>Ga0210390_10002451_pt1 | contig 16484 bp, 10 predicted proteins | sample IncBWH11OmetaG_FD_161050 | JGI IMG/M metagenome (GOLD analysis project Ga0210390, IMG submission 161050) | Forest soil microbial communities from Barre Woods Harvard Forest LTER site, Petersham, Massachusetts, United States - Inc-BW-H-11-O ... | reverse complement strand
CGCCCTTAGCATGGGCCGCCGCCAACCCAGCGCAAAGCTGGCGCGCAATCTCCAAAGCCTTGTCCGCGGGTAAGCGGCCGATTCGCCGCAGCAGAGACGCCAGATCCTCGCCATCCACATACTCCATGGTGAAGAACGTGTGCCCATCCACTTCGCCCACGTCGTAAACCCTGCAAACATTCGGATGAGAAACTCGCCGCGCCAGTCGAACCTCGTTGCGGAATCGCTCCAGCAGCGCTTCGTCCCGGATCGCATCTTCAGGAAGAAACTTGAGCGCCACCGGTTGGCCCAGCGTCAGATCGTCGGCGCGATACACCTCGCCCATTCCACCCCTGCCGAGCAGTGCGATGATGCGATAGCGGCCGGCCAGCAGGCGTCCGGGAAGAAATCTGCCTTCGGTCAGCAAACCGCCGGATGAACTCGGAGTTTTGGAACTTGAAACTTTCGCAGCCGTTCCGGAAGGCGTTCGCGCAGATTGTTTGGGTATTGCGTCCACGAAATCCATGGTCGCGAGATCGTCGGATCCGCTCCCCGAAGCCATGGCCGCACCGCAAGACGAGCAGAAGCGCCCCGCCTCTGGAACTCGCGAACCACAAGACACGCAAGTGGACATCGATCTCTCCGCCTAACAATCTACCCCTTAGCCCGCGCTCACGCCAATCGCCACGGGGGAATGCGAAAAGTAAATGAACTTTACAAGCTTTGACATATCCCCAACCGCAAAAGCGATAAAATGTTGTGATAAATGTGGGGCGGACACTCTTGTCCGCCGCCTTTGATGTTGGCAATTGATCATGAAGAGTAACTAGTCATCCCGACCGCAGCGAGGGATCTAGGTTCTTGGGATAGTCGTTTCGATTTAACGCATTTGATAAATCAAGGCCATAAAGCGGACGAGACCGTCCGCTCCACGCGAGAAGCGGAGCGCACTTCAAGCGCAATGAAAGGCCATCAACTAATGCCGCAACCGCAAGCAGCCCGGGTGAGCGCGATGCAAATTCAAGCTGGTCCCCGCAACTTACCGCCATGTTCTGTGTTTATCACAACGAACCGGTGCTGGCCTTGCGCCCCAAAGAAAGCGGAGTCAATCACATGAAATCAAACTCTCGGACGGCCCTGTCACGAATCTCGGCATTACGAATCCCGCGGATGAGCATTGCTCTCCTGATGCTGACGCTTCCACTCCCCGCCTTAGCCGCCCTGGGCGGCGACGTCGCCTCGGTCCATGAAGACCAGGCCCAAATGAAGGGCACGCTGAAAACCACCGAAGCCACGAACTATACGCTCCACGAGATCAAAGGTGCCGCCGGAACCCTGGTGCGGGAGTACGTTTCGCCAAGCGGCGATGTGTTTGGTGTGGCGTGGCGAGGACCAGCAATACCGAATTTGCAGCAGATTCTTGGCAGCTACTTCCAGACGTTCTCTGACGCTGCACAGGCCCAGAGAGCCGCTCGCCGAGGACGCGGCCCAATTTACATTCAGCAGCCGGGATTGATCGTCGAGTCGACGGGACATGCTCGGGCTTTTTCTGGCAGAGCTTACGATCCGGGAAAATTGCCCCAGGGGGTCACTGCCAATGACATACGGTAGAGGAGAAAACGTGCGCAGATTCTCAGCGGTAGTATTGGTCGCGGGGTTGGTCTTTTTGGCGGCGTGCGGGGGCAACGGTACACCCGCCGGAGTCCCAATTACAATTACGTTGTCGGCCGGCGCCACCTCCTTGAATCCCGGCCAATCGACAGGCCTCACCGCCGCGGTCGCGAACGATTCCAGCAACAAAGGCGTGAGTTGGAGTGTCTCTCCCAGCGGCTTTGGTACCCTGAGCAATCAGACCACAACCTCGGCAACCTACACCGCGCCCACTAGCGTCCCGACGAATACGACGGTGACAATTACGGCGACTTCCGTGGCCAGTCCCAGCGTAATGGCAACTGTGTCGATCGCAGTGCAGACGTCCTCGATCACTGTTGCTCTATCTCCGTCAACCGCGCAGACAATTAATGAGGGAACGCAGCTCAGCATCAATGCGACGGTGAAAAATGACCCAAGCAACAAAGGCGTGACTTGGAGTCTTACGCCAACCACCGGTGCAGGGACATTGGGTAGCCCTACCTCGACTGCGGTGACCTACATTGCTCCAGCCACCGTTACCGGGAGTGTTACTGCCACGGTGACGGCAACAACCGTGGCTACACCCGCTGCCATGGCCAGCCTAAACATAACGGTGCTCGCCTCCGGTGCCGGATCCAACGTTGCGGCCCTCACCGTCGACAGCGGGCCTTCTACGGTCAATCCCTCTGCCAATACCCCTTATGTTAGCGTCACCCTCTGTGTGCCCGGGACCCAGACCTGTCAAACCGTCGATCACATTGAAGTGGACACAGGATCTTCGGGCTTGCGGATTCTGCAGGACGTGATTCCCGGACTTGCTCTACCCACACTGGGCGACGGCGCTGGCGGCACGATAAACAACTGCGTCCAGTTCCTCGATACCTCATATCTTTGGGGACCTGTGGGGCAGGCGGACATCAAAATAGCCGGTGAGGTTGCAGGTTCGACGTACATTCAAATTGTCAGTAGTTCAAACACTGGTGTCCCGACGGCGTGCTCGAACGGTGGCACGGTAAATGAAAACACGCCGGACCTGCTGGAAGCTAATGGCATCGTGGGGGTGGGTCTAGAACCTACTGACTGCTTCGCTCAGGGCCTCATCAATCTTTGCGATGGGAGCCAGGGAGCGCCACTTCCAGCGTACTTCGATTGTCCCACTTCCGGATGTGCATCGAATGCTACGCAGATAACTATACCCGCAACTCAGCAGGTGACGAATCCGGTGGCCGCGTTTAGTGGTTCGGACAACAACGGAGTCATGATTACGTTGCCAGCGGTTCCTAGCGCGGACGCCACCGTTAGTGGCTCGTTGACCTTTGGGATTAACACGCAGGCAAACAACGCTTTGGGTAGCGCGACCGCGTTTCCGCTGTCCAATGACAGTTTCGTTACGGAGTTCAGCAGCCAAACTCTTACCGACAGCTTTATCGACAGCGGCTCCAACGCGTTGTTTTTCCCGTCCACCATAACCGTGTGCGGAGACGCTCCTGCCTTCTATTGTCCGGCAGGGCTGACCGCTGAGTCGGCGACTAATGTCGGAGCCGGTGGTTCGCCCAGCAGCCTCGTGCCTTTCAACGTGGACAACGCCGACAACCTGTTCAACAACAACCCGAATGATGCCGCATTCGGCACGCTCGCTGGACCTGAAGGCACCGCAAATACTTGTACGAGTCAGGGTACTGGCTCGTGCAGCTTTGACTGGGGACTGCCTTTCTTCTACGGCAACACGGTCTTCACTGCGATTGACGGCGCGAACGTTCCCAATGTCGGAACCGGTCCCTTCTGGGCGTACACCGAACAGTAACGCGCGACAGCAAACCTTCGCCGCAGGGAGCCTCGGATCACCGAGGTTCCCTGCGGCGATTCCTGCAAAGATCACGTCCAGAAACGCTGCACCACTGTTGCTTACCCTGCATCACGCCTCTAATCCCGAAATGGGAACGGCTTTCCTTCTTGCTAAGTTCCGGGATTGACTTTCTCCACCATATAGCTAATCATATGATATAAGCGCTAGCTTATGATTAAACAAATAACCCTAAGTCCTTTGTCCGGAATATTTTGCGTATAAGTCCTTTAAACTCAAAGATTTTGATGGTGGTCTGGCTCTAACCCCATGATTCCAAAAGATCGAGGGGGAGGGGGGAGGGGGTATACCCTAAATTAACTAAACGGCAACGATGGGTAAGCGTGGATGGCTGCAGTTAAGATAAAACCTCCCAGAGCGCGAGGTGCATAAATATCTACACAGAAAATTCTAAAGAGGTTCTCTGTGACTCTGTGTCTCTGTGGTAAATGGACTGCGGAAAAGATCTGCGTATTCCTGACAGGTAATGCACAGAATCGCTCCCTCCGATTACACTATCCGCCATGAAGAACTTTGAGACTCTTACCCAGCGCGAGATTCTGGCGTTGGCCATTTCCCTGGAAGAAGAGGATGAACGCATCTTTGCCGATTTCGCCGAAGGGCTGCGCCAGGACTTTCCGGCATCGTCCGCGGTATTCGAAGGCATGCAAGCCGAGGAATCCGGACATCGCCGCAGACTGATTGAGCTATATCGCCAGAAGTTCGGCGAACACATTCCGCTCATTCGCCGCCATGACGTGAAGGGCTTCGTCGAGCGCAAACCGGTTTGGTTGACGCGGCCGCTCGGCCTCGATCTCGTCCGCAGAGAAGCCAGCGCCATCGAAGTCGAAACCCGCAGGTTCTACGAGAAAGCCGCCGGCCGAACCGAAGACGCCAGCATTCGGCAATTGCTAGATGATCTGGCTCAGGAAGAGCGCGCCCACGAAGACCGCGCCCAGGAGTTGAAGGAAGAAGAGTTGAAGCCTGATGTCAAGGAAGACGAAGAGCGCGCCCGCCGCCGGCTTTTCGTCCTCCAGATCGTGCAACCCGGCTTGGCGGGCATAATCGACGGCTCCATCTCCACACTTGCACCCGTTTTCGCCGCCGCGTTCGCCACGCGCACTCCCCGAGACGCGTTTCTGGTCGGCATGGCAGCCTCGATCGGCGCAGGTATCAGCATGGGATTCACCGAAGCGCTCTCCGACGACGGCAGCCTCACCGGCCGCGGACATCCCTGGGTACGCGGATTGATCTGCGGCGCGATGACCGCGTTGGGCGGGGTGGGCCACACTTTACCCTTTCTGCTTCCCAACTTTCAAGTGGCGTTGGCCGTCGCCTGCGTGGTCGTACTGATCGAACTCGGAGTCATCACCTGGATCCGCCATCGCTACATGGACACGCCCACAGTTTCCGCCGCGCTGCAGGTCGCGTTGGGCGGCGCTTTAGTCTTCGCCACTGGAGTCCTGATCGGCAGTTCGTAGCAAGCTTTCCGCATTTGCGAATATATGAACGACTCTCTCGACCGGCCACTGCTAGTGTTCGATGGAGACTGCTCTTTCTGTCGAGTGTGGGTCGGGTACTGGCTGCGGCTTACCGGCGATCGAGTACGGTACACGCCCTATCAGGGAATCGGCGACCGCTTTCCAGATATTCCTCAGAAAGATTTTGCCTCGGCGGTAAGCCTGTTCCTGCCCGGCGGCGAAGCGAAGAGCGGAGCGCACGCGGTGTTCAGCCTGCTCGCTTTAGTGCCGCGAAAAAGTTGGATGCTTTGGTTGTATTCGCATCTTCCGGGCTTCGCCTTGATTTCGGAACTGGTTTACAGAATGATCGCGCGGCATCGCTCTTTCTGCTATTGGGCGACGCGCGCGCTTTGGGGAATTCCGATCGAGGTCGAAACCTTTGGCATCGTGAGCTCGCTCTTTCTAAGGACGCTGGGTGCGATCTATCTGATCGCATTCGCATCCTTCGCCGTGCAAGCAGCGGGCCTCATCGGTTCCCACGGAATATCGCCGGTCGCGGAATATCTGCACTCTCTGCGGGAGTATTACGGTGCTGTGTATTGGCAGGTGCCAACCGTGTTTTGGTTGAACGCGGGCGACCGCATGATCGAAGCGGTTGGCATCTGCGGAATCTGTTTGTCGGTTTTGCTTTTGCTCGGGCTACGTTGGCGCATCCTGCGCATCGCTTTGCTCGTGCTTTATCTTTCGTTGGTAACGGCGGGCCAGGAATTCATGGGCTACCAGTGGGATGCGCTGCTGCTGGAGGCTGGCTTTCTGGCGATTCTGCTGGGGTCTTCTCCAGTTGTCGTCTGGCTATATCGCTGGCTTTTGTTCCGCTTGATGTTTCTCTCCGGCGTGGTGAAATTGGCCAGCGGAGATCCGTCGTGGCGTCATTTCACGGCGCTGCCGGTCCACTATGAAACCCAGCCCCTGCCGACGCCGCTGGCCTGTTACATGTATCAATTGCCGGAGTGGTTTCAACGGAGCTCTGTGGGATTTGTGTTTTTCGTGGAACTGCTTGTTCCTTTTCTTATTTTCGCGCCGCGCCGAGTGCGGTGGTTCGCGGCACGGGCGATCATCATTCTGCAAATCCTCATTCTTCTGACGGGAAACTACGCATTCTTCAATGTGCTCACGATTGCCTTTTGTTTGTTCCTGGTGGATGACGCGTTTTTCCGTCGCGTACTGCCGAAGATGATGAGCGCGACCATCGAGGAAAGATCGCGTCCCTGGTCCCGAGCGGTCTGCGGCGCGTTTGCGTCTTTGGCATTGTTTGTTGGTGGCTTTCAAGTCGCGCGGCCATTCGGCGTGCGCTGGTCGGTGGCGGACGCGGCCATTCGACTGGTGTCCCCGTATGAGATCATCAACAGCTACGGATTGTTTGCGGTGATGACCACGACTCGGCCGGAGATCGTGATCGAAGGATCGAACGATGGCGTGACCTGGCTGGCGTATGGATTTAAATACAAGCCTGGCGAACTGACTCGTGGTCCCGCGTGGGTCGCGCCGCACCAGCCTCGCCTGGATTGGCAGATGTGGTTCGCGGCGCTCGGCGACTATCAAAGTGATCCGTGGATCGTTCGTTTCATGGGACGACTTCTGCAAGGTTCGCCTGAAGTCTTGGGGTTGCTGGAGCGTAATCCGTTCCCCGACGGACCGCCGCACTACATTCGCGCTCAGCTTTACCAGTACAGCTTTACCAGTCCGGCGGAAAGGAAAAGCACGGGAGCTTGGTGGAAGCGGGAACTAAAGGGAGCGTACGTGCCTGCCGTGTCGCTTAGGAATTAGCCGGAATCACAGCGCACGGTTGAGATTTGGGTGGTCTAGGCTATGTTTCGCTTGAGTCGTGAAGTGCGGACGCGGGGTTCGCTCGCGGTTTCTACGCGATTGCGTCCCGCCTTTTTGGCGCGATAGAGGGCTTTGTCGGCAGCCTGAATTACCTGCTCCACTTCCTGAGTTTTCGTGCCTGATTCTGCGACTCCGATGCTTACGGAGACGGAGAGTTCGTCCAACGAAGATTCCGCTGGCAGGTTGCGAGGGTCGATTTTTCTGCGGCTTGCTTTTGCTTTTTTGTCCTCCGTCCTCCGGCCTGCGCCGCGAGGGACGCTGCGACGCTCGGGTTGGCTGCGCACTCGGAATCTCGATTCCGCAATCACCGTTCTGAGCGCATCAAGATGGGGCGCAACTTCCTTCATGGATTTTCCTGGAAACAGAATGGAGAACTCTTCACCGCCCACACGAAATGCCTGGCCGCCTGCGCTCACGCGCGCCAATCGCGCAGCCACCATGCTTAGAACCTGATCTCCGGTGTCGTGCCCGTAGGTGTCGTTAAAGTTCTTGAAGTGATCGATGTCGACAACGGCGATGGCATACGGGGCTTCGAGGCGCAGCAGGGCTTCGTTGAAGGCGCGGCGGGCGGGTAGGGAGGTGAGTTCGTCAAGATAGGCCAACACATAGCTGTTCTCGACGATGGACGCGACCAGCACGAGGCCGGCCGTTGCCCAATAGGCAATGGCAATGCGGTCGAGCGCGTTTGCCTGCAAGCCCAGCAACGTGGCAACGAGCGACCACTGCAAGCCAATCTCTAGTGGCTTGCGATAGAGAAAAAGGCGGACGAGCAGGACTGCGAAAGCGGCAGCGAAAGCCAGCAAGGCGAGTTGCGGGATTTTTGTCCAATGAAACAGAGACCGACTGACGAACGCGGCGTTAAGAAATGCTGGACCGGTGGATTCTCCAGGACGACAGACGACAGCGACATACACTGACTCAAGGAATAACAGTACCAACCGGGGAGTGATGGCGGGAATGCCCAGGCCGCGCTCGCTCATCAGCGACAGGCCTATGAAGTTGAGTGGTAAGAGAAAGGCGATGGCTTCAAACGCAATGCGGCCGGGACCGATGGAGACGACGCGCCCGGCGGCGAAGAACTCGAGGGCGCGGTGGGCCAGAAGCAACATGATCAGGGCGAAGAGGACGCGGCTGGAATGGAATCGCCAAGCCAGGAGGATGCCAGCGGCGAAGGCTGCGTAATAGTAAAAGTCGACTGCGGCCGCCGAGATGGATAAAAATCCGCCCGACAACAGGAGCACCGCGGCGAGCAGTAGTATGCCTCCGGGTACAAACAGGGATTTCAGTGTTCCCTTTCCAATGTCCAAGCGGCCTAATCCTTTTGGATAGTGATGTGTGTAGCGAGTGTTTCGTAAACGCTTTTTCAGCTCGCGCTCGTCCTCAGGGCTAAACCCGAATTCAAAACAATGCCCTTACCGCAGCACTGAAACGCTGCGCCACCCAAAATCAAATGCAACATCGAGTTTTTCCGCATCCTCTGAAGCCGGGCCCTCCCCAAGATCGATTTATGAAACACGCCTTAGGAATTATCGTGGGCGGGGCGGAGCGCGAGTGAGTGGCAGAGCAGGTTCGGGGGCATGGTTCCCGTTTGCGGAAGCGAGAGCCTTTCGTGCGTGGAGTATTTCCGAATCTTGACTAATTCTTGCCTAGAATCGGAATGAAGGTTAAAGAAACCTTATGCGCATTTTAATCGCTGAAGATGATTCCTCTCTCGCCAGTTTCGTGAAAAAGGGTTTGGACGCCGAGCACTATGCCGTGGACGTCTCGAATGACGGGGAGCAGGCTCGCGCCATGGCGGGCGAATTCGATTATGACCTGGTGGTGCTCGATCTTAACCTGCCGCGGCTGGATGGAGTGACCATTCTGCGTTATCTGCGCACGCGCAAACCGAGCATGCCGATTCTGGTGCTGACCGGGCGTACCAAGGTGGAAGATCGAGTGCAGTGTCTTGATCTCGGAGCGGATGATTACCTCAGCAAACCTTTTTCGTTCTCGGAGCTGTCGGCGCGAATCCGGGCGCTGCTGCGGCGTTGCCATCTGCCCGCGGAATCGGTGCTGACGGTGGCCGATTTGAAGCTTGATCGGGTGGAGCGCAAGGTCGAGCGCGCAGGACGCCGCATCGATCTAACCGGCAAGGAATTTGCCCTGCTGGAATACCTGATGCGCAATGCCGGCCGGCGAATCACGCGCGCCATGATCATCGAGCATGTCTGGAATTTGTCCTTCGATACCTGCACCAATGTTGTGGATGTGTATGTGAACTACTCCACTGCACAAGTGGACCGAAAAAAAGTCAGTCAGCTTTCGGCCGCTATTCAAGTGGCATTCCAACAACTTGGACCTTATCCAGCCGCCGCTGGCCAGGTACCGGCCGAAGTCAGTCAGGCTGCATTGCCAGCGCCCGAAGAGATCCCCGACCTGGCTGCTCTGCGAAAAGAACTTGGGCAAGCTTTGGCGCCGGAGATATCGCGGGGTGAAGTCACGCTGCGCACTGGGCACGACGGGTTGATCATCAGCTTGAAGGAAGCAGGTTTTTTTGACAGCGGCTCAGCCGGCGTCAAAGCCGCCTCGGAGCCGGCCTTCAGTCGAATGGCCAGACTGCTTGCAGAAGGTAAATACAACATCCGGATCGAAGGGCACACCGACAATGTGCGCATCCACAACGCGCAATACTCTTCCAACTGGGAGCTCTCGACTGCGCGGTCGACGGAGATGATTCGGCTTCTGGTGATGAAGTACGGCCTTGACCCGCAGCGACTATCGGCGAGCGGTTATGCCGAATATCATCCTGTTGCCCCCAACAGCACGGAGGCGGGCCGGGCGCTGAATCGGCGCGTGGACCTGGTAGTCATCGGAAGGCATCAAGGCATTCCGGCGCCAGGCGTTTCTCCGCCAGATTCAAGAGAGAATGCCCGTTGAGCCCTGCGACCGCACGCTCGAGGGAAAGTTTGCTCGGCCTTGGTGCCCCCCCGAGTGCCCAACTGCTTCATATACGCGATTTGGTTTACCGAGTGGCCGGTATCTTTCAACCCGACAGCAAGCTTGGCCTACTCGAAAGTCGATGTCGGAAACGCATGCAGATGCTGGGCGTGGCTACATTGCAAGATTATTATAGGCGCCTCACAGTCAAGCCTACTCTTCAGGCAGAATTAGTTGCCTTGCTGAATGAAATCACGGTTGGAGAAACCTTTTTTTTTCGGAACCAACCGCAACTCGATGCTTTGCGAAACATCGTTGTTCCCCGCATCGTCCAGGCCCGAGCCAAAATGTCACCCCGGCATTTGAGAATCTGGAGCGCGGGCTGCTCCACCGGCGAGGAACCTTACACGCTTTGCATGATGTTGCTGGAAGAGCTCAGCGGCCCACTGAAGGGATGGACCTTCGAGATTCTGGCAACGGATTTGAACGAACTTTCCGTCGCCCACGCCGAACAAGGACTATACAGCGATTACAGTACTCGAACTCTTCCAGAACATTTTCGGCAGAAGTATTTCATTGCTTGTGGCGAAAATCTGCAGATCAACGCCGAGCTCAAGAACTATGTCAAATTCAGTCGTCTCAACTTTCTGGATGACCCGGGCATGGCAGCCATCAACGACCTCGACGTGATCTTCTGCTGCAATGTCTTGATCTATTTCCATGGCGCGGCCAAGAGTCGTGTGATCGAGCATTTTTATGACAACCTGCTGCCGCATGGGTATCTGTTTCTGGGGCACTCTGAATCGCTGTACGGGGTGAATGAAGATTTTCGTCTGGTTCACTTGCCCTCAGCGACCGCGTACGTGCAGTCGGAGAAGAGGCAACTGGCAACACCGGTGCGAGCATGAACAATCAATCGCAGGACACACTCCGCAAACGCCTGGAAGAGCTCGATCAGATGCCCACCATTCCGGTCATTCTCTATCCCTTACTGCGCCACCTGGAACAGCCGCTGGATCGGCTTGACCTGCAACAGATTGTCGATCTCATTTCGCAGGACGAATCACTGGCTGCGCAGTGTCTGCACATGGCGAATTCTCCGTTCTTCGGCCTCTGGCAGCCGGTGGGCAGTATTCGCAACGCGATTGCGTTGCTGGGCATGCAACGGGTGCGGGAGATTGCGGTTTCTTGCTCGATGCTGCAGTTGCTGCCAAGCGGCGCAGGCAAAGTCGATCCAAAAATGTTTTGGGAGCATTCCCTGGCCTGCGCGCTGGTCTGCCGCCAGTTCGCCCACCGGATCAACTTTGCCGATCCCGGTAAAGCTTATCTTTGTGGCTTGTTGCACGATCTCGGAATTGTCGCTCATCTCTGGATTGTGCCCAAGGAGTTTCAGTCTGCTTACGAACAGGCGCGCACTCAAGGGATCCCTCTGCATGAGGCGGAAATGACTACACTCGGAGTCACGCATTGCGATACTGGAAAGGCGGTCGCGGAACGATGGCATCTTACTCCGGACCTGGTGGCGGTGTTGAGTTGTCATCACAATCCTTCCGCCGCGACGGTGCGCCGCGATCTCGTCTCCCTGGTGTCTTTGAGTGATTTGCTCTGCCGCATGAGCGGCTTGGGCCACGGATATGTGGAACAGCGGCAAGTCAACTTCATCGAGGAACCAGCCTTCGCCATTCTGCTGCAGGAATGCCCTGCGCTAAAAACTTTCGACTGGGCGCGCTTCACTTTTGAGCTCGAAGCCTACATGGAGGAAGTACATCGGTTGGTCGCTGTACTTTACGGCAGACGCTCGTGACTAAGCGACGGCGCCAATAATGTCAGGCGCTGAATCCCAATGCATTTTCGTTGCGTTGCGGCACGAGTGAAGAGCTTGCGAAAAAACTCATTCCCTGCCAATCAAGCGCGACCCCGCCGACTAAAGCCGAATTCAAAACAATCCCGTTCCCACAGCGTTGGAAGCGCCGCGCCAGCCAAAAGCGAGGCGGCTACAGCGGTTGAACCGAGCTAGTCGGCCGATGACGCCCGTCCTCCATTGAGAAATTTCAGTTCTCAGTCGGGCGTCGGTTGTGCGACCTTACCAGCGCCGCGGCTATATATTCGTACTTGCCACTTCCTGTTCTTCTAAAACCTGCCTCACTTTCCGGGTGAGGGACTGCAATGAAAATGGTTTGGGCAAGTAGAACATTCCGTCTTCCTGTATTCCATGCTGGGTAACCACGTTTTCCGGATAGCCGGAAATAAAAATGATCTTCAGCTTCGGGCAGACGCTGCGCAGTTCGTTTGCCAGGTCCCGGCCATTCTGCCCGGGCAGAACAACATCCGTCAGCAGCAATCGCACAATGGCTTTGTATTCAGTGAATGCTGAGATCGCCTCGGCGGCGTTGCGAGTTTTCAGCACGCGATAGCCGGTGGATTCGAGAATCTCGCAAGTTACCTCGCGCAGGAAGGTCTCATCTTCCACGAACAGAACAGTGCCGTGGCCCCGAGGCGGATCGGTTTCAGTAATGATTGGGGCCGACTCTGGGATTATTTCCGTAGACGATTGCGCGTGATTCACTTGGTTGTCCTCCAGCGATGAAAACATCTATGCACACGCATTTCCATCGTCCGCATCACACGCAACCAATCGCGACGCCTATATCTCACTGCGAGTTACAGTCACAGGAACAACTCGGGTAGATAAAAAGAACACCTGGGAGCAGAGCTGTATGATCGTCTCGGGAAAAACCAGCTGCATTTATCGGGAATGTATCCTGAAACGGTCGGCGCCGTACTGATTTTGCGGCTATCGAGGCCGGGCCAACAGCGTCTGCTCGGGATCGAGTACGACCTTTCGTGCGCCGGCGGGCCCGCTCAAGTGAAACGTCGTTTCTGCTCCATCGGCGAACACCCGCCCCAGGAGAGTCATCTTGCCTCCCACTGACGCATACAGCGGAACCGCCGTGACCAGAGTGTCGGGCGCATCCTTCTGCAAGATGACGCCACTGACTACGGTCGAATCAGGCTTGTCGGAATATTTCACTCCGTGCAATTCAAATCGCGGAATGGCAGTTCCATTCACCCATCCTTCGTAGAACCAGGCTAGCGATTTGCGATGCTCATACCACAGGGAGGGTGGCAGTTCATTTTCAAAGGCCTGCAACAATTCCTGCGTGGTAATCGGTTTGCCCGCATAACGTTCCCTGATTCCGCGCAGCGCCCGAACGAAAGGCTCATCCGCTTGCCCCGCGTTGCTCTCGCCGCGCGCGCGGGCGCCGCTGGTCCGCTCGGCGTCGCGCATCATGGAACGCAGCATGTGAAACAGCCATGTGCCCCGCCCGTAACTGATCACTTCATAGCCACTGGGAAACTGGGAACAGGAAAGCCGCGTACCCAAAGTCACGGGGCCATCCTCGAGCAGCCGAACCCCGGCTTGGTTCTTCTGCAGCAGATCATCTCTGTATTTCTCCATGGCGGCACGAAACTGCGCTGGATCTTCCGATTCCAGCACCATCATCGAGCTGTAGTTGGCCAGGGCTTCGACGAGCCATTGGTCGCGATAACCGCTCCACATCACCAGATCCCCCCACCACTGGTGGGCGGTTTCATGCGCGATGATCTGGGTGATGAGCGTCTTGTCCACTGCCGACATGTGCAATTCGGATTTTTCTTGTGCAGTAAGGAAGGATGTACTGGAAAGAAAAATCAGCCCCGGCCAGCCTTGACTCAACCCACCCGGCAGTTGAACCACCTTCAAATCGCTATACGGAAAAGGACCATATCGGCGCGAGTAGAATTCGATGGCGTGGGCGCAAGCGGCTGCGACCATCTGCGCATTCTTCGCAGGAGAAGGCAAGAGCGGCGGGACATCTAATGAAGGCTGCCGGGGTACGCCTCGGATCGCGGGACTCGGGATCACGGTGTCAATCGGTGGCTTGGGGAATCCGCGTTCCATTCCCGAGGTTGCGTAGGTCTCGACCGTCGCATCTCCAGCGTGAACCGCTACGCGTTCGTATTTTCCAAGATCGAATCCAGCCAGAGGGATCGGGCGCTCGGAAACCCATCGGGTCACTTGCTCGCCTGCAGATGGATTCCCTCCCCGATCACCCGGAATAGGAGAAGACTTCGCCTCCGTCCGTTTTCCGGTAGCCACCAACGTCCAGCCCGCGGGATACCGAAATTCCAAGTCGAAGTTAGACATGGCGAGTCCACGATTTGGGTACCAGGTGCCTCGCGCCCCGACGTACAGCAACCCTGCGCCAGCATCCGAGAGCACTTCCCCGCCATAGACAAAGTGCAGTTCCAGCCGTTGCCCCGTCAGCAATGGTTGAGGGAACACAATTGCGACGAGGTCGTTCCCTTGCCTTGCCAGTTGCGATCCCTCGATTGCCGGATTGTGAATGAACTCAATCGGATGTCCGTCCGCTTCCACTTTCGTGATCTGAAGGGCGCGGGATAATTCGAACAAAACCGCCCGTTGGCCTCCCTGCATTATCTCCACTTGCAATAAAGCTTCGGCATCGATCTGTGTGGGCGGCTTGATTTTCGCGAGGATGGAGTAGTGAGATATTGCGATCGAATCAGGTTTGCCACCTTCGCCCACGGTGGCGTTGACCGCTTCCGCACTCTGGTTCGCCTCTGCGGAGGAGAACGAAGTCCAGACATCGAAATAGCTCGCTCCCTCCGTAGTCTTCAATTGTCCGGCCCAGATCTGTTCCGGTGTGTCCGCGTCGAAATAAAGATCAAAGGTTCCCAGTCTGAGCCCCTGCAAGCGGGCATGCAGAAAGCGGTCATCCTCACTTACGGTCATGGCAGCGTCCGCGGCTGGCTGGCCGGCGACAGGGAGAAACTTGCTGAAGGTCATCAACAGGCGCAGCGCGTCCCCTTGGGCGAGAGTGCGGGCGGTTTCATTCCACTGCGATAGGAAAGCCTCGGCGTCCTCGACGGGCACAAGGGAGGGTCGCATCGCGGCAAAGGTATCGTCATTGAAGCGGAAGTACGCGGTTACAAACCGCTCTTCCAGTATGGTCGCGCCGGTGAATAATGCCATCGAAGCGCGCTCGTATTGGTTCGGAGGAGATAACAAGATCTCTCCGTCCCCTTCAAAAAAGGCTCCCGTGACCCGGCCAGCGACGTTGCCGGTAAATGCAATGGTGCCGCTGTTCAGTGTGATGTGAATGGCCGCCCGATCGATGGAGACGTCGCGCAGTCGATAGACCCGCGACTTGTCCAAGGTCACCGTGCGCAATTGTAAGTAAAGGCTCTCGGCGGAATTGAGCGGCGGGGAAGTCGTCGCCGGCATTTTCGCGGCGGTCCCATCAACAGGTTTGGGAGCGTCCTGGCTCCAGGACAGTGCCGGCGCGGTCGAAAGCATCAACACGCAAGCTAGTGGCAGCAAAGTCCTTCGCATTTTTGAGATTACCCTGGTCACCTACGCCTGCTGGTTTCTATCTTCTAGAATGCGCCTTAGTGCGTACGCCTGTCATCTGCTCCTTGCTGTCGGCCTTCCTGTTTACCGCAGCCGCGGTGTGCGCGTCCGCGGAGGTCATTCACCTGAAGAACGGCCGCACCATCTGGGCTGACTACGTTCGGGACACCGGCACCCACATCGAGTACGACCTCGGAGACAATACTTACGCGATTCCCAAATCACTTGTGGATCGCATCGATACTGGCTTAGCTCCTCCGGGTTACGCTTCTTCGGAAGCAACCGCCAAGCAAGCGCACGAGCTGCCCGAGTTTGCTCCTGCCGATAACTTGAAAAACGATCCTACACTCATTGGCAAGATTATCCAGGACGGCCGGGTCGATCCGGATGCGCTGTTTGCACTGGAGCAGGCGGGCAACGCCCCTGCGACCGCCGCCGGCTACTTCATCGCAGGCAAGCACGAATTCGATCGCGGACATTTTAGCCCGGCCCGCGCCTACTTCGAAGCCGCCTTGCGTTTCGATTCTCAGAATCCCACAATTCTGAATTACTACGCCTCTCTGCTGGTTAGAACCGGGAATGCTGCCGAGGCGTTGCCTTACGCCGAGCGCGCTGTTCGGGCTGCGCCAGATTCACCCGATGCGCTCACGGTTCTGGGATATGTTCAATTCGCCGCTGACCGCGTCCCGGACGCGGTACGCACATGGAGACATTCTCTGAAACTCCGTCCTGACGCTATGGTGCAGAAATACCTGGAGAAGGCGCAACGGGATGCTGCCGCTGAGGTCGACTATACCGAACACGAGAGCAGTCACTTCACTCTGAAATATGAGGGCAAGAAGACGTCGGATACACTGCGCAGCCAACTCGTCGCAACCCTGGAGTCGGAATACGACGATCTGGTCCGAGATCTCGTCATCGCTCCCCGTAACAGCATTCCGGTCGTGCTCTATACCGAGCAGTCCTTCTTCGACGTTACTCAGGCGCCCTCATGGAGTGGCGCCGTTTATGACGGAAAGCTGCGCATCCCCATCAACGGCGTGACTTCGGTCACACCCGAGTTGGCGCGTGTGCTTAAGCACGAACTCGCGCACTCGTTTATTAGCCAGCTCGCAGGCGGCCGTTGTCCGCAATGGCTCAACGAAGGCATTGCTCAGGCACTCGAGCCCAAGCAGCTGTCGCATGGGCAGGTTCTAGTCGATCTGTTTCGGACGCAACGCGAGATTCCGCTCAACGCTCTCGAAGGCAGTTTCATGCAGTTTTCGAGCGCGCGAGCCGTCGTAGCCTACGAGGAGTCCCTCGCCGCAGTGCAATACATCAGCGACACTTACGGCATGAGCGATCTGCA
>Ga0210390_10002447_pt1 | contig 16498 bp, 13 predicted proteins | sample IncBWH11OmetaG_FD_161050 | JGI IMG/M metagenome (GOLD analysis project Ga0210390, IMG submission 161050) | Forest soil microbial communities from Barre Woods Harvard Forest LTER site, Petersham, Massachusetts, United States - Inc-BW-H-11-O ... | reverse complement strand
CTCGGCATTCACAGCCGCATCGACGAGAACGTCCGGCACATTCTCGGCCGCACGCGCACAGGCAACAGCTACGTCAACCGCAACATGATCGGCGCCGTCGTCGGGGTGCAGCCGTTTGGCGGCGAGCGCCTCAGCGGCACCGGCCCCAAGGCCGGCGGCCCGCGCGACCTGCATCGCTTCGCGACCGAGCGCACCACCTCGACCGACACCACCGCCGCCGGCGGCAACGCCACCCTCGTCTCATTGCAGGACGACCCCTGACCCGCCCATCGCAAGGCGGGCGCCAAACGCCCGGCGCGCGCCCGAAGGCATGTTAGGAAACTCTAATTTCGCGCTACACTTGTCTTACGGCGCCGGTGAGACACTTGACGGCGAATTTTTCAGGCCGCATCGTAGACCGCCAAAACGGACCAACCCCGGCTCGGGCGCCCATGCGCGTCCGGCGGTGTCGGCGGATCATAGAGGAGGAGAAGAACCATGATTAAGCAGCTTTCTCGGCGCCTGTTAATCTTGGCAGGGGTGATGGCGGCTGGCGCCGGCAGTGCCGCGGCTCAGACGTATACGTGCAGTGGCACCTTGGCCCCTGGCAGCTACACCGCCGTCAGCGTGCCGGCTTCCGCGACCTGCACGGTGAGCACCAGCGGCAACGTGACTGTCACGGGCAATGTAATGGTGGGCTCGGGCGCGTCGCTGTTTGATTACGATACCGCGTCGTTTACCGTTAGCAGCTCTCTGCTGGCGGTAGGCGCCAAGACGATCTACCTCGTGCCCGCAACGGGGGGAGCAGTCAACATTCTTGGCAGCGTGTCCGTGACCGGAGAAACAAACACCGTAGACATCCGTAATTCATTTGTCGGCGGCACCCTGTCGGTTGCCAACTCCATGATTTCTGCGTATATCAATTTGACTGGAAACAACGTGTCCGCGAATGTGCTCAATCGGAGCAACACCACGCCAGCTCCGGGCGACAACGACGTCGTCAACAATACGATTGGCGGCAGCCTCGTCTGCACGGGCAATACGCCGGCGCCGCAGGATGGCGGCATCCCGAACACTGTCGGCGGCAGCAAAGTCGGCCAATGCAGCGGTTTGTGACCGGCTGAGCGTCTTCTCGCCACGGCGCGCGCCAGTCCGCCAGCGCCCGCGCCAATCCCGCCGATCCCATGAATGAAGGCGCTCCGCCGCGCGACGCCGCCTCTTGGCGACGCTGGCGGCGCGGCGCCGGGGTGAGGTCTCCGGCACGCCAATGGCCTTGAACGGTCGGCCTATGACCGACTGACGCTTGAAACCGCAAGGGGGCGGATTGCGCTGCCGCTCGTCGCTTAGGGCGTCGCCGTCCACCCTTTTTCCAGCTTTGCGACCGAGCGCCCACCTCGGCCGACACCATCCGCCGCCGGCGGCAACGCCACCCTCGTGGCGTTGCAAGACGAATCACGACCCGCCGCCGCTGACCGCCCTCTACAAACGCAAAAAACGGCGATTTCGACGATTGGCTTCCGGTATTTACTTATTCTGTTTTGTACAGGTCCCGTGCAACAGAAGACCGGGATCCGTGGTGGCGATGTTACACGTGCTGGCTGTGATCGCCGGCCCTGAACAAACAAAGGCAAAATGACCGGAGAACTCGGCTGGGCAGCTCGGAGACGACCCTGTCTGCTGCGAATAAGCGGCTTGCGCGAAGCCGGTGCCGTTGGGGCTTATATCATACGTGCCGGTCCCTTTCTCCAGCGAGTATAGACAAAGGCCAACACCGTCAATGTTCACGACGAAAACACTCGCGCTGAACGTCCCATTGCCCTGGGGATGAAATTGCGCGATTCCCACGGTGTTGGCGCCCGAGAGCGCGCCGCTTACACCGCATCCATAGCCGCCCTTGATGTCGGCGTTGGTGTAGCCCTGGTCGGGGCGTCCGCCGTCGGCGCGGGCGGTAGTCGCGAAACAGGCAAGAGCAGCCATTACAAACGCGCTGAGGACCGGTTTCGTTTTTCTTCCTCCTCAATCCACGATGAGCGGCCCTTCACCCCCCATTCGAGCCAAAGTAGATCAACTCAGAGGTTCCGAGGAAAGAGAAAAGCGAGCGGCCATCCGGCGACGCGACCATGACGGCGAGCCGGTGCGCGAGATCGCGCATCCGACGGCACGATGTGCGCCAAGCGGTGTCAGCGAGGCTGGAGTGAACCGCCTCGCACGGCTTTGCAGTTGTTGAGCGCGCGTGCGCTTGCCGTCGGCCGCGTGCTGCCGGATCGGGCGGATGGCGACGAAGGAATTGCCATATTCGTGTCGCATCGTTCTGCGCAGGGCGGGGTGGTGCCGAGGCCGGAGATTTTAGCTGGTGCGGGCGACGCCATGACCGGTGGCTCGGCTGTAAGGGAGCCGTTTTGGCGAAATCCTCGCGAATTCCCGGTTCGGCTCCAAGAATTCCCGGTTAAGTCAAAGAAATTCCGGGTTATTGTGGCGATGATTTGGATCAAACTATTGATATAGCTGGCAGAACCTAGATCGGCCAAATGAAATTCGAGGTTATTTCCCGGTTCGACGGGAATTTGGCGGTGCCGCGGTGTGGACGGCTCGGTCGCGGCAGAATGGGGCGAGGAAAGCGCTCGCGGCAACATCACGTCAACCTCGGCACCCCTTGCGGGCGGCGCGCCCTCCCCACATGATCGGCGCCGGTATCGCAGAAGCATCAGATGACCAACATTTTCAGAGACGTGCGTGAGCTGGTGGTGGCCGCGATCGGCGACCTCGCCGCGCAAGGGGAGTTGCCGCACGGGCTCGACCTGACACGGGTCGCGGTCGAGCCGCCGCGCGACCGGGCACATGGCGACCTCGCCACCAACGCCGCGATGGTGCTGGCGGGGGCCGTCAAGCAAAACCCGATGGCGGTCGCCGAGCGCATCGCCCCGGCGATGGCTGGCCGCGAGCTGACCGCCGGCGACTATCGCGGCCACGGCCTCGCGGTCGAGCCGGCGCGGCCGGGCTTTCTGAACATCCGGCTCGCACCCGCGGTCTGGCACGCGCAGTTGCGCGCGGTGCTGCGCGCCGGCATCGGCTTTGGCGACTCGACCTTGGGCGCCGGCGAGCCGGTCAATGTCGAGTATGTCTCGGCGAACCCGACCGGGCCGATGCATGTCGGCCATGGCCGCGGTGCCGTGGTCGGCGACGCGCTCGCGGGGCTCCTCGCCAAGGCGGGGTTCGCGGTGCACCGCGAATACTACGTCAACGACGCCGGCGCCCAGGTCGACATCCTCGCCCGCTCGCTCCATCGCCGCTACCGGGAGGCATTGGGCGAAGACCCGGGCCCGGTCGCGGAGGGGCTCTACCCCGGCGAATACCTCGCCGAGACCGGCCGGGCATTGGCCGAGCGCGACGGCCGGAAATGGCTCGGGAGGCCGGAGGGTGAGTGGCTCGGGCCGCTGCGCGAGTTCGCCGTCGCGGCGATGATGGCGCTGATCCGCGACGACCTCGCCTCGCTCGGCGTGCGTCACGACGTGTTCGCGTCGGAGCGCCGGCTGGTCGAGGCGGGGGCGATCGACGAATGCCTCGCCGCACTCGACCGGCGCGGGCTGATCTACACCGGCGTCTTGGAGCCGCCCAAAGGCAAGACCCCCGACGACTGGGAGCCGCGGCCGCAGACGCTGTTCCGCGCCACCCGATTCGGCGACGACGTCGACCGGCCGCTCAAGAAATCCGACGGCTCGTGGACCTATTTCGCCGCCGACATCGCCTACCACCGCGACAAATACCGCCGCGGCTTTGCCAATTTGATCGATGTCTGGGGCGCCGACCACGGCGGCTACGTCAAGCGCATGCAGGCGGCGGTGCGGGCGGTGACCGACAACGCCGCGGCGCTCGACGTCAAGATCTGCCAGCTCGTCAACCTGTTCGACAAGGGCGCGCCGGTGCGGATGTCGAAGCGGGCCGGGACCTTTGTCACGTTGCGCGAGGTCGTCGACGAGGTCGGCAAGGATGCCTTCCGCTTTATGATGCTGACCCGGCGCAACGACCAGGCGCTCGACTTCGACTTTGCCAAGGTCACCGAGCAGTCGAAGGACAACCCGGTCTTTTACGTGCAGTACGCCCATGCGCGGGCCGCCTCGGTCATGCGCCACGCGGCCGAGGCGTTCGCCGGCGAGGATTTGTCCGACGCCGCACTCGCCGAGGCGGCGCTCGACCGGCTCGCTGACCCGGCCGAGTTGGCGCTGATTCGCCAGCTGGCGGCGTGGCCGCGGCTCGTCGAGAGCGCTGCCGAGGCGCACGAGCCGCACCGTATCGCCTTCTATTTGCAGGAGGTCGCGTCCCAGTTCCACATGTTGTGGAACAAGGGCCGTGACGAGGCCACGTTACGGTTTATCCTCGCCTCCGACCCGGCGCTGACCCGCGCACGGCTCGCCCTCGTCCGCGGCGTCGCAATCGTCATCGCCTGCGGCCTCGACGTGATCGGCGTCGAGCCGGTCGAGGAGATGTGACCATGGCCTACAATCTCGGGGAGATCGATCCCGAGGACCGGACCGAGCTCTACGCCGACCCGCGCGAGGAGCAGCACGCGCCCGTGCCGCGGCGCCTGCTGCGGATCGGCATTGCCCTGGTCGTGATGGGCGTCTTCGCCGGCGGGGTTTGGCTGGCCTACACGGCGGGGATGCACCGTGGCGGCGGTGCCGCGGCAAGCGCCGACATTCCGCTGATCCGCGCCGACACGACGCCGATCAAGGTCAAGCCGGAGAACCCGGGCGGCATGCCGGTCCCCGACCGCGACATGCTGATCTACGGACAGCAGCGCCCGCAGGTCGAGCACCTGCTGCCGCCGCCGGAGCAGCCGATGGCGCGCCCGGCGCCGCCGCCGGCTCCGCTGCCGGCTCCGGCACCGCCGCAGCCGCAGCAAACCGCCGCTCTGGCGCCACCCGCCGCCGCACCGCCGCCGCCTCCGGCGGTACCCACACCCGCGGCCGCCGCCGCGACCCCGTCCCCCGTCGCCGCACCGCCCGCCGCTGCGCCGCCCGCGTCACCCGCTCCCGCGCGGCCGGCGCTGAGCCCGGCCGCCTTGGCCGCGGCGCGCGAGCTGGGCATCGCCGTTGCCGAGAATTCTCCAAGACCCGCCGCATCGCGAGCCGCGGCGGCGGGGAGGGCCGGCGGGTTGCGGCTGCAGCTCGGCGCGATGCGCAGCGAGACCGAGGCGCGCGGCGCCTGGGAGCGGCTCAAGCACCAAAACTCTGATCTGCTGGGCAGGCTGTCGGCGGTCGCGATCCGCGCCGACCTTGGCGGCAAGGGCGTCTATTATCGCATCCAGGCCGGGCCGGTCGCCGATGCGTCGACCGCCGACCGGATCTGCGGCGAGCTGCGCCAGCGCCACCTCGCCTGCGTCATCGCCCGCTGACGGCGCTCCGCACGCGCCTCGCGCTGCTTCGGCTTCGCGCGAGGTCATTGCCGGGACAGCCCCGGCGATCCATCTTCATCAGGCGCGCCGAGCGGTTGTTCGACCTGTCCGGGCGGATACGGGCGGGCTGAAGCGGAGACTGTTTCATTGCCACAGGGATTGCCGTGCCGGTAGAGGCCTTGCCGCGCCGCGCGCCGCGTGCCGTCGTGCTTGGCTGCGCCGGCGAGGGGCTGAGCCACGACGAGCGGCGCTTTTTTGGCGAGGCCGATCCGGCGGGCTTTATCCTGTTCCGGCGCAATTGCCGCGCGCCCGAGCAAGTCCGCCGGCTTGTCGATGATTTGCGCGACAGCGTCGGCCGCGGCGACGCGCCGGTGCTGATCGACCAGGAAGGCGGCCGGGTCGCCCGGTTGCGGCCGCCGCATTGGCGCGCCTACCCGTCTGCGGCGCGGATTGCGGCGTTGCCCGACCCGCACGCGCTTGAGGCGCTGCGGCTCGGCGCCCGGCTGATCGCCGACGATTTGGCGCGGCTCGGCGTCAGCGTCGACTGCCTTCCGGTGCTCGACTTGCCGGTTGCCGGCGCCGACCCGGTGATCGGGGACCGCGCCTATGGCGACGACCCCGACCGGGTCCAGCACCTCGCCCGCGCCGTGTGCGAGGGACTGCTCGAAGGCGGCGTGCTGCCGGTCCTCAAACACATCCCGGGTCACGGCCGCGCGCGCGTCGACAGCCATTACGCCTGCCCGGTGGTCGCCACCGGCCATGACGAGCTGGCGCACGCCGACTTCGCCCCGTTCCGGGCGTTGGCGGCGATGCCGTGGGCGATGACCGCGCACATCGTCTACCGCGCGATCGACCCCGCGGCCCCGGCGACATTCTCCCGGACCATTGTCGGCGAGGTCATCCGCGGCGAGATCGGCTTTGACGGCGTGCTGATCTCGGACGACCTGTCGATGCGCGCCCTGGGCGGCGGCCTTGGCGAGCGGGTGCAGCGGGCGCTCGGCGCCGGCTGCGACCTCGTCCTGCATTGCAACGGCGACCGCGCCGAGATGGAGGAGGTCGTCGCCGCGGCGGGGCCGATGACACCGGAAGCCGCGGCGCGGCTCGCGCGCGGCGAGTCGATACGTCTCCCGCCGGGTGAATTCGATCGCGAGAAGTCCGAGCGCCGGTTCGATACGCTGTTGGCGTCGGCGGCGGCATGAACGCCAGCTCGATCGCCGCGACGGTCTACCAGGCCAGCACCTGGGTGTTGCCGGTTGTCATCGCCGTGACCTTTCACGAGGCGGCGCACGGGTTTGTCGCGCTGCGGTTTGGCGACGACACGGCGTTGCGCGCGCGCCGCCTCACCCTCAACCCGCTCAACCACATCGACCCGTTCGGCACAATCATCTTGCCGGCGTTGCTGCTGCTCGGCTCGGGCGGCCGCTTTCTGTTCGGCTATGCGAAGCCGGTGCCGGTCAATTTTGGGCGTTTGCACGACCCGCGCCACGACATGGTCTGGGTGGCGTTGGCCGGCCCCGGAACCAACGTGCTGCTGGCGATCGCCTCGTCGCTGTTGTTTTACGGCGTCGTCTTTTTGCCGCCGAGCCCGGCCGAGTGGACCGCCGCAAACCTCGTGCATTCGCTGGAGATCAACGCCGCACTGTGCGTCTTCAACATGCTGCCGCTGCCGCCGCTGGATGGCGGCCGGGTCGCGGTCGGGCTGTTGCCGCGGCCGCTCGCCTACCCGCTCGCCCGGCTCGAGCCATACGGCATGCCGATCCTCTTGGTGCTGCTGTTCGTGCTGCCCTGGGTCGGGAGCCAAACCGGGCACAACCTCAACATCCTCGCCTTTGTGATCGGGGTGCCGATGCAGGCGCTGATCCATTTCGTGCTGGCGATCACCGGGCAGGCCTGATGGCCGAAGACCCGGCGGCCGACCCCGCCCACACGTACACCATCTCCCGCAATGCGGGAGATGGTGCCGAGCGCAGCGAGGCGGGCGAGGGGCGCCGGGGTGCGAGCCCCGGAGAGCACCCCGAACAGCTGGTGCTCGACCTCGACGGCTACGAGGGGCCGATCGACCTGTTGCTGTCGTTGGCGCGCGAGCAAAAGGTCGATCTGGCGAAAATCTCGCTCCTCGCTCTCGCCGACCAGTATCTTGGCTTTATTGCCGCGCGGCGGCAGCTGAAGCTCGAGATCGCCGCCGACTACCTCGTCATGGCGGCATGGCTCGCCTTTTTGAAGTCGCGCCTGTTGTTGCCGCAGCCGAGCCAAGACGACGAGCCCGAAGCCGAGGAAATCGCCGCCGCACTCGGCCACCGGCTGAAATTGCTGGAGGCGATGCAGACCGCCGGGCGCGCGCTGATGGCCCGCCCACGGCTCGGCCAGGATTTTCTGTTGCGCGGGGCGCCGGAAACGCTAGCCACGGTAGCGGTCCCGGTCTGGCGGCTCGATCTCTTCGAGCTGCTGCGCGCCTACAGCGACGGACGCCGCCGCACGACGAACGCGGTGCTGTCGATCGAGCCGTCCGCGTTTTTTTCGATGGACGACGCGCTAAAGCGGTTCGCCGGTTTTCTCGGCCGGGTGCCGGAATGGCGGGCCTTGGTGCGCTTTCTGCCGGACGGCCCGCGCGGCGAGCGGATGCGGCGTTCGGCGTTGGCATCGACGTTCGCCGCGGCCCTCGAGCTCGCGCGCGACGGCCGCATCGAGTTGCGTCAGGACCGGGCGTTTGGCCCGATCTGGCTGCGCAGCCGTTCGGCGCTGCGCCGGGCGCGTGAGGAGGCTTCCGGATGAGCGAGAGCGCGCGGCAACTGCGCTTCCTCGAGGCGCTGCTGTTCGCCGCCGGCGAGCCGCTCTCGGAGGAGATGCTAGCGCAGCGCCTCGGCGACGGTGCCGACCTCGCGGCGATGCTGCATGAGCTTGGCAGGACCTATCAGGATCGCGGCGTCAATCTCGTGCGGCTCGCCGGCGGCTGGGCGTTTCGCACCGCCCCCGACCTTGCGTCATCTTTACGGATCGAGCGGCCGGTCGCCCGCAAATTGTCGCGCGCCGCGGTCGAGACCTTGGCGGTGATCGCCTACCACCAGCCGGTCACCCGCGCCGAGATCGAGGAAATCCGGGGCGTCGCCCTCGGCAAAGGCACGCTCGACACGTTGCTGGAGGCGGACTGGGTGCGTCCCAAGGGCCGCCGGTTGACTCCGGGCCGCCCGCTCTTATGGGTGACGACCAAAGGCTTTCTGACCCATTTCGGCCTCGACGCGCTTGCCGACCTGCCAGCGGTCGACGAGCTGCGCGCCGCCGGCCTCCTCGACCTGACCCCGCCCGTCCTCGGCGAGGAGGCGCCGACACCAGACAATGCCGCCGGCGCGGCTACCGGAGTATCGGACCTTACCACGCCGTCATTCCCGCGAACGCGCAAGGCTATCCAGGGAATATAACCGGGTTGAGCGCATCGACGACGACAACTCTATATCGTCTTGGCTCGACCCGGCCATCCACGTCTTCGCGATACCCCGCAGCGCTCGTGATGCTTCCGTGGATGGCCGGAACAAGTCCGGCCAAGACGGTTCGCGGGTTGCTCTTTTCTCGCCTGGGCATCCGCTGCGGCTGCAAGCAAATTTTCCCCGGACATCCCTGCACGAGTGGTTCGGGTCGATTGGAATAGGCTTCGGAGCGGGCTATTCCCTCATCCCGTCGGGGCGAGGCGGAAGCGGCAATCGCCGTCGCGGGCGATCTGGTTGACGAGCTCGATCTCCCAGGCGAGGTATTCGCGCATATAGCGCTCGCGCTCGGCGGGCCGGTCGCGCGCCGAGAGCGCCACGTCGTCCGGCTCGTCGGCGAGCTCGCCCATGCCGGTCGCGAGCGGCAGCCCGGCGGCCTGCCACGCCGCGGTGCCGCCGGCCAGCACCTTTACCGGATGGCGATGACCAATCTCGGCCGCGGCAAAGCCCGCGACCACGCCGTCCTCGCTGGTCAGCACCAGGTCCCCCGCCGGCAACTTGTCGAGCGCGCCGACGAGGCGCGCGCGGATCGCGAACCACGCGCCGGGAATGTGGCCGTCGCGGTGGCGGCGGCTCAACGCCAGGTCGACGACCACCGTCCCCGGGCTCGCGCGCAGCTCAGTGGGCGAAATCGTCATCGGCTTGGGGCCGGCGAGCGGGAACATGCGGGTGTCGACCGCTGGGACTCCGGTTGCAAGGGCGGCGCCGTCGAGGCCGCGGTCGAGCACCGCCGCATCCCATCCCATTCGCTTGAGCCACGACGCCGTCATCCGCGCCCGGACCCCGGTGTCGTCGACCACGACGACCCGCGCGCCCCACACACCGAGCCAGCTGTCGGTCTCCTGCACCAGTTGCCCGCCCGGCGCCATCAGCGAGCCCGGCAAATGGCCGGCGCGGTACTCGGCCGGGTCGCGGACATCGAGCACGTAAAGCGTGCGCCGGTCGGCCTCGCGCCGCCATTCGGCGAGCTTGGCGTCGTCGATGACCGGCACGCCGTAGCGCCGCGCCACCGCCTCGGCGCGCTGCCGGGCCGCGGCGACGCCCTCGGGCGACACCGCGGGCGCGCGCCGGTCGGCGCCCGCCACTACGTCGAACCCGGCGAGATGCCACGCCATCGTGCCGTCCTTCAGCGACACGACCCGGTTCGGCACGCCGGCATCGATCAGCGCCTGGGCGCCGATGATGCTGCGCGTGCGCCCGCCGCAATTGACGACGACAAAGGTGTCGGGCGACGGCGCCAGCTCCTGAAACCGGTAGACGAGCTCGGCGCCGGGGACGCTGACAGCGCCCGGGATGCTGTTCGAGTGGTATTCCTCGTACGAGCGGCTGTCGAAGATCGCCAGCTTCTCGCCCTCCTTCTGGCGCCGCGCCAGCTCCTCGGCGCTGATCCACGGCGTGCCGTATTCGTGCTCGACGACCTCGGCAAAGGCCTTGCTCGGCACATGCACGCCGCTGTAGACGGGGAACCCGGCCGCTTCCCAGGCCCCGACGCCGCCGGTCAGCACCGAAACGTCGCTCCAGCCGCCCGCGATGAGCCGCGCCGCGGCGCGGTCCGCCACACCCTCCCCGGCGTCGCAGACGACGATCGGCGCCGCGCGCCGCGGCAAGAGGGCGGGTGCGATCAATTCCAGCCGCGACAGCGGCATGCACGACGCCATCAAAAGGTGCCGGTTGTGAAAGCTGCCCTCTTCGCGCGCGTCGACGATCGCGATCTCGTCGCCGTCGTGCAGCCGCCCGCGCAGCTCCTGCGCCGTGATGCCCCCCGGTCCGCTCGCCATCGTTCCCTCCAGAGATACCGCATCCCGGTGTGCCTGAATTCGCGACTACCGTCAAAGCCGGCGAACAACCCCTCTCACGCTGGGCTCAACACCCGGCCGGCTCCTCATCCGCCTGCCCGAGCGCGAATAGCCGGCGGCGAGCCATCCCCCCGAGCAGGGCAAGGAGCGGTTGCCGGCAACCGGGCGGCGGCTATATTCGGCGGATGGACTTCATGCTTTCGGACGAGCAGCGGGCGTTTCAGGAAACGGCGCGGGCGTTTGCGCGCGAAGAATGGCTGCCGCAGGCACCGGGCTGGGACGAGCGTCAGGAGTTTCCGGTCGCGGCGTTGCGGCGGGCGGCGGCGCTTGGGTTTGCCGCGATCTATGTCGGCGAGGAGTTCGGCGGCAGCGGGCTCGGCCGCGTCGACGCCGCGATCATCTTTGAGGAGCTCGCCGCGGCCTGCGTCTCGACCGCCGCCTATCTCTCGATCCACAACATGGTGTCGTGGATGGTCGACCGCTTTGGCAATCGCGACCAGCGCGCCCGGTTTCTGCCGCGGCTGACCCGGATGGACCATCTCGCCAGCTATTGCCTGACCGAGCCGGGCAGCGGCTCGGACGCGGCGGCATTGGCGACCCGCGCCCATCGCGACGGCGACCACTACGTGCTGAACGGGACGAAGGCGTTTATCTCGGGCGGCGGCGCCAGCAACATTTACATCGTGATGGTCCGCACCGGCGGCGACGGGCCGCACGGCATCTCCTGCCTCGTCGTCGAAAACGGCACGCCCGGCCTGTCCTTTGGCAAAAAGGAGAGAAAGCTCGGCTGGAACACCCAGCCGACGGCGATGGTCATGTTCGAGGATTGCCGCGTGCCGGTCGCCAACCGGCTCGGCGCCGAGGGCGACGGCTTCAAGATCGCGATGATGGGGCTCGACGGCGGCCGGCTCAACATTGCCGCGTGCTCGCTGGGCGGGGCGCGGGCGTGCCTCGACGCGGCGCGGGCCTACCTGCTCGAACGCCGCCAGTTCGGCCGTAAGCTCGCCGATTTCCAGGCGTTGCAATTCAAGCTCGCCGACATGGCAACCGAGCTCGAGGCGGCGCGGCTGATGGTATGGCGCGGAGCGGCGAGGCTCGAGGCCGCCGACCCGCAGGCGGTCATGCACTGTGCGATGGCGAAGCGGCTGGCGACCGACGCCGGGTTTCACGTCTGTAACGAGGCGTTGCAGCTGTTCGGCGGCTACGGCTATCTGAAGGACTTCGCGGTCGAGCGCTATCTGCGCGACGTGCGCGTCCACCAGATCCTCGAAGGCACCAACGAGATCATGCGGGTCATCATCGCCCGCCGGCTGCTCGGCCCGTCGAATGACTGACGCGCCGGATGAGTGACCGCGGGGCCGAACCCGCGCCGGCGCTCTGCCGTCGGCCGGTGACCCACCTAACACTGCGATGGGCGTGCCACGGGCGAATTCGTTCCTGGCCGGGCCAAGCCCAGGGCTGTTCAAGACGCGAGCGGGAGATGGTTAGTCAAATGACCGGGCTCGGCTATCCTATCTCCCTTATCTTTCGTAATTCTCTGTGTCCGCGATGACGGAGGGGGGCGAAATCCTGCTCGGCCGAGCGGGCGGGCTCGCGACGCTGACGATCAATCGGCCGCGCGCGCTGAACGCCCTGACCCTCGAGAATTACCGGCGGATCGCGCCGGCGCTCGCCGCCTGGGCCGAGGATCCCGAGGTTCATGCGGTCGTCGTGCGCGGCGCCGGCGGGCGCGCCTTTTGCGCCGGCGGCGACGTGCGCGCGGTCTACGAGGCCGGGCGCGACATCGATGGCAACCGCGCGCTGACCAGCGTCTTTTTCGCCGAGGAATATCGGCTGATCCGCGACATCCATATGTTTCCCAAACCCTACATCGCGGTCGTCGACGGGATCACGATGGGCGGCGGCGCCGGCATCTCGGTCAACGGCGCCTACCGGGTCGCGACCGAGCGCACCCTGTTCGCGATGCCGGAGACCGCGATCGGGCTCTTTCCCGATGTCGGGGCGACACGGTTTTTGAACCGCTGCCCGGGCCGAGTGGGCCGCTATCTCGGCCTCTCCGGTTCGCGGCTGCAAGCGGCCGACGCGCTTTACTGCGGGTTTGCCACGCATTTCGTCGCGCAAGACCGGGTCGAGGCGCTGGTCGCGGCGCTCGCCGCAAGGAAATGGGATGGCGGGTCCGAGTTCGGGCAGGCGCAAGCGTTGCTGGCCGAATTCGCCGCCGACCCCGGACCGCCGCCGCTGGCCGCGCTGCGGCCGGCGATCGACCGCTGTTTCGCCGGAGGCACGGTTGAAGACATCCTCGCCGCACTCGCCGCCGAAGCGGCCTCGGGCGGCCCCGACGCCGGCTGGGCGGCCGACACCCGCGCGGCCCTGCTGACGAAATCGCCGACGAGCCTCAAGGTCACGTTGCGCCAGCTGACGGTCGGCCGCGATTACGACCTCGAGCAGGCGTTGGCGCTCGAATACCGGCTGACCCAGCATTTCATGGCGGCCCACGATTTTTACGAGGGCGTGCGCGCCGCGCTGATCGACAAGGACCAGTCCCCGCACTGGCAACCCGCCGCCCTCGCCGAAATCGACGACGCGATGGTCGAGGCCTACTTCGCGCCGCTCGGCGAGCGCGAGTTGCGTTTCGACCCGTAGTGCGGACCGAACGGCCGGTCGGCCGCTGGTCCGCACCGCAACAAGCGGTAATTTGCGCCCGGCCCTCGCGGGTTGACCGCGTCCATGCTGCACTGCATCATGATCGCAAAGCTGTGATGGCGGCGCGGCGTTGCCGCGCGCAAGCATCCGGGAATGGACAGGCCCAAGGGAAACGCTCGAAGGCGGTTTTGGGTGCGGCCGATGGCCCGCGACAGCGGCAGCGGTCGGCAGCAGATGCAGAAATTCGGGAGATGTCTGTCATGACCAAAACCACTGAGCTGCCCGCCAAAACCACTGAGCTGCCCGAGGGCGTCACCGTTACCGGCGCGATGCGGCCCGGCTACGAAACCGTGCTGACCCCGGCGGCGCTCGCCTTTCTGGCCGGGCTGGAGCGCGCGTTCGGCGCCGAGCGCGAGCGCCTGCTCGCCCGCCGCGCGGAAATCCAGCGGCGCCTCGACGGCGGCTGGAAGCCCGATTTTCTGCCCGAGACCCGGTCGATCCGCGACGCCGACTGGCGGGCGGCGCCGATCCCCGACGACATCAAGGACCGCCGCGTCGAAATCACCGGCCCGACCGACCGCAAGATGGTGATCAACGCGCTCAACTGCGGGGCGAGCGTGTTCATGGCCGATTTTGAGGACGCGAACACGCCGTCCTGGGACAACATGGTCGACGGCCAGGCGAATCTGGTCGACGCGGTGCGGCGCGCGATCACCTTCGACGACCCCGAAACGCGCCGGCACTATTCGTTGAACGACAAGACGGCGGTGCTGTTCGTGCGCCCGCGCGGCTGGCATCTGCCGGAAAAGCACCTCTTGGTCGACGGCGCGCCGATGTCGGGGGCGCTGTTCGATTTCGGCTTGTTCTTTTTCCACAATGCCGCGGAGTTGCGGGCGCGCGGCACCGGCCCCTATTTCTACCTGCCGAAAATCGAAAGTCATCTGGAAGCGCGGCTGTGGAACGACGTGTTCCTCCATGCGCAAGAAAAACTCGGCCTGCCAAAGGGCACGATCCGCGCCACGGTGCTGATCGAGACGATCATGGCCGCTTTCGAGATGGACGAGATCTTGTGGGAGCTGAAGGACCATTCGGCCGGGCTCAACTGCGGCCGCTGGGACTACATCTACAGCTTTATCAAGAAGTTCGCCGAGGACCCCGGCTGCGTGATGCCGGACCGCGGGCAGGTCGCGATGACAAGCCACTTCCTGCGCAGCTACAGCCTCGCGCTGATCAAGACCTGCCACCGCCGCGAAATCCACGCGATGGGCGGCATGGCGGCGCAGATCCCGATCCGCGACGACCCCGCCGCCAACGCGGCGGCGATGGAAAAGGTGCGCGCCGACAAACTGCGCGAAGCCGGCGACGGCCATGACGGCACCTGGGTGGCGCACCCCGGGCTGGTCGCCATCGCCAAGGAGGTGTTCGACCGCGAAATGCCGCAGCCGAACCAGATCGCGCGCAAGCGCCCGGATGTGCGCGTCGCCGCCGCCGACCTCTTGGCGGTGCCGGCGGGGACGATCACCGAGGCCGGGCTGCGGCAAAACCTCAATGTCGGGATCGGCTATATCGAGGCGTGGCTGCGCGGCACCGGCTGCGTCCCGCTCTACAACCTGATGGAGGACGCCGCCACCGCCGAGATCAGCCGCGCCCAGCTGTGGCAGTGGATCCGGCACGGCGCGGCGCTCGCCGACGGCCGCACCGTCACGGCCGCGCTCTACCGCGCCGTCCTCGACGAGGAGCTTGCGAAATTGCGCGAAGCGGCCGGCGAGGACGCCTATCGCCGCGGGCATTATGAGGATGCGGCGGCCCTATTTCGCCGATTGATCGAGGCTCCCGAGTTCCCCGAGTTCCTGACTATTCCCGCCTACGACATGATCATCGAGGCCGGCGCGTAGCCGGCCGGGTCGCCGCGCCTGTTCGCGCCCTCGGGTCAGAAAATGTAGGGTCATCGGACCCGCCCCCATCGAGGAGACGGGAGTACAAAATAGGATCGCCGACAAAGGCCCTACCCTTGATGGGGAAGGGATTGGGATAGGGTGAGCGCGGTGCGAATTTGATCGGAAACTGCTCCTAGCGCCACAGCGCGACGAAAACGCCGATGATTGCCGCCCAAAGCGCGAGCGACAACAGAGCCACGATCGCAAAGCTGGTTAACCGCCGGACCCGGCCCGAATTGCCCCCGAAGCGTGCTCTGAACCGCTCGGTCGAATGTATTTCGGTGCTCATCGCAGCCCTCGCGTCGACCTTATTGTGCCAACACGCGCAATGGGCTTTTGGTTCAAGCGGCGATTGTGTGGTCGGGTGGAAGCGCCCGCGCCGGGCGCTGCGGTTGCGATGCCGCCCCCATGATCTCCGAACGGGACACAAGGCCGGTCAGCCTTGATGGACGGCCCGGATGCCGCGGAGCAGGGCGGCGGGGTCGACCGGGGTGGCGTTGACCTCGACCCCGAACGCGGCGAGCGCATCGCAGACGGCGTTGGCGACCGCCGCCGGCGGGGCGACCGCCCCCCCTTCGCCGACCCCCTTGACGCCGAGCGGGTTCAACAGCGAGGGCGAGTGCTGGTGGACGATCTTGATCGCCGGGACGTCGCCGGCGCCCGGCAGCGCGTAGTCCATCAGCGAGCCCGACAGCAGCTGGCCGTTGTTGTCGTACGCGATCCGCTCGCACAGGATGCCGCCCAGCCCTTGTGCCGCACCGCCCATGATCTGGCCTTCGACCAACATCGGGTTGACGACCGTGCCGCAATCGTGCGCGACCGCATAGTCGTCGACCACGACGCGGCCGGTCTCGAGGTCGACCTCGACGATCGCGACGTGCACCGCATAGCTCCAGGTGACGGTCTCGGGCTGCCAGTAGCAGGTTTCCTCTAGCCCGGCCTCGACCTCCGGCGGGCGGGTCGGCTCCCAGCCGGGGCGCGCCGCCTGCGCCACCTGCGCGAGGCTGACCTGCGCCCCCGGCACCCCGACGACGCCGACCCCGCCGCCCTCGGGTCCTCGGCGCAGCTCGAGGTCGGCGGGCGCGCATTCGAGCAGGTGAGCTGCGATCGCGAACACCTTGTCGCGCAGCCGCCCGCTCGCGACATGCATCGCCGCCGAGGCGGTGACGGTGCTGCGGCTCGCCATCGTGCCAAAGCCGATCGCGATCGCCGCGGTGTCGGCAAAGGTCAGGACGACGTCCTCCGGGGCGACCTTCCACAGATCGGCCATGA
>Ga0210390_10002446_pt1 | contig 16498 bp, 15 predicted proteins | sample IncBWH11OmetaG_FD_161050 | JGI IMG/M metagenome (GOLD analysis project Ga0210390, IMG submission 161050) | Forest soil microbial communities from Barre Woods Harvard Forest LTER site, Petersham, Massachusetts, United States - Inc-BW-H-11-O ... | reverse complement strand
TTGAAAATATCGAACAGGTGACCTGCAATCGTCACCTCGCTCACGGGATAGGTGATTTTGCCGTTTTCGATCCAGAAGCCCGAGGCTCCGCGGCTATAGTCGCCGGTCACGCCGTTGACGCCCGAGCCGATCAGATCGGTGACATAGAAACCCTGACGGATATCGGAGATGAGTTCTTCAGGCGTGGGCTCGCCGGCCTCCAGATGCAGATTATACGATCCCGGCGACGGCGACGACGATACACCCCGATGCGCGTGGCCCGTCGTCGTGAGTTTGAGTTCGCGCGCGGTCGCGCAATCCAGAAGCCACGTGGTCAGAACGCCCTCGTCGATGAGTGCGAGTTTCTTGACGCGAACGCCCTCGGCGTCGAACGGCTGCGAGCGCAAGCCGCGGCGACGCAACGGATCATCGATGATGCGGATATTGCTGGCGAAGAGTTGTTCGCCCAGGCGATCTTTCAAAAAGCTGGTCTTGCGCGCGATCGAGGCGCCGTTGATCGCGCCGACGAGGTGGCCGACCAGCGAGCCGGAAACGCGTGGATCGAATACGACCGGCACCTTGCAGGTTTCGACCTTGCGCGGGTTGGACCGGGCGACCGTGCGCTCGCCGGCGCTGCGGCCGACGCTCTCGGGCGAAGCAAGATCGGCGGCGTGCGGCGCGGCCGTGAAGTCATAGTCGCGCTCCATCGAGGTGCCTTCGCCGGAGATGGCCGTTACGGAGATACCCTGGCTCGAGCGCAAGTAGGCGCCGTGGAAACCGGTGCTGGTCACGAGCACCATGCCGCCAATTCCGGTCGATGCCGACGCGCCTCCCGATTTGGCGACGCCCTTCACCGCGAGCGCGGCGGCCTCGGCTTCACAAGCCCGGCGTTCGAGTTCGACGGTCGTCGGAACATTCGGATCGAGTAAATCGAGGTCGGGGAACTCACGGGTCAGCAGCGAGGGGTCGGCAAGGCCGACATAGTCGTCGTCCGGCGCCACGCGGGCCATCGCGACCGCGCGCTCGGCAAGCCGCGCCACGCCATCGCCGCCGACATCGTTGGTCGAGACCACCGCCTGGCGCTTGCCCACCAGCACGCGCAGGCCGACGTCGTCGCCTTCCGAGCGCTCGGATTCCTCGACCCGGCCGTCACGTACTTCGACCCCTTGCGAAATGCCGCGCACGGCGACCGCATCGGCTGCGTCCGCGCCGGCGCTTCTGGCGGCTTCGACCAGCCGCTGCGCCAGCGTCGTGAGCGCCGATTGATCGAACAGCTTGGCGGTGGCGGCGTCAGCCGAAAGCGAGGATGCAGTCGATGGTGAAGAGTTCACGAACAAAATCCCGCAGATTATGAAGGGGCGGAGGACTTTCGAGAGAGGCTCGAAAGCAAATCGCAGACCGCATGAGATGTGCCTGATTCACTTGGATTTCAAGCATTTTCATGCAGTCAAAACAGAAGAATTTCGGCAATCCTGCAAGGTCTCGTCAATCATCTCGGCCAAGGTGTTGTCAATCATGCCGATTGAAGCAAGGCCGGTGACGGCGGATTAACCAGCCTTTTTAAGCCAATCCGGACACGGCTCTGGCATGCTCTCACGCAACGACCGGGAATACCCGGCGGGGAGATAAAGCCGTGAGGCGTCAAACAGCAACAAGCGGGATCAATCCCGCCGGGTCGAGCCGCGCATTGCGGCTCGACCCTCTCTCTCTTCCAGTGAGCTTCGATGCGCACGACGTCCGCGCCGACGATGGCGTGCGCCGTGTCGAGCTTCATCGCGAGCGTGTCGTGCTCCGGCGTGCCGTCCAGGGCATGCGGATGGCTATCAATCTTCGGGTCAGCGACTTCCGCGGCATTGCGCTGCGCGGGATCGACGACGCCCAGATGCTGGTGCTGCTGCATCGCGATCCGTCATTGAGCATTCCGCTTTGCGTGAGTTCCGATCACGACGAAATTGCAGCCGCCTGGCAAACTTGGAGCGATATCTTCGCACTACCGCAACTGCCGGAGGAAACGGCTTGCGAACCGGCGCCACGGCGTCGGCGGCGCAACGCAATCCGGGCACGGCGTCCGAAATTCCTGGTGCGGCGGCGCGGCGGCGGTCCGCTGGATCTCGCCAACGTGCACAGCGATGAGCGCGAGATCATCGCCAGAAATTAAAGACTGCGGATTTTAGGCTGACCGCATCAGCGCATCAGCGCGTCGACCAATAGCCCTGCAAACAGCAACAGCCCGGCGTCGCGGTTGGATTTGAAGACACGCAGGCACAGCGCGGGATCGTCGATCTTCAGCCGCGCGATCTGCCAGCCAAGATGAACGGCGAACGCGGCCAGCCCGATCCACGCCGAAACGCCCGCACCTGACAGCGCCAGTGCCACGCCGATCAGGATCACCGCCAGACTGTAGAACACAATCAGCGCCCGATGTGTCTGCGCGCCGAACAGACGTGCGGTCGATTTGACGCCGATCAACGCATCATCCTCGGTGTCCTGATGCGCATACACGGTGTCATAGCCGATCACCCAGGAGATTGAACCGGCGTAGAGAAAAAGCGCAGGTAGCCCGAGTTGCCCAAGGATGACGGCAAACCCCATCAGTGCGCCCCACGAGAAGGCAAGCCCGAGCACGACCTGCGGCCACCAAGTGATGCGTTTCATGAACGGATAGACCGCGACGATCGCCAGCGAAGCGATGCCGGTTACGATCGCAAAGCGGTTGAACTGGAGCAGTACCGCAAGACCGATCAGCGCCTGCGCGACCAGAAACGCCAACGCCTGCCGCACACCGACCTGTCCTGACGGGATCGGTCGCGAACGCGTGCGTTCGACCTTGGCGTCGAGATCGCGGTCGGTGATGTCGTTCCAGGTACAGCCGGCGCCTCGCATGACAAAGGCGCCAACCAGGAACAAGACAAGGATAAGCGGCAACCGGCTGACGTCGCGGGCCAAAGCTGCGGCGAGCGCGGCCGACCACCAGCACGGCAGCAATAACAGCCAGGAACCGATCGGACGATCAAGGCGGGCAAGCCGCAAATAGGGCCGCGACCATAACGGCGCGTGCGTATCGACCCAATTGCCGGTCGCATCAGCGACCTGCGCCAATGCGCCGGATTTGAGATTGGCTTCGGTGTTGCCGCTCGTCCCCATCGTAAATGTCAGCGCCGAAGGAACACGAGGGACTCGGTCATGCGGTCCCGGCGATTGCTTTCGAGATTTCGTTCAGTTCGGCACTGCGCGTCATCGCGTCAGTGCGTTGCCGCTCAGCGTATCGAATGTGTTGCCGCTGCTCTTTTTGGCGACCGTGGCTTCCGGCAGCGCCGCCGCGGAACCCAGCACTTCGCTCAGGCTCGGACCGGCAGGGCCCTGCTGCTGCTTTTGCATCTGTGCCGCCGCGCCGCAAACCCTGGTCCGCATCGCCTCGGTGCTCACATGGCCTTTCTTGAGCTGTTCGCTGATCTGCGGCGGGATCCCGCATCTTGCCGCATTGGTCTCGACATATTTGACCATCTTGGTCTCGGCCTGGAGGAAATTGCCGATCAGCTTGCAGGCCTCGTCAGGGCCTGCATGCCGCTCGCCGGCGACCTTCAAAACCTGGCCGCGCTTTTCCGCCTCCTGGCGCAATGGCAAGAAGTCCTTCATGCATTCGTCAGGCGGGCCACCTTGCGTTGGAGGCGCCGCGAAGGGCGACGCTCCGGCGCCTGGAAAGGACGCGGGCGCCGGCGCATTGCCGAAGGCGGACGCCGGCGGCGGGCTGCCAAAAGCGGACGAAGGTGCGGCGCCGTTGACGGGCGGAAAAGCCGGATCGTTCGCGGTTCCGGCCTTGCCGGGCAGCGGCGCGGGAAACGCGCCTTGCGCCAAAACCTGTCCGGCATTGAATGTCACAACGGCGACCACGAATGGCGCGATCAACTGGCGGATCATCAAGGCTGTTCCTTCAGGCCTGCAAGCTTCTTCCCGATAGGAGAGCGACTCCGGTTCGGTATTTTACGATTGCTGGAAACGGTTAACAACCCGTGGAATGGGGCAAGAGCGCGGCGCGACGTCACCCCCGGAAGCCAATAATCGCGCAATTTCTCCTCCTTTGGGCTAAAACGCCCGCGGATTGGACCCTGACCCGAAATGCCTTCGCATGACTTCCGCAAACCCCGGCTGTTCGTGGATACCGTTCTCGAAAGCGGCACGGCGGTAGCGCTTGAGCGCGACCAGAGCAACTATCTTGGCAATGTGCTGAGACTTAAGGCCGGCGACAGCATCCTCGTCTTCAACGGACGCGACGGCGAGTGGCTGGCCTCGATCACCGGCCGCAAGCGGCCTGATGGCCTTGCAATCGAGAGCAGGACCCGGCCGCAAGATCGCCTGCCGGAGCTTGCTTATATATTCGCCCCACTCAAGCATGCCCGGCTCGATTACATGGTGCAAAAAGCCGTCGAGATGGGGGTATCCTCGCTGCAACCGGTCCTGACCCGTTTTACCCAGGTCGCGCGCGTGAATAGCGAACGGATGCGGGCCAATGTCATCGAGGCGGCTGAACAATGCGGCATTCTCGGCATCGCCGAGGTCGCAGAACCCGTCGCCTTCGATCGCTACCTCAGCCATCGCAAGCCGGAACGCTTGCTTGTTTTTTGCGATGAAGCGGCCGACGTCGCCAACGCGTTGAGTGTGCTTCAGAGCAACAAGGCCACCGGGGGAATCGACGTCCTGATCGGGCCCGAAGGCGGGTTTGCCGGGGAGGAGCGCGCCGTTCTGCTGCGTCAGCCGAACGCCTTACGGCTTTCGCTCGGACCCCGTATCCTGCGGGCCGATACCGCAGGCGTCGCCGCGCTGGCATTGGTACAGGCGGTGCTCGGGGACTGGACCGGACACCCGGCCCGTTAAAACGAGCGGTTTGTTAAGCGACTTCATATTAAGCGACTTGGCTTATCCCGGTCGAAACCTCATCTGCGCCATGCTAAAGGGCTCGCGGCCCGTACCCGCAGCCTGACAGAGGCTGCGAACGGCTTGCTCAAAAATCAAATTGAGTCAAAGGCTTAACCATATTACCTGCACCGGACCCGTTTTCGGGGGAGTTGGACTGCAAGATGACCGCAATCGCGCCCCGTCGTGCGACCGGGTCCGCCGCTTGGGCGGATACGTTGCTATTGTCATTTTCCCAGGCCGGCTACGCCCTGGCCGAACCTCCCGTCCTGCAACCGGCCGAGCCTTTTCTCGACCTCTCCGGTGAGGATATCCGAAAGAGCCTGTACCTGACGACGGATGCGGCCGGCGAAGAGCTTTGCCTTCGCCCCGATCTGACCATTCCGGTGGCGCGCGAATATCTGGCCTCCGACCAAGCCGGCCGGCCGGCCGGCTATAGCTATCTCGGCCCGGTGTTTCGTTATCGGGGTGCGGCGCCAAGCGAGTTCCTGCAAGCCGGCGTCGAATCGTTCGGCCGGCTCGATCGGCCGGCGGCGGATGCCGAAATGCTGGCCTTGGCGCTCGAGGCCACGCGCGCCTTCGGCGTCAACGATGTCGAGATCCGCACCGGCGACGTCGCCCTTTTCACCACGCTGATCGATGCCCTAAATCTTTATCCGGTGTGGCGCCGGCGGCTGATGAAGGACTTCAACCGCAAGATCAGCCTCGAGCAGGATATCGAACAACTCACGCTCACAAGTGCCGCGACCCGCAATGAATATGAAGGCGTGCTGGCCGCCCTTGCCGGCTCCGACCGCAAGGCGGCGCTCGCACTCGTCACCGACCTGATGTCGATCGCCGGCGCCAGCAATGTCGGTGGCCGCACGGTCGCCGAGATCGCCGACCGCTTTCTCGAACAGTCGACCTTGAAGGCCGGCGCGCTGCCGCGCGACGCGCTCGCCATCATCAGGCGTTTCCTGTCCATCGCGGGCGATCCGCGCGATGCGATCACGCAATTGCGCTCGCTCGCATCAGACGCCAAGCTCGACATCATGGCCGCCATCGATGCACTCGAAAGCCGAGTCGGTTTTATGGCGGCGCGCGGCATCGATACCGCACTCACGCGTTTCTCGACCGCATTCGGGCGCGGTCTCGATTACTACACCGGCTTCGAGTTCGAACTGCACGCCAAGGGCAACGGTGTCGAACCGCTGGTCGCCGGCGGCCGCTATGACGGCCTCTTGACGCAGCTCGGCTCGGCGACCGCCATTCCCGCGGTCGGATTTTCGGTTTGGGTCGAGGCTCTCGCCCAAATCGGCCAGCCCGCATCATCCGGGAGGCCGTCGTGACTACACCCTTCGTTCTCGCCGTTCCCTCAAAGGGCCGCTTGCAGGAGAATGCCGAAGCTTTCTTCACGCGTGCCGGCCTCGCATTGGCAAAGCCGCGCGGCGCCCGAGAATATCGCGGCACCATTAGCGGGCTCGACAATGTCGAAATCGCCTATCTCTCGGCGAGTGAAATTGCGTCACAGCTGGCGCGCGGTGCGGTGCACATGGGCGTCACCGGCGAGGACCTCGTGCGCGAAAGCATCATCGATGCCGACAAGCGCGTACTTCTGATCGACAGTCTCGGCTTTGGCAGCGCCAATGTCGTGGTCGCGGTGCCGCAGGCCTGGATCGATGTGCGGACCATGGCCGATCTCGACGACGTCACATCGGGCTTCCGCGAACAGCATAACCGTCGGATGCGGGTGGCGACCAAATACATCAACCTCACCCGCACCTTCTTTGCCGCGCACGGCATCGTCGACTACCGCATCGTCGAAAGCGCCGGCGCGACCGAAGGCGCACCCGCCGTCGGCACAGCCGAAATGATCGTCGATATCACCACGACCGGCGCGACACTTGCCGCCAATGGCCTCAAGGTGCTCGATGACGGCGTGATCCTGCGCAGCTACGCCAACCTCGTCGCCTCGCGCGAGGCTGACTGGTCAAGCGAGGCGCGGGAAGCCGCGCGCGTGATCCTCGACCATATCGCGGCCCGTGCGCGCGCGAACAAATATCGCGAAGTCCGCACCCGCTTCACCGGATGCAACGCCACCCTGCTCGCCGAGGCGGCGCAGCGCTTCGGCGTGGTGTCGCCATTCGGCGGCCCGACGTCTTCCGGAATGGTGACGCTGCACTGCCCGCCGGCCCAGCTCTACGCGCTTGGGAGCTTCCTGCGCGACCACGGTGCGGAGACGGTTTCGGTGGCTTCGCTGGACTATGTGCTTGACCGCGAAAATCCGCTGTTCGCCCGGCTCGAAGCGTTCCTCGGACAATAGATCGCAGGCCTTCCCCCTTGGCGACATTTCACCGCGATTGCCATATGCTGCGGCAGGGAAACGCGTTTTCGAGCGAAGCTGATGTTGGACGATGCTGAGACTGGAACCTGACCGATGATGCTGGGTACGGACGTATCGAGCTTGTCAACGACCGCAGCGACCGCCGCGGCGCAGGGCCTATCGATTGTGGTGCCGCTGTATAACGAAGCGGCCGGCCTGTCGTCGCTGCACCGGCGGCTGTGCGATCTGGCAAAAACGCTCAACGATCGGCATCGACTCGCCTGCGAAGTCGTCTATGTCGACGATGGCAGTTCCGATGCTACGCTTTCGATCGCGCGCGGGCTCAAGCCGGATGGTATCGACGTTCAGATCGTCTCGCTGTCGCGCAACTTCGGCAAGGAAGCTGCGCTGATGGCCGGCCTCGATCATGCCAGGCGCGGCGCGGTTCTGTTCATGGACGGCGACGGCCAACACCCGCCGGACCTGGTCGAAAAGCTGGTCGGCCACTGGATCGACGACGGCTACGACGTCGTCTACACGGCCAAAGCCAATCGCGATAACGAATCATTTCTGCGGCGGTTGTCGGTGCGCGGCTTCTACGCGCTGATCAATTGGGGCGCCCGGCAGAAAATCCCGGAAGACGCGGGCGACTTCCGCCTGCTGTCGCCGCGCGCAGCCGCAGCCTTGCGGCAGCTTCCGGAGCGCAATCGCTTTTTCAAGGGGCTGGCGAGCTGGATCGGCTTTCGCCAGATCCGCGTCGATTATGAGCCGGCCGCACGCGCGCATGGCATGACGACCTTCAGCCCCGGCCGGCTGGTCGGGCTTTCGATCGAGGGGCTCACCTCGTTCTCGGTGGCCCCGCTTCGCTTTGCGAGCCTGCTCGGCGTGCTGTTGGCGTCGGCCGCCTTCCTGTTCGGCCTCTCGATCCTGTGGGAAACGATGATCGATGGGAAGTCGGTCCCCGGCTATCCGTCACTCGTGGTCGGCCTGATGACGATCGGCGGCGTGCAGCTCATCATGATCGGTATTGTCGGAGAGTATATCGGCAAGATCCTTTCCGAGCTGAAGGCGCGTCCGATCTATTTCGTCGCCGAACATTCCGAAAAGCGCGCCGATGCACGCATGGATGGCGAGGCGAACGAAAGGACCGCGGCCGAATGAGCCGGCGGATCTGGTTGTGCGCCGACGACTACGGCATCAGCCCCGGCGTCAACCGCGCGATACGCGATCTGATCGAGAACGGCCGCCTCAACGCCACGTCGGCCATGGTGGTGGGTCCGGCGATCGGACGTGATGAGGTCAATGCACTCAAGGCGGCGGCGGAAACCAATCCGCGTTGCGCGGTCGGCCTGCACGTTACGCTCACGGCGCCGTTCCGGCCCCTGACCATGCACTTCAGGCCGATCGAGGGCAGCTTGTTTCTGCCGCACACCAAACTGCTCCGCCGCGGCCTGACCGGAAGGTTCGATTCAGAACTCATCCACACCGAAGTCACGGTGCAGCTGACGGCGTTCGTCGACCTGTTCGGCCGCCCGCCTGATTTCGTCGACGGCCATCAACACGTGCAGCTCTATCCCGGCGTACGCGCGGCTTTCCTGGCGGCTGTAAAGACAGGAGCGCCTGAGGCGTGGATCCGCCAATGCGGCCGCGACCGGCCGTGGGTTCAGCGTCTGGATTCGCCGAAGGCGCTGGTGCTCGATGCCCTAAGTGCGCAATTCCGCAAGCGCGCCACTCGCGCCAACCTATCGTTCAACCCGGCCTTTGCCGGCGCCTATGATTTTTCGAAGGCCGCCGACTTCGGCGCCTTGATGCGGCAATTCCTTCAAGGGATGCCCGAGGCTGGCGTCGTGATGTGCCACCCGGGCTTCGTGGATGATGTGCTGATCAGCCTGGACCCGCTGACGGTCCAGCGCGAACGCGAATATGAATTTCTCCGCGGCGAACAGTTTTTGCCGCTTCTGGCCGCAAACGAGGTCACCCTGGACTAACCCGCGTCGCGAGGTTTTTCGGCGTTCGATCAATGGCTTGCGTATAAGCCGGCCGACGCGTCGCTGTTCTGCCTGCCGCCTACCTAAATTTAATTTCCGCCCGCACTACATGCGACATGAACGTTGCCTACATCTCAGCCACGCTTGCTACAGCGAGGGAGAGTCCAGATGACACCGCAAGAACGCCAAATGGTTGAGGACCTTTTCGACCGGCTGTCCAAGATGGAAAGCGCGCCGCGCGATCCGGACGCGGCAACGACGATCGCGCAGGGCTTGCGGATCGCGCCAAACGCCGTTTATGCGCTGGTGCAAACGGTGCTGGTGCAGGACGAGGCGCTCAAGCTCGCCCATCACCGCATCGAGGAGTTGGAGCAGCAAAGCGCACCTCCACAAAATCAAGGCGGCGGCTTCCTCGATAGTATGCGCGGCGCCATCTTTGGCCAGGGCCAGTCGCAAGGTTCTGTGCCGAATGTGCGGCCTCCCGAAGTCGGTAGCCGCCCGGTCTGGAACAGCGGTCAGGTGCTGCAACAGTCGGGACAGCGCGACCAGGGCGGTTACGGTCAGCCCTATGGCGGTCCGCAGGCGCCCATGGGCGGCGGCATGATGGGTGGTGGCCCGATGGGGGCGGAATGATGGGTGGCGGCGGTGGTTCATTTCTGGGAACCGCAGCGGCGGCAGCAGCCGGCGCCGTCGGCGGATCGCTTCTTCTCAACAGCTTTCGCGGCATGATGGGCGGCAACCGCCAGGCTTTCGGCGATACTGCGGCCGGCGATCGGAGCCCGTGGAGCGACCAATCGCGCAGCGATCTCGCGCGCGATGCCGGCGTCAATCATATCGGCTCGAACGATCTCGCCGCGCAGGATCGCGCCCAGGATATCGCTCAGGATCGAGAGGACGACGATTTGCGCGCAGCTGACGAACGTGACGACATGGAAGCGGACGCGAACGACGATTTCAGCGGCAACGACGACAGCGATTTCGCTTGATATCATCGACACGGTCGACAAAAAAGGCCGCTCCACGTGTGGAGCGGCCGATTATTTTGCAGTCGACCGATTAATCAGATCACGATGACCCTGGTGCCGACATTGACGCGACCGTAAAGGTCGATCACGTCTTCATTGCGCATCCGGATGCAACCCGACGACACATTGGTGCCGATGGTCCACGGCTCGTTCGAGCCGTGGATGCGATAGAGCGTTGAGCCGAGATACATCGCGCGCGCGCCGAGCGGATTTTGCGGCCCGCCTTCCATGTGCCGCGGCAGGTCCGGCCGGCGGGCGATCATTTCAGACGGTGGCGTCCAATCCGGCCACTCTTTCTTGGCGGAAATCGTCTTGACGCCGGACCAGGTGAAGCCGGGACGGCCGACCCCGATGCCGTAACGCAGCGCCTTGCCGTTGCCCTGCACCAGATAGAGGAACTTGTTCGGGGTATCGACGACGAGCGTGCCGGCGCTTTCCTTGCCGTTGTAGTCGACCATCTGCTTTTCAAATTTCGGATCGAAGGCCGGGCGTGCCGGTTCGCTCATCCCCGGTTGCTGCATGGTTTGCTGCGGCATCATTTGCGGCTGGTAAGAAGGCTGCTGCGGATAGAGAGGCCGCTGCCGATCGAGTTGATCCTGCGGCTGATAGCGCTGCCCCTGGCCATCACCGAACAGGAACTCGATGAAGCCACCGCCCATGTTGGGTCGATCGGCCGACGCGACACGGACCGCCGCGGGAGCCGGCGGCACGGCGGACTGATCGGGATGCAGAACAACGGGATCGGTGACGAAGTCGGCTTCGTTTGCGACGGCTTGCGGGAAACCCGGGCCAAGCCAACAAGCGCTGGCGAGCAGCGCGAAATACATTTTCTTCATCGACGTACTCATACTAGTGCCCACTTTCCGAAGTCGTGTTTCACCTCAGCACCCACTTTCACAAACTTCGGAAAGTCATGGGCACTAGCAAGCATTTCGATTCTAGTGCCGCTTTCTATTTGAAGTTCCCGGATCGAATTCGCCGCTTGTGGCGCGGGAGCTTCAGATAGGCGGCGCTAGTTTCGTCGTGGGAGAGCCGGAGCGGCGCCTCTTGCACGCGAACAGCTAAGAGCGAAAACCGCATCGGTTTGGTAAACAGAATCGTGCTTTCGATTCACCACGTCGCCAAATGGGCGCGGTTTTGTCCGGCAGCGTTTATTTTCGGTGAATGGCGGCACGCATGGTTAATTGTTGGTGTGTGTCGCCGCTCATCCTCTTCATGCGGGTTCCGGCGTGAACCTGATGTTAAATCTGGTCTGCTTTAAAGCACTGCGGAGTGAAGGGGTCAGGGAAATTCTTATGCCGGTTCATCGCAGACGTTTTCGTATCGAGGAGGCTTTCTCCGGAGACATTCAGTTGCCGCCGGAGGTCGATACCGAAGTAGGGCCCATGCACCATGAAATAATGAACGAACTGCGTGCCATTCGCGCGCAGATGGGAACGGCACGTCCGAGCGTCACGACGGAGACGATCGGAGAAGCTGCAGAACGCCAAGTTGCGGAGGCCCACGCCTTGCTTGAAACCTATCGTGCGCAGATCGAACAGTGCGAAAAGCTGAAGGTTGAGCTCGACCTGATCTATGACGCCATTTCCCGAACCAAGCGCGAAATCGCCGTGCTTCATGGCAAGAGTTTCAACGGCGAAGAGATGGCGAAGGTCAACGGCGAACTCGGGGCCGTGGTCGGCGGCACCGAAGAGGCCACCCAGCAGATCCTCGAAGCCACCGAGGCGATCGACAATGCGGCCACGGCGCTGAGCAGCGTCACGTCGCCGGATCAGCAGAAGCTGCTCAGCGAAGAAATCCAGGAGCGCGTCGTCTCGATTTTCGAGGCCTGCAATTTCCAGGACCTCACCGGCCAGCGCATCAAAAAAGTGATGGATACGATGAAGTTCATCGAGCATCACATTACCGTTATGATGGATATCTGGGGCGGCGTCGACGCCATCAAGGCCCATGCGCCGCCGATCGTCGATACCCGCGAGGGCGACGCCAAACTCCTGAATGGTCCGAAACTGGAAGGCGACGTCGGTCACGCATCGCAGGATGATATCGACGCGCTGTTCGATTAAGCAGGCACTCGCTTCCAAACAAAACGCCGGCCAAATAAAATGGCCGGCGTTTTTGTTTTTGCGCGCTGTCCCCTCGTCATTGCGAGTGTAGCGAAGCAATCCAGAGTCCCAAGCGCGGCCTTGAATTGCTTCCCTTGGATTGTTGCTTCGTCGCGGAGCCTGTCATCGGGCGGGCATTCGCGCGACCTGTTGACTCCTCGCAATGACAGTAAACTTACGCAAACTTACGCCCGCGGCGCGCAGCGGACATAGACCATGTTGCCGTAGCGGGTCGCCGCATCCTTGTCGATAAAACGGGTGATCAGGACCCTGCCGTCGAAGGAAACGATCTCGCGATCCTGCTCGCCGCCGGCCGGACCCGGCGGGCCAATGTAATTCTTGCCGCCCGGACTGCCTTTGAGGCGCAATTCCTGCGGCGTTGCCTGATCGGCCAGGTGCATGATGACGCCGCCGCTGGTGCCGGCGCCGATCACGTAAGGCTGTTTGCATTGGGCTTTCGCGGCGACTTCGGTCCGCGCACGGTCATTGGGATTCTGGAAAGATGCCAGCCCCCATTTGCCGACGATCTCATCGGCGCGGATCGTTGCGGGCATTTCCGGAATTGGCGCCGCCTCCGGCGCGGACGATGGGGACGACGACGAGAAGGAGGGCAAGCTCATGCTGCTGCACGCCCCCAGGAAGATCGCCAGCACCGAAGCGATCCCCAGATTGGCAACTGTCCGTGCGCCACATGAACCGACCATATTCTCCCCCAAACAAATCTGAGGTCGCACCCGACCTGCAACGAAGCGCAAAAGCCCTGCCGTAGCAACGATGTCCTGCGAAATACGCCGACGCGCCGATATGGTTTCCCAAAGCATCCTACCAAAGCATCCTATATGAGCCTCACCAACGCCTTAACCTCCCGTTTGCTTGACAGGACGACCGCAAGGCCATATCCCCCAGTCGCGTGATTGGCACTCTAAACAATTGATTGCCAAGATGACACAATAAGCTTTGCCCCAGGCGGTATCGAATACGCCCGTATTCCAAGGCCGCTTTCGACGGCAGATCGACCAGCAGAACAGGCCTCCAAAGGGAACCGTCATGGCTAAAACCACATTTCGCCCACTGCATGACCGTGTCGTGGTCAAACGTATCGATGCTGAAGAAAAGACCAAGGGTGGCATCATCATTCCCGACAGCGCCAAGGAAAAGCCCTCGCAGGGCGAAATCACGGCGGTAGGTCCGGGCGGCCGGGATGAAGCCGGCAAGTTGATCCCGATCGACCTCAAGGTCGGCGACCGCGTCCTGTTCGGCAAATGGTCCGGTACCGAGGTCAAGCTCGACGGCGAGGAACTGCTGATCATGAAGGAAAGCGACATCATGGGCGTGCTGGCTTAAGCGCCGCACTGCTCCCCTTGGCGCAGCGGCGAAGCTGCGTCCGGCAAACATCCAGATACCAATGGAGTGAATTCAAATGGCTGCCAAGGACGTCAAATTTTCCGGCGACGCACGCGACCGCATGCTGCGCGGCGTCGATGTTCTCGCCAATGCCGTCAAGGTGACGCTCGGTCCCAAGGGCCGCAACGTCGTCATTGAAAAGAGCTTTGGCGCCCCGCGCATCACCAAGGACGGCGTGACCGTCGCCAAGGAGATCGAGCTCGACGACAAGTTCGAGAACATGGGGGCGCAGATGCTGCGCGAGGTGGCTTCCAAGACCAACGACACCGCGGGCGACGGCACCACCACCGCGACCGTGCTGGCCCAGGCCATCGTGCGCGAAGGCGCCAAGGCCGTTGCAGCCGGCATGAATCCGATGGACCTGAAGCGCGGCATCGAGATCGCGGTGACAGCCGTGGTGAAGGACATCGAGAAGCGCGCCAAGCCGGTCGCCTCCTCCTCCGAAGTCGCCCAGATCGGCACCATCTCCGCCAATGGTGACGCCGCGATCGGCAAGATGATCGCGCAGGCGATGCAGAAGGTCGGTAACGAGGGCGTCATTACGGTCGAAGAAAACAAGTCGCTCGAGACCGAAGTCGACATCGTCGAAGGCATGAAGTTCGATCGTGGCTACCTATCGCCCTATTTCGTCACCAACGGCGAAAAGATGACGGCCGAGCTTGAAGACGTCTATGTGCTGCTGCACGAAAAGAAATTGTCCGGCCTGCAGGCGATGCTGCCGGTGCTCGAAGCCGTGGTGCAGTCGGGCAAGCCGCTTCTGATCATCGCCGAGGACGTCGAGGGCGAGGCCCTGGCCACGCTGGTCGTCAACCGCCTGCGCGGTGGCTTGAAGGTCGCCGCCGTCAAGGCGCCGGGCTTCGGCGATCGCCGCAAGGCGATGCTGGAGGACATTGCGATCCTCACCGGCGGCCAACTGATCTCGGACGAACTCGGCATGAAGCTCGAAAGCGTCACGGTCAACATGCTTGGCCGCGCCGGCAAGGTGGTGATCGACAAGGAAAACACCACGATTGTCAAAGGCGCCGGCAAGAAGAAGGACATCGAGAGCCGGGTCAACCAGATCAAGGCCCAGATCGAGGAAACCACCTCCGACTATGACCGCGAGAAGCTCCAGGAGCGTCTGGCCAAGCTCGCAGGCGGCGTCGCGGTGATCCGCGTCGGCGGCGCGACCGAGGTCGAGGTCAAGGAAAAGAAGGATCGCGTCGAGGACGCGCTGAACGCGACGCGGGCCGCCGTGCAAGAGGGCATCGTACCGGGCGGCGGCGTCGCTCTGCTGCGCGCCAAGAAGGCTGTGGGGCGCATCCATAACGACAATTCCGACGTACAGGCCGGCATCAACATCGTGCTCAAGGCGCTGGAAGCTCCGATCCGTCAGATCTCGGAGAATGCCGGCGTCGAAGGTTCGATCGTCGTGGGCAAGATCCTCGAGGAGAAGTCGGAGACGTTCGGCTTTGATGCCCAGACCGAAGAGTATGTCGATATGGTCGCCAAGGGCATCATCGACCCAGCCAAGGTCGTGCGCACCGCCTTGCAGGACGCGTCCTCCGTGGCCGCCCTGTTGGTGACGACAGAAGCCATGGTTGCGGAGTTGCCGAAGGAACCCGCTCCGGCCGCAGCCGGCGGGCATGGCCACGGCGGCGGCATGGGCTTCTGAGCCGATCCGAACATCCATTCTCGAAGAAGGCCGCCGAACAGCGGCCTTCTTTTTTGGCGATTGTCCTGAGCTTTGCTAGGAAAGGCCAACCGATCTCAAGCCCCAGCCAAGGAAGTGCAGATGCGAGCACCTTTGCTTCTCCTGACCATTTTTACCGCGGCCTTGACCGGCATGGCCCACGGCCAAATGAAGCTTTCGCCGAAAGCTGCGCCGGGCGCCAACGACGTCAGATATTTCACCGCCATCGATGGCCTGATGGATGGCAATGCCGACGTGATCCTGAAAGAGATACGACAAGGCAAGACCCTCACCGCGGCCACCCTCGATGTCTGCTATCCCGTCGCCAAAGGCTCGGACCGCAAGGATCGCTTCGTCGTCAATCTGGCGGTCAACGGCCAGACACTCACCGGCGGCACCCAAAGCATCGGCGGCAAGTTGCCGGTCACGGTCAAACTGACCCGGAAGCCGGCCGGCGACAATTTTGAGTTCAAGGGCCAGATCAGCATCGGGCAAACCGTCACCGAGGTGAATTCGACCGACAATTCGGACCTCAGCGAACGGGAATTTCAGGAAAGCCAGACCAGCGACGACGGCATCACGCCGGCGCCGAAGGATTTTACCGAAGTATCTCCCGAAGCAATCGGCGTTCGCGTCAAGCTCGAGGCAGCCGCCGACTTTCTCAAAAGCCTGAAAGGGCAGGACGTCGAAGTTTCCTTGAGCAGCCTCGCCGTCACCTGCGACGTGCTGCGCGCGGGCGAGCAGACCATCACGCTCAGCACCGATCCGGAGCGCACTGCTGCGATGATCGCAAAATTCAAATCGGCACCCGGCGTGGTCGCAGCCGGCTGGACCACGGGAATCCTGGAAATGGACCGCACCATCCGCTTTTCGACCACCGGCTGGCGCGACGGCGAGCGGCTCAACAAGGACAAGCTTGCCGCGACGATTACCGACGTCCTGGCTAGAGCCTTTTCGGCAAAGCCCGCGAGTTCCGCCTGGAACACCAGTAACGGCAAACTGAAACTGACGTTCAAACGCCCCAGCGAGCTCTATCCCGCGCTCGATCTCACCGACACCCTCGAGGTGACCGCGCTCGTCGCATCCGAAAAGCCCGGCGGATCGGACCGGCT
>Ga0210390_10002445_pt1 | contig 16506 bp, 13 predicted proteins | sample IncBWH11OmetaG_FD_161050 | JGI IMG/M metagenome (GOLD analysis project Ga0210390, IMG submission 161050) | Forest soil microbial communities from Barre Woods Harvard Forest LTER site, Petersham, Massachusetts, United States - Inc-BW-H-11-O ... | reverse complement strand
CAGCCGGGATCGGCCAGCTCGCCGGCCCGCGTCGACACCACCGCCAGCACCTTGTCCGCACGCAGCCGGCGCAAGGCAAACAGCACCGCGCGCGCTGACGGCCGGTCAACCCACTGCAGATCGTCAACGGCAAGCACGACGACCCCACCGCTAGATTGCGACCGGTCGAACAGATCCAGCAGCCGGACTCCAACCGCCATCGGGTCGGTCCCCGGCTCCGTCAAGGCCCCAGCCTGCAGCTGATCGATGACCCCATAGGAGAGCAACGTCTCTGCCTCGTCACCGCCAACCTGGAGAACGACAGCGTCCGGCAGCGAACTGAGGAACCGGGAAAGCAAAGTCGACTTACCTCCCCCAGCCTCGCCCTCCACATAGACCACCTGCGGACGACCCATCTCAGCAGCAGCAAGCCGCTCACCCAGGATGCGCAGTTCGCTTTGCCGACCGACGAAACCGGCCGGGGAAGTCATGCGGAAAACACCGGCATCAGCTGCATCAAGGAACAGCCGCCCCGCCTGCGGCGAGCCGTCCCTCGCGGGCACTGCACGGTGTCCACCAGGCGCTGGAAAGGAATCCCGCACCCGGATGACGAAGACGGCCAGGAGCGGACACAGGGGGAAGTACTAGTGTCTGAGCGTGTCGCCCCCGTCTGGCATCGCCTTGGGGTCGTTGTCACTTGGTGTGTCACGGGCTTTCGGATCCGGGCAGGCCGACTACTGCCTGGGCCTGCTCTATCGCGCAAGACAAGCTTACGGCGGCGAGCGAGCCGGCGAAGGCTGGCAACATGCACGATCCATGCCGAAGTTCCCGCGGATGGTCCCCTAATTCCTGGTGTTGGCTGAAGAAGGCCAGCTGGGGGTTCGGCGCCATCGTTAACCGGGCCAGACGCACCTGCCGCGTCGCTGGAACTTCGCGCCTACGTCCTTTATCCACGTGGACTCTGGCACGGGAAAGTCCGGCATGATTGTCACTTGACTGTAACTTATCTATCGAACGAGTACACGAAAAAGGGTGGAGCTTAGGGGATTCGAACCCCTTACCTCTTGCATGCCATGCAAGCCGGTTCCGTCTGGCCGCGTCGCGCTGGGTCGTGTTACGGCAGGTCAGGGGCAATTCCGTTGTCCGGCTGGGTCGGACTCCATCCGTCGTGGTCCGGAGGCGCTGTCACTTGGTTTGTCACTGGCTTCCAGACATCACCAGACCAGAGGCAGGTCCGATATGACGGGCTCCTTCCGGCCCGACGTCGCCCAGACCGGGTATGTCAGGCTGGCGCGAGCTTACGAATGGTGTCGGCGAGGTCGAGGCCGGGAACCGGCGTGATCGCGATGACGGGAGTGTTCAGACCGGCCGCCTCGTACTCGGCCACGCGCTCCCGGCACTGCTCCGCGGATCCGTGGATTACCAGTTCGTCGACGAGCGCGTCGGGGATCGCCTCGAGAGCGCCCTTGCGGTCGCCGGAGTTCCAGGCCGTAAGCATGGGTGCGATGATGTCGCCGCGGCCGAGCCACTGATGGAATGCGGCGTATACCGGCACGGTGAGGTAAGCGGCGACCATTCGCTTGCCGATAAAGCGGGCGGTGTCGGCGTCGGTGGTCGGGCAGACGAAAATCCGGGCGACCAGTTCGCAGTCAGGGCCTGCCGCGTGGCGCACTCTCGGCACGTCCTTGGGGGCGAGCCAGTTGGTGATCGCCATGTCGGCCTCGGCGGCGGCGAGCTTGAGCATGCCAGGCCGCAGCGCTGCCAAGGCCAGCGCAGGCGGGACTTCGGGTGCCGGGTCCAGCCGGAAGCCATTCACCGAGAATGTCTCGTACTCGCGGGTGACCTTGCCGCCGGCCAGCGCCTCGCGCAGGAACCGCAGCATGTCCCGCGAGCGCTGGTAGGGCTTCTCGAACGGGATGCCGTTCCACTGCTCGACGGCGGCCTGGGACGAGGTGCCGATGCCCATCACGAACTTGCCGGGAGCGAGGGCGGCCAGCGTACTGGCCTGCACGGCGAGCGAGACCGGCGCGCGGGTGTAGATGCCGACAATCGCGGTGCCGAGGCGCAGCTGAGGCGCCCACTGGGAGGCAAGGGTCAGTGGGGTGAAGCCGTCAATCCCGTTCAGCTCCGCCGACCAGACGTCGGTGTAGCCGAGCTCGGGCAGGCCCGTCACCAGGTCTTGCTGGGAGGCAAGCGGCAGCCCGCTAAGCGGCAACGTCAGACCCCAGCGCGATTGCGATCCCATCGGCGTTCCTTTGCCCTCTTAGCTCATGTGACCTCTTGCATGCCACGCCTGGCGGTCGAGCTTAAGGGATTTGAACCGGCCTCTGGCGTGCCATCGAGTTTCCGGGAGTCCGGAACGGTCGGACGGAGTCGAGTAGAGAGCCTCTTACAGGGCGAATGATCCTGGCAGGTCGCGATGGGTCGAGGGCCGCCGCAACACGCTGGCTCCCGTCTCCGGCTCCCGCAGTTCATATCTCAAGAGGACTTGTCGTCCGTCCTCATCTGTACCTTGTCCTCGAATGAATACCTTGTTGAACTGTTGCCTTGCGCACGAGACGTGAATGTTGCCAGGCGCCGACATTCACGGTCGGGCCTCAAATGTTGCTCTTTGGCAACATTTGGATGATCGCGCTAGAATGTTGTTGTGAGCCAACATCAGGCTGCCGGACCCTGGTTCTGGCTGCGCGGCGACGGCGGTTCAGGCCGGGCATTGGCCGGCGTGCGGCACACGGTGGGCCTGACGCAGGCAGAGATCGCCAGAAAGCTAGGCATGGACCGTACGACGGTGATCGACATCGAAGCGGGGCGGAACACGGCGGTGAACCGTTTTGTCGGGCTCTTCAACCGCATGGGCTACGACCTGATCGCGGTGCCGCGCGGGGCTAGCGTCACTGTGGAGGCAGGCGGCGAAGGTGAACCCGTTCCATGAGTGAGGAACCCCGAGACCTTAATGTGTGGCTGGGTGGCCGTGTCGTCGCTGACCTGACGGTGAACCGCCGACAAGTTGCGCAACTCCGCTATCGCGATGATTATGTCGCCGAGCGAGGAGAGGGGGCACTCGGGCTCTCTGTTCCCCTGCAGGTCAGCAGCCGCCGGTTCAGGGGAGACCTGGTCGATCGCTGGATAGAGAGCCTTCTTCCCGAGGGCGAAACGCGGACGATTCTGGAGCAATATTTCAGCATCCGGCGTGGCGATGGGTTCGCTTTGCTCGCCGCTCTGGGGCGTGACTGTGCCGGAGCTGTCGCGATCCTGCCGCCGGGCGAGGATCTCGCAGGGGATGTCAGCACGCTGCAACCACTTACCCCGACCGAGGTAGAGCAAGCGGTCGCGGCACTGCGGCAGCACCCACTCGGCGTCGATCAGGACGTCCGAGTCTCCCTTGGAGGGCTTCAGTCGAAGCTGCTCCTCGTCCAGGTAGACGGCGGATGGGCGCGGCCCGTAGGGGGAGCTCCGAGCACGCACATCCTCAAGCCTGACCCGCCCGAATTTCCAGGCCTTGTAGCCAGCGAGGCGTTTGCGCAGCGGGTCGCCGCGCTGGCCGGGCTCGACGCTGCTGAAGTCCGTCTGGAAGCCTTCGGGGACCGCCCGGTCCTCGTGGTCACCAGGTTCGACCGTGAACTCAAGGGCGGACGCCTCGTGCGTCGCCACCAGGAAGATGGCTGCCAGGCGCTGGGGACTAATCCGTCAGGACCCGCTAAGTACCAGGCATCGGACGGAGTCGTCTCCTATCAGCGGCTTGCCGCCGTACTCGCCGCTCATGCGAGCGATCAGACGGATCAGTTTCGTCGGCTCGGCGCAATGATCACGTTTACGGTCGCAATCGGCAACACCGACGCGCACCTGCGAAACCATTCCTTCATACACGATACCGGGACACTCAGCTTGGCCCCGGTTTACGACGCCGCCCCCACCGTCCAGTTCGCGGGCACGCGCGACTTGGCCCTGTGGGTAGGAGGCCAAGCCATGCTCGCAGTGGTCACCCGCAGCCACATCGCCCACGAAGTGGCCAGCTGGGGAATGGAAACCGACGAGGCAGCCGAAGTCGTAAACTTGACTCTTCAGCGCACTGCGGATGCCTTGAGCAAGGCAGCACAGGCAACTCCTGAAGTTCCTCGATCGGTCGTCGAGGCATGCGAGGCTCGGGTGGAACGGCTACTTCGCCAGCATTGACCGGCCCGGGGTGCGGCGTGAGCCGGCACACTGTGCCGCGCGGGGAACGGCGGTTGCCACCGGCATCACACGCTGGGGACACGCGCCGGAATATCCCACGTGTGCACAACTGGGCTGCTAGTGCTGCCGGCGCTGGCGATGGAGCTGACCGCCGCCGCGCGGGATCCGGCTACGGGGTCCTGCATCGGTGGCGTAATCCCCGGGATCGGTAGCCGCAGCTCCCGGAATCCGTGGCGGCTACCGATGTGCGGCCGCTAGTTGTCGATGATCCTGGACCGAGCGGCGCAACGGTGCCGAGCTGATCAACGACGAGGAAGCGATTCCATGCTGAGCCCCTATATTCATGCGGCGCTGGCGCACGAGCGTCATCAGGAATTTCTGGCGCGGGCGGAGACTGACCGGCGGGCCCGGCAGGCGCGCTTGCACCGGCTGCGGGATGGCACAGGCGCCGCCCGCAGATCGCCGCGGCGCTGGCGCCCTGCCTGGCTACGGCACGGCCCGCGCCGCCTGTTCGGTCGTTGGCCGCGGTCCGCGGTGAGGGGCCGGCCGGTAGTGCTCCGCGACGGGTCCGGGGCGCTGGTCCGGCAGGTCCGCAGCGCTGACGCTCCGCTGCTGGCCGACGGCTTTGCCCGGTTGAGCGCCCGGTCCCGCCGGCTGCGGTTCCTGACGCCGAAGAAGGAACCGTCACCAGCCGGGTTGCGCTGCTTCACCGACGTCGACCACCACGACCACCAGGCGCCCGGCACGCTGGATCACCCCGGCCGGCGTGGTGTCGGCATCGCCCGCGACGTCCGCGACGCCGACGACCCGCAGGCCGCCGAAATCCCGGTCACCATCATCGACGACTGGCAGGGTCGCGGGCTCGGCACCGAAGTGGTGGCTCGGCTGTGCCGGTAATCAGGCATCACCGTCTGCGCGCGGACGCTGGATTGCGTGTGGTGGGGCGGGCGGGAGGATGGCGGTCATGGACGCCGGTGTTCATCTGCCGTTGATCGACTTCAGCGGCGGGGGGTTCTCCTACCGCCGGCTCGCCGAGACGGTGGACGCCGCGCGGGCGTCCGGGTTCGGAGCGGTCTCGGCCAATGATCATTTCCTGTTCTCCACGCCCTGGCTAGATGGGCTGACGGCGCTGGCAGCGGTGATCGACCGGTCAGGCGGGATGAAGCTGGTGACCACCGTAGCGCTGGCGGCCTTGCGCGGGCCGGTGCCCTTGGCCAAGGCGCTGTCGGCACTGGACGAGCTGTCCGGTGGCCGGGTGATCGCCGGTGTCGGCCCGGGGTCGTCCAGGGCCGACTACGACGCGGTGGGCGTGCCGTTCGAGCAGCGGTGGCAGCGCTTCGACCAGACACTCCCGCTGATCAAGGCCATGCTCCAGTCGGCAACTGCGGGCAGCGGCGCCAGCGGCGGCGCGCCGGCCCAGAGCCTGCTGCCGCCGTCGCGGCAAGGCCGCGGGATCCCGGTGTGGATCGGGAGCTGGGGCTCCCGGGCTGGTATGCGCCGCGTTGCCCGGGCCGGCGATGGCTGGCTTGCCTCGGCCTACAACACCACCCCGGAGGCCTTCACCGCGGCCATCGAGGTCCTGGGCGGTGAGCTCGAAAGCCGGCAAAGGCCGTCCGGCGATTTCCCGAATGCGCTTGTCACGATGTGGGCCTGGATTACCGGCAGCCGCCCGCAGGCCGACCGGGTTCTGTCCGAGATCGTCGCTCCGCTGGTCAGGCGAGACCCGGCCGAGCTCCGCGGCCGGATCTGCGTCGGCTCAGCGGCCGAGTGCGCCGAGCTGCTGTCCCGTTATGCCCGCGCGGGGTGCCAGCGAGTCCACTTCTGGCCAGTGGGTGACGAGCCGCGCCAGATAGAGCTGATCGCGGGCGAGGTCATGCCGCAAGTCTCGCGCTGAGTCACTCGCGGGTCCCCGTCGTCATCTCCGGCTCCCGCCGCTGGATTGATGTGCCCCGCGGCCTGCGCGCGGGATCAGCCGTGCCCGCATCTGGCCCGGACCAATGTGAGGACCGGCTGAACCGCACGCCTCACACCGGACTCACCTGGCACGAAGGGCTACGGTGGCGGGCCAGTGCTCGTCCGGGCTGGCGGCGATTGACACTCATCAGGGACAGCGGTAACGCACGGACCTCGGATCAGCCGACGCCGAGAGTCCCAGGCACCGCTGGCGGCTGCGCGGCTCCGTCACGGCGGCACAGGAAGAACAGCTTGCCGACATCAGCCGACAGGGGCAGCGGATCATCCCGGAGCGCACAATCCCAGCCCGGCCACCTAGCTCTCACCGGCAGCCGGCCCAGCACAGGTCGCTCAGCTCGTGTTCAAGACCAACCCGCATCCATAACGATCCTTCGGTTACGACGCCGTTTACGACGGCAGCCGACGGGCTGGCCTACCGAACGGCGGGTACCGCACGTCAGGCGATCGGCATTAGTGAACTCAGAGCGTCACGGCCGTGGCCCTTGGCGCCGACCCAGTGTCGTTCTGGGAGACGGCTTGCGCGCTGAAATCCGGTTGGCCCGGAGAGCCGGCGCGGAGGAGGCTGATGCCTATGAGTTCGGTCATTTGGGACGCGGAGATAGCAGGGATCTATGACGATGCCTACGCGGCCCTGTTCGAGCCGCTGGTCCTGGGCCCCATGACCGCCCTGCTCGCCGAGCTGGCCCGGGGCGGCCCCGCGGTGGAGTTCGCAGTCGGCACCGGGCGGGTGGCCCTCGCGCTCAGCGCGCGGGGAATCGCGGTGCACGGCATCGAACTGTCCCGGCCCATGGCGGAGCGGCTGTCCGCCAAGCCCGACGCCGACGCAGTCCCGGTGACCATCGGCGACATGACGACCACCCGCGTGCCCGGGACCTTCACGCTCGTGTACCTGGTGGCGAACACGATCATGAACGTCACCACCCAAGACGATCAGCTGGCGGTCTTCGCCAACGCGGCCGCCCACCTGGAACCCGGCGGATGCTTCGTCGTGGAGGTGATCGTCCCGCAGCTGCGCCGGGTGCCCCCGGGCGAGACCGCCCGGGTCTTTACCCTCGATCCCGGTCACGTCGGCATCGAGACCTTCGACGACATGGCGGGCCAGATCGCGTGGTCGCATCACTGGATCCAGGCGCACGGACGCGTGGTGCACCACTCCGCGCCCTACCGCTACGTCTGGCCGTCCGAGCTCGACCTGATGGCCAAAATCGCCGGGTTCGCGCTCCGGGACCGCTGGGCGGGATGGGACAGGGCACAGTTCACCTCCGACAGCCAGAGCCAGGTCGCGGTGTTCGAGAAGCTGCCGTAGGTTATTGCTCACTGCTCGTGACACGTCGCCTAACGGGAATCGCAGATAACGCCGACTCCGTGCGCGCAAACTGAGCTGATTGCGTGGGATATCGCGCCCAGAAGACCCGGTTCTGTGTACGGCCGCCCTTCCATGCCAGCGAGGGCCTCTGCTGCACGCATCCCGCCGGGCCGACATGCGGAGGTTCCGTCATCAGGCTGGTTGCCGGCGCTTGACCTCGAACCTGCTGCGGGCTCCGGGTCGTTCATCAGGCGAGTACGGGAATGCTGCCCGGCCGGACGCGTCGCCGTGGCCAGCGAAGATCATTCTCTGTACGGCCTGCCGAGCCCATTGCGGCTCGCCGGGGCCTGGCTGAGGGCAAACGCGGGCCTGCCTGATGCTTCAGGCCCGTGGGGCCGGTCGTCAGGCGGGCCCGGTATGCCGTTCTGGGCGGTGCGTCACGAGGTGGTGGCGGTGGCGGCCGAGCGGCTGGTCAGTTTCCGGTCCGCGAGTACGGCCAGCGCGGCGGCGACCAGGGCAGCCCCGGCGGCGATCAGGGCGATCTGCCAGCCGGGCATCCCGCCGGCGACGATGGTGCGGTACTGGATCTGGGCCGGGACGGAGGCCGGTGCTACGTGTCCCTCATATGCCTCCCCGGGAGGGGGCACCACCCTGGCGAACGCGGCCGGGACAACGGCTGCCGATGCCAGCAGGCCGGAGATGACTGCGGCCAGGACCGTGGCAAGCCGGCCGAGGCGCGTACCAGCCTGCCGGGCTGCCATCCAGGGGCGGGATCGGTGGTGAGAAAGCTGCGTGATCATGATCGTGTTCCTATCTGCTCGGGTGGCCGGCTCTCGCGGCCTGTTCCGGCAGGTTCGCGCGCCCGGGCACGCGCTCGGCAGAGGCCTACTGACCCCTTTTGCGGCCAGGGGTCAGATGACCCACGGGTACCGCGGCCCGTTTCCCGGTTCGGCAGGCTGAGGCTAGACCAGGCCCGTGGTCAGGGCCAGGCGGGTCAGGTCGGCGCGGCGGCGGCAGCCGGTCTTGTCCCGGATCCGGTCCAGGTGCGAGCCGACCGTGCGGACGCTGATGTACAGCTGCGTGGCGATCTGCGCGTTGGTGCGGCCCTGGGCGACCAGGGTCACCAGTTCCCATTCCCGGGCGCTGAGCTTTCCCGGTCCCGGGCCTGTCGCCGCGGCCAGCGGCGCTGGGGCGGGGGCGGTGAGCATCAGGGCATACTCGGCTGCGGTGTCCAGTCTCATCGCCGCGCCGCGTTCCCCGGCCGCACGGGCCCGGTCCGGGCCGAGCGCCGCCTGGGCCTGGCATAGCGTGTCATCCCGCCGGCGCGTCTCCGCATCATCCAGCTCCGCGAACCCGCGTTGCTGGTGGAGCGCATCGGAGGCGGCCCATGTCGTGATGGCATCGGCGGGGCGCCCGGTGGCGGCGCACAGGTACCCGCAGAGGTACAGGACGTTCAGTATGTTGAACCACGTACCGGCTGGCAGCGAGAGCTGGGCTGCCTCGCGCAGGTGCGCGGCGGCGTCGGCGGTGCGGCGGGCCCGCAGGTCCAGGTCTGCCATGATCGTCAGCAGTTCGCCCAGGTTATTCAGGTCGCCTGCGTCCCGGGCCTGGACCAGCGCGGCGGCGCAGGCCTGCTCGGCGGCGGCCAGGTCCCCTGCCTCGGCCAGCACGGCGGCCAGAAGGTAGCCGGACACCCGGGCGGACCCGCGAGGGATGTCCGCTATCTGCCCGGCCAGCCGGGCCAGCCGCGCGGCATCGTCCAGGTCACCGGCCCAACTGGCGGCGATGACCAGGCCATTTGTGGCAAGGACCTGGCCGGATGGGTAGCCCAGCTCGCGGGCCAGGGACAGGGCCCGGCGGGCACATCCGGCCGCTTCGGGGACCCGGCCCGCGTTGGACAAGGTGAACGACTGCAAGCCCAGGCAGTCCGCCAGTATCCGGGATGGCTCCCGGTCCCCGATCACATCCAGGATCGCCGCGCACCGCTGCAAAGCCCCGGGCAGGTCGGCCGCGTCGAACGCGATCCAGCCGAGCCACAGCTGCGCGGCGCACCACCCGCCGCTGCCGGGCTCGGCGCGCCCGGCCAGCTCGCGCAGCAGCGGCCCCTGGCCGGCCACCCGGTCCCGCAGCAGCCACCACCAGACCAGCGCGGTCACCAGCCGCGCCGCCATATCCAACTCGTGTTCGACCACCCAGGCCAGCACATGCCTCATGGTGGCGTCCTCGGCATCTAGCCACCGGGCCGCGGACGACTCCCCGGTGCCGGTCGTCACGCCCGCCGCGGCCTGCTCGGCCACCCCCACCGCGTACCGGGCCAGCGCGACTTCGGCGGCGTCCTGCTCGCCCGCCTCCGCCTGCAGCCCGGCGCCGTAGCCGCGCAGCGTCTCCAGCATCGCGTACCGGGACCGGCCATCCGGGCCGGGCCGCGGCGGGACCAGCAGCGAGCATTCCACCAGGCGCAGCACCGCCGCGCTCGCCCCCTGGCCGGCGACCGCCTCGGCCGCCTCCAGGGTGAACGGCGCCGGGAACACCGAGACCTGGCGGAACACCCGCCGCTCGGCCTCTTCCAGCAGCTCGTAACTCCACTCGGCCGCGGCCGCCAGCGACCGGTGCCGCCCGGCCGCCAGCCGGTCCCCGCCCGCCAGCAACCCCAGCCGCCCATCCAGCAATCCGAGCAGCTGCGACACCCCCAGCGCCTCCACCCGTGCCGCTGCCAGCTCGATCGCCAGCGGCATCCCGTCCAGCCGGCCCACCAGCCGCGCCACATCACCGCGGTTCTGGCCGGTCAACGCGAACCCCGCGTCGGCCGCGCGGGCCCGGTCGGTAAACAGCACTACCGCTGCCGCCCCGGCGGTGTCGTCACCAGCATCGCCCGGGCCGGGCACCGGCAACGGCGCCAGCCGGTACGCTGCCTCGCCCGCGATCCGCAGCGGCTCCCGGCCGGTGGCCAGGATCCGGATATCGTCACAGGCCTGCAGCAACCCGGCGCACAGCTGCGCGGCCGCGCCGATCACGTGCTCGCAGTTATCCAGCACCAGCAGCAGCTGCCGCCGGGCCAGCACCCGCGCCACCGCCTGTGAGGCGGGCATCCCCGGCTGCTCCCGCACCCCCAGCGTCACCGCCGCCGCCGACGCCACCTGGGCCGGATCCCGGACCGCAGCCAGCTCGGCCAGCCACACCCCGTCAGCGAACCGGGCCGCCACCCGCCCGGCGACCTCCTCGGCCAGCCGGGTCTTGCCCACCCCGCCCGGCCCCGTCACCGTCACCAGCCGGGACCCCTCCAGCAAGCCCGCCACCTCGCCCACCGCCCGCTCCCGGCCGACGAAACTCGTCAATACCGCCGGACAACCATGCACACCACCCGCCCCGCCAGCAGCCGGCGCCGCCCCGGCCCGGGTTGCCCCGGCCGTATCCAGCCCGGGCGCGGCCAGCTGGTACAGCCGGACCGGCCAGTCCAGATCCTTCAGCCGGTACTCACCTACATCCACCAGGGCAAACCCCGGATCATCCTCCTCCTGATCGGCTATCACGGCCTGGGTCGCCTGCGAGACCAGCACCTGACCACCCCCGGCCACCGCGCAGATCCGCGCCGCCCGGTGCACCGCCACCCCCGTATACCCCTGCCCGGTCAGCACCGCCTCGCCCGTGTGCACGCCGATCCGCACCCGGACCGGCGCGCCGGCCGGCCACGGGTACGCGGCCAGCGCCCGCTGCACCGCCAGCGCACACGCCACCGCCTGCCGTGCCCCGCCGAAGGCCACGAAGAACCCATCGCCTTGCGTGTCCACCTCATGACCGCCATGAGCGGTGACGGCCGCCCGGACCAGCCGCCGGTGCTCGGCCAGCACCTGCGGATACTCTTCCCGCAATGCCTTGACCAGCCGCGTGGACCTCTCGATATCGCTGAACAAGAAGGTGACCACCCCGCCCGGCAACCCGCGGCCCGGCCTGGACGAGTCCGCACAGGCACCAAGATCCGTCATCGGCACCGGCCCTCCCCGCACCGTGCTACCGCCCCAGCCTAAACCCAGCGCCGCCGCTACCACGGCCGGAACCTGCCCCGCATCGTGCACCGGCGCCAGCTCCACCAGCCAGTTAGGTCGGGACGCGGCTGCTGATCCCGCAGGAATCCAGCGGACGAAACGGCACGCTCCGGTACACGTGTTATGCGTGTTAAAGGCACGGAAAACAGTCGCCGGCAAACAGGACCAGGGAGCGGGTGCGGCACCAGGCGGTGAACTGGCGCAGGTCCAGCGCGTATGCTTCGCGGGTCAGTCCGCGGTACCCGGTCAGGAACCCGGCGAGCGCCAGCCGTTCGGCATCGGTGAAGACGGGCCGGATCGTGGCGAGGGCAGTAGATGGAGTGGCAGTGGTCATCGGGAACCTCCCGGCCGGGCTGAGACCCTGGAGGCTGGGCCAGCTGCGGGTCCCAGCGATTGAGCGGAAACCCAACGTTAAACCACGCCAGCCCGGTCACGCCACGTCACACCAGGCGGAACCCGAGCGAAGCTGGTTATCGCGAGAGACGCTCCAGATCGCCGATTCTTTGCCTGATGGACGGCTCTGGTTCGTACCAGCGCGCCGATGCAGATCTTCTGGTTATGTTCCGGGCTGCTGGTCTTCGATGGTGCGCTGTCGCAGGCCGGAAACGAGAGCGCTGTCGCGGGCCGTCTTGGACGTGGAGGGTTACCGTGTACGGGTTTGGAGGGCAAGCGCTGGTTTCCGTAGCCGTTCCAGGAACGCTTCTGCCAGGTCGGGTCGGCCGGTCCAGGCGTCGATGTGCAGCCGGGCCAGGTCGCTAGCCGGGCGTCGAGGCGGCCCATTCGTAGTCGATGACGGACAGCGGGCCGTCGTGGACGAGCCAGTTGCGCGGGGCCCTACTCACGGTGACATGGGACCTTGACCGCGGCGCTGATGGCGGTCAATGCACAGACCTGGGTCCTGGCGAAGCCGAGTTCGGCGCCCGTGAGCAGCCCGGCGGCCTGAGATGTGAGCTGGTCGAGCTCGCCGATCTTGGCGAGGCCGAAATCTGGCCACCGCAGCGGCGGCTGGGCCTGGTGCAGGCGGCGCAGCGCCGCGTCGGCCTGGCGCTGGATGATGAGGTCGTCCGCGCGCCGCCGATCGTGCAGCGCACGCGGCGGGGGCTGGCTAGGGCGCCGTCATGCCAGGCACGGCTGAGATGATGATGGCATGCAGCTCATCGTCGCAAGAGCGCTGGTGCGGCGCCTGGCGGCCCAGAGCGGGCACCCATCTGCGGTAGGTCATCACCTCGGCCGCATAAGGTCCTGGTCCCGATGCTGCTTGACGAACCATTCGGCGCCATGCCGATCACGCAGCCGTAGCACGCGTGACATCCGGTGCTCCCAGGTACAGTCCTGCACTACAACGCACCGGCCCAGACCCGCCGACAAACTCGATGACTTCCTGCATGACTGCCTCCTTGTCTGCAGGCACGGTACGGCGCTCGCGGGGGACGCTGCGGCAAGCGCTGCGCTACCAGACGGACAATAAGCCAAGCGCGGGAGCCCACCCCGCGGACACGCAGAATGCCCGATCCGGCGCAGTAGTCGTGTCTCGTAGTACGAGAGCTGCGACCGCGCAGGGCGGGAATGTCCGCTTCGCCCAGGTCGAGGGCCAATCACATGCCGACGTGGGGGCGCGTCGGTAGCCGGAAACGATTTCGGCTATCACCGGCCGTCGTCCTGGCCCCGGTGAGGTCTCGCTGACTGATCGATTCCGGTGTTTGCTGTCAGCTTGGTCAGGGTCCTGATCGCCAGCGGCGCCCTCCTGGTGATCCATACCTGCCGCTGCTCATATGGCCACGCGTAGACCGGCCAGCCGTCACGGATCATCTCCAGGAGCTGCGGCTCGTTCAGCTCGGACGCCGCGTGGGCGTACAGGGCGTGCGCCCGGGGCATTATCACGCCGTAGTCGATAAACCTGGTGAACACGCCGATCGCGTACAGGGGGATCAGCCGGAGGGTGTCGCCGCCCACCGCTACGAGCAGGGCCCCGGACATGACGGCGAGCGCCCAGATGCCGGAGGCGAACACCTGCCGATCATCCCGCAGAGCGAACAGGTGCGGCAGGTAGTTTCCCCGGGCCAGCAGGCTGGCCAGCACCGGCAGGCCCCCGAAGGAGGTGTTGGCGGCCAGCGCCAGGACCACGGTGATAGTCAGCGACATCGCGTAGTAGGCCCAGCCCCGGCCGATGACGGTGGCGATGATCTGGCTGAGCACGGTCTGGCCGGACCAGGGCCCGATGTGCCAGCGGGCGGCCAGTACGGCCAGGCCGGCAGCATCACGCCGAGGATGCCGCCGAGCAGCACCTCGGTCCTCTTGGCCCGGGCCTGACGGGGCTGCTTGAACGGCGGCACCCCGTTGGCGATCGCCTCCACCCCGGTCAGCGCGCTGCATCCGGCCGAGAACGCCTTCAGCACCAGCAGCACGTTCACCGCCTCGAGGGTGCGGGCGGGCAGCAGCGAGCGGCCGGGCTGAGCGGCGTGCAGCGCCAGCGGGTGGATCAGGCCGATGGCGATGATGGCCAGCAACCCGATGATGAACACCAGCGTGGGCAGCAGGAACGCCCGCGCCGCGGCGCCCAGCCCGCGCAGGTTCAGCAGCGTGACCGCCGCCAGGATGATCAGGCAGATCGGCACCGTGGCCGGGCCCAGGCCAGGGAAGTCCGAGGCCAGCGAGGCGACACCGGCGGCGATCGAGACCGCGACCGTGAGGGTGTAGTCGACGACCAGCGCGGCGGCGGCGAGCAAGCTGGCGCCCGGCCCGAGGTTGGCCCGCGACACCGCGTAGGCCCCGCCGCCGCCCGGGTAGGCGTCGATCACCTGCCGGTAGGAGAACACCAAGATGGCGAGCAGCACCACGATCGCGATCGTGATCGGCAGCACTAGGTGCAGGACCCCCGCACCCGCCACGGCCAGGACGACGATGATGGCCTCCGGCCCGTAGGCCACCGAGGTCAGGGCGTCCAGGGACAGGGCCGGCAAGCCCTCCACGGGAGTGATCTGCTCCCTGGACACGTCGCGCGCCCGCAACGGGGGCCCGACAGGACACGCCATAGCCGCGCCATCGCGCCGCGGCGGCCCGGAACAAGGGAAGCCGTCAGGATCACGCAGCACGGCCCGCCGGACCCGGCGGTGTCCGGTCCAGTACCTGGGATGACGAGAGCCCCTGATCTGGAGCGCACGCGTCGATGCGCTCCCGCACCGCGCGGTACGCCAGCTGCCGTGTCGATTTCGCCCGGGCGGCACGGCCGTCAGCGATGAGGGGCAGGGCTACCCTGATGATCACGGCCGACAGGACGACTACTGGCAAGGTCGTGCTCGTATCAGGATTTGGCCGGAAGGTCGGCCGTGCCGCCACGGGTGAGCGCGAGCGGGTCGACCACCCGGTCGTACAGTTCCTCCGACACCCCCTTGGCCAGCGCGGCCTGCTTGAGGGTCAGGTCGTGGTCGATGGCGTAGTAGGAGATCTCCGCGGCCTTGTCATACCCGATCACCGGGGACAGCGCGGTGACCATCATCACCGAGTTGTCGATGTTCTCCTTGAGTTTGGTCTGGTTCAGCTTCGTCCCTTCGACCATGAACTGCCGGAAGTGGTCGCACATGTCGGCCATGATCAGCGCGGAGTGCAGGTAGTTGTCGACCAGGATGGGCCGGAACGCGTTGAGCTCGAAGTTGCCTTCGTTCCCGCCCATGCTGACGGCCACGTCCGAGGCGATGACCTGGATGGCGACCATGAGCATGGCCTCGGCCTGGGTCGGGTTGACCTTCCCCGGCATGATCGAGGACCCCGGCTCGTTGGCCGGGAAGATCAGCTCGTGGATGCCGGTGCGCGGGCCGGAGCCGAGCCAGCGCAGGTCGTTGGCGATCTTAAACAGCGTGACGGCGGCGGCTTTCAGCCCGCCGTGCGCGCGGACCATCCGGTCCAGCGTGCCCTGCGCGGTGAACTTGTTCGCCGCCGTCACGTACGGCGCGCCGGTCATCTGCGCGATCTGCGCGGCGATTTTCTCGCCGAACCCGGGCGGGGCGTTCAGCCCGGTCCCCACCGCGGTGCCGCCCATCGCCACCTGCAGCAGGCCGGCGGTCACCCGTTCGGCCTCGGCGATCGCGTCATCCAGCGCCCCGGCATAGCCGGACCACTGCTGCCCGACGGTCAGCGGCACCGCGTCCTCCAGGTGCGTCCGGCCGATCTTGACCACGTCCTCCCACTGCTTCGACTTGGCGTCGATGGCATCCCGCAGCCGCCGCAGCGCCGGGATCGTCTTCTTGGTTGCCATCGTGTAGGCCGCGATGTGCATCGCGGTCGGGAACGTGTCGTTGGACGACTGGCCCATGTTCACGTGGTCGTTGGGGTGGACCGGCTGCTGGGAGCCGAGCGTGCCCCCGACCAGCTGGATGCACCGGTTGGAGATGACCTCGTTGACGTTCATGTTGGACTGGGTCCCGGACCCGGTCTGGAACACGTACAGCGGGAACTCGGTATCCAGCGCCCCGCTGATCACCTCGTCGCAGACCCGCTGGATCAGCTCGCCCTTCCAGGCCGGCAGCCGCCCGGCCGCCGTGTTGACGATCGCGGCGGCCTTCTTCACGTACCCGTAGGCGTGATACACCTCCTTCGGCATCCGGTCCTGGCCGATATTGAAATGCTGCAGGCTGCGCTGGGTCTGCGCCCCCCAGTAGTGGTCCGCCGGCACCTCGACGCCGCCGAGACTGTCGAACTCCCGCCGCATCCCCGTGGCGTCCAGGCCGATCGGCAGGTCGAGGATTTTCGGTTCTTCGTTCGTAGTGGTCATGGTGCATACTCTCCTCACGTCCGGTTGTTTGTCGGGGATAGCGCCAGGCCCAGGCCGCCAGCCAGGCGAGCAGCGGACATCACGATGAACCCGGCGGCCGGATCAGGGGGCGGACAGCGCGCAGGCCAAGCCACGCGGCCACCAGGCCCACGGCGACACCGATCACGATGTCCGCCAGCCGGATAATGGGCTGCCGCCAAGCCTCGTGCGGGCTCAGCAAAGCCACGACCATCACGACCGTGGTCGTGATCCCGGCGGTTATC
>Ga0210390_10002444_pt1 | contig 16507 bp, 12 predicted proteins | sample IncBWH11OmetaG_FD_161050 | JGI IMG/M metagenome (GOLD analysis project Ga0210390, IMG submission 161050) | Forest soil microbial communities from Barre Woods Harvard Forest LTER site, Petersham, Massachusetts, United States - Inc-BW-H-11-O ... | reverse complement strand
CTCGAACTGCGCCGGACGATGCCCGATCGGGTGCGCGGGCTGCACCGGCGGGCCGCGCGATGGTTCGGTGAGCATGGCCAGGTTGTCGACGCGATCCGGCATACCCAGGCCGCGGGCGACTGGTCGGATGCGGCCCGGCTGCTCGCCGACCATTCGTTCAGCCTGACGCTGGACGGACACGCGCAGACCATGCTGGCGCTGGCGCGAGCGTTCCCGCCGGGCGAGGACCACCCGGAGCTGTCCCTCGTGCGCGCGGGGGTCGACATTGTCCAGGGCCGCCTGGATGAGGCGGCCGCCCATCTGACGGTCGCCGAGACCTACGCCGAGGCCGCGCCGCCGGATCGCCTCCGCCGTCTGCGCGTGACGATCGCGTCGCTGCAGCTGTCGCTGGCCAGGCGGCGCGGTAACCTGGCCGGCGTCGTCGAGCAGGTCAGGTTCCTCGCCTCCCCGGTGACCGGACAGTCCGATGAGGACATCGCGCTGGACAGCGACCTGCAAGCGGTGGCGCTGATGAACCTGGGGACCGTCGAGGCATGGTCCCTGGCGCGGCCAGAGGCCGAACGCCACCTGCTGGAGGGCGCCGACCTGGCCCGGCAGATCGGCCGGCCGTACCTGGAAGTGGCCTGCCTCGCGCAGCTCGGGTTCGCGTCGAAGATCCACTCGTTCGCCACCGTCCAGCGGCGCTGCCGCGAGGCGATCGCGGTCGCCGAGCGGCACGGCTGGGGCACCGAACCGGTGATCGCGCCCGCCCTGGTAACGCTGGCCAGCACGCTGGTGTGGACAGGCGAGTTCGACGAGGCGCAGCGATGGCTGCGCCGCGCGGGGCAGGCCGTGCAGGCAGACGTCGGGCCGGACATCAGGCTGTTGCTGCACATCACGACCGGGATGCTGAAGGCCTGCCGCGGTCGTTGGCCGGAGGCGATTGAGGAGCTGGGCGCGGCCGAGCAACTGCGATCAAGCCTAGCGGGCTCGCACGCGCTCGCCAGCCAGGTGACTGGCTGGCTGCTGGCCACCCAGGCCCGTCTCGGCAAGACCGGCGAGGCGAGTACGACGCTCGCGGCGCTCGCGGCGCTCGATCACGAGCGGGCTTCATCGGGCGAGATCAGCAACGCCCGCGCGGTGATCAGCCTGGCGGACGGCGATCCGGACGGAGCGCTCGCGGCGGTGGAGGATGTGCTGGACGGGACCGCGCCGGTCATCGGGTACGTCACGCTGGTGGAGACCTACCTGATAGCCGCGCTGGCCTACCTGGAGCTGGGCGACCAGCGCGCGGCGAACCAGGCGGCCGAGCGCGCGCTGACCCTGGCCGAGACTGACCGGCTGATGCTGCCGTTCGCGATGACAGGCTCCATGGAACTGCTGAAAACGCTGCCGCGGCATGAGACAGCGCACGCCGCGCTGCTGGCCGACATCCTCGATGTCTTGCGCGGCGGATCTCCGGCGGCCAGAGACCAGCACGTGCCGGCCCAGGCGGAGGAGCTCAGCCCGGGTGAGCTGAAGGTGCTGAGGTACTTGCCGACGAACCTGTCGCGGCCCGAGATCGCGGCCCAGCTGTCGGTGTCGGTGAACACGGTAGGCACGCACATCCGCAGCATCTACGCCAAGCTCCAGGTGACTGACCGCTCCTCGGCCGTCCAGCGTGCGCGGGAACTGCGGCTACTTGCCTTCGCGCGCTAAATCACCGGGGTCAGCTAAATCACCGGGGTCGGCTAAATCACCGGGATCAGGTGAAAGCCGCTCACCGTGATGGCCGCTAACGTCGGGCGCATACGAACTCTGCTACGGGAGGTTCGCTCGAAATGGTCAGTGCCGACGCGAGGTGGCTCCAGCAAGCGCGCTCACATCTGCGCGAAGCCGACCCCGTGCTGGCGCGGCTCATCGACGACCGGCCGGACTTCGATCCCCGGGAGTGGATAGCCCAACTGCCACCCATGGATTTGTTCGGCGCCCTGCTGTTCCAGGTCACGGGCCAGCAGCTATCCGTACCAGCGACCCGTCGCACCCTGGCCCGCATCGAGGCGCTGTTTGATGGCCATCTGCCCGCACCGGCCGAGCTGCTGGACGTGGAAGCCGGCCGCCTCCGCGAGGCCGGGCTGTCGTGGCGGAAGATCGGCACACTGCGCGAGCTCGCCGAGCGCATGTCGGACGGACGGCTAGACCCGGACGCATTGAGCCGCCTATCAGACGACGAGTTGATGGCCGCGCTCACCGCAGTCCCGGGGATCGGCCCGTGGACCGTGCAAGGCGCCCTCATCATCGCGCTGCGGCGAGAAGACGTTGTGCTGCCGGGCGACCTCGCGCTGCGAAAGGCGGTCCGAGCCGCCTATCAGCTCGACGACCTCCCCGGCCGAACAGGAGGTGCTCGCGATTGCCGAGAAATGGCGGCCCTACCGGAGCCTCGCCACGAGCTACCTCTTCTCCGCGGCCTTCGAACCCGTTGACTCGATTCGACCGCTCGCGGAAAGCACCGCACGAAAGGGACCACGATGACTATCTCGGACAGCACGGTTGCCATCGTCGGCACCGGCAACCTTGGCAGCACACTGGCGGCGAACTTCGCGGCCGGCGGTCAGGACTTCCTCTTGGCTGGGCGGGACCAGGAGGCCACCAGGAAGATCGCGTCCGACCTCGACGGCCACGCCGAAGTGGTCAGCGTCGACGAGGCGGTCGACCGGGCCGACGTGCTCGTGGTCGCCGTCTGGTTCGACTCCTTCCGGCAGCTCATCGCCCAGTACGGGGAGCGGCTCGCCGGCAAGGTGATCGTCGATCCAACGAACCCGGAGGGACCGGACGGGCAGGGCGGCTTCCGCAAGATCATCGGCGAGCAGGAGTCCGCGGGCCAGATCCTGGCCGGCCTGCTGCCCTCCGGGGCGCGGCTGGTCAAGGCGTTCGGCACGCTGTCGGCCGGGACACTGTCAGCGGCCGCACGGCAGGAGCCCGAGCGTGCGGTGGAGTTCTACGCCGCGGACGACGACGCGGCGGGCGAGCTGGTCGCCAGCCTGATACGCGCCGGCGGCTACGAACCGGTCCGCGTGGGCGGACTGGACCAGTCCATCCGCATCGAGATGTTCGGCGACCTGCACGAATTCGGTGGCCTGGGCCGGGTCGTGACGAAAACAGAGGCACTGAAGGTAATCTGAGCTGATCAGTCACCAGACTAGGCGGATATGGTCCCACCGATGTCGATGTTCGACTACGACACAAGGCCGGTCACTCCGCTGCCGATACTTGTCGGCGGGGCGACCTCGCGCGGCGCCTACGCGATCCGTGACTTCCTCAGCCGCAACGGCTTCGCGTTCGAGTGGGTCGACGCCGACCAGCCCGAGGCGGTGCGTGCGATCCTGGGAGTCGCCGAAGTGGAGTCGTCGGCGCTGCCGCTGTGCATCTTGCCCGACGGGTCGCGGCTGGCGTCCGCCACTGTGGAACAGGTCGCCGCCGGTCTGGGCATGGTCGCGGCTCCGGCACTGTCGGAGTACGATCTGACGATCATCGGGGCGGGACCGGCCGGTTTGGCCGCCGCCGTCAACGCGGCATCTGAGGGTCTGCGCACCGTGGTCGTCGAAGCGGTGGCACCGGGAGGCCAGGCGGGCACCACGTCGATGATCGAGAACTATCTCGGCTTCCCCGCTGGGATCAGCGGTAGCGAACTGGCGACGCGCGCGGTAGTGCAGGCGCGCCGGTTCGGTGCCGAACTGCTGCTGGCCAGGCCGCTGACCGGGATGTCAGCCGACGGGCCTGGGTACGTCGCCGAGCTGTCCGACGGCACCCTGATCCGCGGGCGAGCAGTGCTGTTCGCCAGCGGAGTCGAGTGGCGCCGCCTGGACGTACCCGGAATCGACGACGTGCTCGGGGCCGGGGTCTACTACGGGGCAGGCCCCAGTGAGGCGCTGGCGTGCACGGGTTCCCAGGTCGTCGTGGTGGGCGGCGGCAACTCGGCGGGCCAGGCGGTCGTCCGGTTCTCGCGGTACGCTCGGCAGGTCACGTTGCTCGTCCGCGGCCGCGACCTCGGCGCGTCGATGTCGCAATACCTTATCGATCACCTCTCCGCCATCCCGAATGTTGATGTGCGGGTCCGCACGGAGGTGGTGGGCCTGGAGGCCGATGATCGGCTTCGGGCGGTCACCGTTCGCTCCGGGGACAGCACAGGAACGGCACGGTTGCCCACGGAAGCGCTGTTCATCTGCATCGGCGGCACGCCCCGCAACGACGGCGCCAAGGAGATAGGGCTGTCTACCAATTCCGCCGGATACCTCGTGACCGGCAGCGATAGCGCCGGCGGTCCCGGCGGCAGCTGGCCGCTGCACAGGGAGCCGCTCCCCCTGGAGACGAATCTGCCCGGAATGTTCGCCGCGGGGGACGTGCGCTGCGGGTCGGTCAAGCGCTGCGCGGCGGCCATCGGCGAGGGATCAATGGCCGTGGCGCTGGTCCACGGGCGGCTATCGGAGCTGGGCGGTGACTGAGCCGCCGGCAGTGGCCAGTGTTAGCCCGGCGCTGTTGTCTGAGTTCGCCGAACCCGCCTCCGACGAGCGGATCGCCGCGGCCGCGGCTGCGCTTGAACGCAACGGCGTCCGGGCGCTCATGGCAGCCACTGGTGCCGACGCGAGGGGCCTGGTCGGCTCCCTCCTGCCGGAGGGCGCCGAGGTCTACAACAACACGTCCCAGACGCTCGAAGCCATCGGTGTCGCTGACGACATCGAACGGTCGGGTCGCTACCAGCCACTCCGGTTGCGGCTTTACCGAATGGACAGGGAAATGCAGCGGCGGGAGATGCGCACCCTAGCCGCGTCGCCGGACTATGTGGTCGGCAGCGTGCACGCGCTAACCGATGGTGGATCGCTGCTCATCGCGTCCGCCAGCGGCAGCCAGCTAGGCCCGCTGGTAGCAGGCGCTGGGCGTGCGATCCTCGTTATCGGGGCCCAGAAGATCGTCAGCGACGTCGCCACCGGGATCCGGCGCATCTACGAATACTGCTACCCGCTCGAGGACGCGAGGGCCCGGCGAGCCTACGGAGTGCCAAGCGGGGTCAACAACATCCTGATCGTCAACAAGGTGCTGACCCCCGACCGGGTCACCGCAATCATCGTCACGGAACGCCTCGGCTTCTGATCACTGTGCGGGTGGCCTCGTAGCGGACGGCGCGCGAAATCACCGCGATACGGTGACGACCGCTCACCTGCCTGGTGGCAACACTGGATCCGTGCGAAGGTCCGCACGGACGCAAGGGGACGTGCCCCAGATTCAAGGAGATACCGTGACTTCACCAGCACCTGCCGACAACCTGCCCGACTACGCGCCAATCCCCCCGTCCGCGGTTGGCGTGGACCTCAACGATCAGGGCTACGCCGTCGGGCGCGTCGAGCGGAACTTGTTCTGGGTCACCGACGGCGTCTACCAGTCGGCGTTCCTGGCCACCCCAGACGGTGTGGTGCTGTTCGACGCGCCGCCGAGCATCGGTCACAACCTGCGGCGCGCGGTGGACGAGATCGCCGCGGCCGAGGGTGTCAGCAACAGGGTGACCCACTTGGTCTATTCACACCACCACGCGGACCACGGCGGCGCGGCTTCGCTGTTCGACGAGGACGTGGTCCGCGTCGGGCACGAGGAGACCAAGCGGCTCCTGCTGCGAGACGGCGACCCGGCCCGGCCGGCGCCGGAGATCACCTTCGCCGACCGCTACACCCTGGAGGTTGGCGGGGAGCGCGTCGAGCTTGCCTGGCACGGGTCCAACCACTCGCCTGACAACATCTACATCCACTTCCCCGGCCACGACACGCTGATGTTCATCGACGTCGTCAACGCCGGCTGGGTGCCCATCTACAACACCAATCTCAGCGAGGACGTAATCGGGTACATGGGCGCCCCGGCCATCGCGCTGGCGTACCCATGGACGCACTTCATCAGCGGGCACCTCGGCCGGCTCGCCACCCGCGATGATGTCGCCGTACACCAGCAGTACATCGCCGACATCGAAGCCAGCTCGAAAGAGGCGCTGGCCGCGGTCGACCCGGTGCCCTTCTACACCCATTACTGGCCGAACGTCTGGGCCGGGGTCAAGGCCCACCTCGACACCGTCACCGAGCGCGCGGCCGCGCCCGTCATCGCGAAGTACACCGGCGTGCTGGCGGCCGCGGACATCGAGATCTTCACCACCACCACGACGTTCGCCATCATGCAGTCGCTGCGCCTCGACCGCGGGGTCACCGTCAGCACTGCCGTACACCCCTGACCGCGGCGCGCCGGGGCCGGCCGGCCCCGGCCCCGGCGCGCCCCGGCGTAGACCCGGTAGTGCATCCGCTGACGGACGGACGTTGCCTGATATCGCGGCCAGTGATATGTCCGCGCCGGGCATGCTGTAAGCAGAGGGTCTGCACAAGTTCCCTGAGGGCGTGAGCACGTACAGGGGGTTTTGCTGACCTGCGCTTATTGGAGCAGTTAACGAGCGTTGCCGGTCCCGCGTTGGGATAGTCGGCTTCGCGCCGAGCCAGCCGGGCCCGGCTGTTCGTGTTCCGCTTGCTGTCTCGGCGGCCCGGATGGAGTGTCCGACTTGATGCACGCCCGCTCTGTCCGCTCTGGCGGCCACGTCGGGTACGTCGGGTACGTCGGCGTCGCCCACGGCGTCGAGCTGTCTGGCGAGGAACTGTCTTCGCCGAGGTGCACCTGCTCGGCGGCCCCGCCCCGGTCCGCCGGTTGCTGCCCGACCTGATCAGCCGCATCGAGGACCGGTCCATTGAACCCGGCAAGGTCTTCGATCTGACCCTGGTCCTTAGGCCATGATCTCGGTCCTTCGCAAAGCGGTCGAACTCGGGGTCACCTTCATCGACACCGCCGAGACATACGGCCCCTACGTCAATGCTCCCGGTCGCCGGACCAATCGGGCCGCGTCATACAGCGGGCTGGGCCTTTGGACCGCGCCAAGGCAGATGGGAGCTAACAGATCCAACTGGGACGCTGATCGCCAGATGCGAGGTCTCGGCTGGGGATTCAGCTCGAGAATCCGCCTGGACCGCGCAAGCCATAGCTGCGGGCCAGATCCTGATCGCATACGGAACGAGAGTCGGGAGTACGAGTCCCCGACGGCGTACCGCCCAGCCTCTACAACGACCAGTACCGCGCCGTGGAACTCCGCAAGTCCCTGACCAGCCGACAGGCCTGCGCAGCAATCGTGAGGCTCTCGCACCAACTCACTGCATTCCGACCAGCCCGGTGATCTCCCCACCGCCAAGGCCGACTCGTATGGTCTCCAGTGCGGGAAGCGCCCGGTTCCCTGACGACCGGCCAGCCCGCCAGAACATGCGCGGCCACTTCTCGGGCACATCAAGATTGTGCCGCGCTGGTCAAGGACGAGCTGGCGGTAGGCCACATCGGACAGCCGCCGCTTGAGCCAGCGCAGCGCTTCCTTGGGTGTCTTGCCCTCTTTGCGCTTGCGCTCGTAGTACACCCGGCCCGGCATGCCGGGGTAGGGGATCTGGGTGACGGCCATCATGTGCGGGGCGGGTTGATCCTGCGGTTCCCGGCCCGCGACAGCCGGTGGCGTACCTGCTCCCCGCAGGACACGTCGACCGGGGCGGTGCCGTTGTAGCGGGCGAACTTGTCCTTGGTGGTGAACCGGGCCACATCCCCGACTTCGGCCAAGATCCGCCCTGCGATCAGCGGCCCTATCCCGTACAGGCTGGTCAGCGTGGTACCGGACTGGGTGACCAGGGCGGTGATCTGGCCCGCGAGATACTTCAGCCGGGCGTCCAGGGCGCGGACGTCGGCCAGGTGGTCACGGGCGATGTGCAGCCGGACCGCCGCCACGTCATCGGCGGGCCGGATCCGGGCCAGCAGCGCCTGGGCCTTGCTCGCGGTCAGCTCGCGGCGCATCCCGCCGGGCGTCAGCTCGGCCAGCAGCAGGTGCAGCCGGCCCACGGCCTGGGTCCGCAGCGCCGCGAGCTCCTCCCGCCGGTCGCACAGCAGCCGCAGGCGCTCACCGTCACATCGTCGCGGGCCACGGGCATTATGCCGGTGCCGTCGAGGGCGGCCAGGCCGATCGAGACCGCATCATGCTTGCCGGTCTTGCGGCCATAGCCCCGGGAGTACACCCGCACCCGGGCGGCCAGCTTCGCCGGCACGTCCAGCACCGGCTCCCCGTCCGCGGCCAGCCGCTGCGCCAGGGACCGGCCCGCCGTGGCATCCTTCCACCGCCCAGCGCCGGTGCGCCCACCGGCGGGCGAAGCCTGCCAGCCGCCCGTAGCCCTCATCAGTGTTCGCGAACCGGGCTGTCTCGATCACGGTCTTGGTCACCGGGTCCAGCACGGCCGCCGTGTTGCTGGCCTTGTGCGGATCAACGGCGATCATCACGTCGTCGCTCAAGGGATCCTCCTCGCTACCAGGGACTCTTCTGGCGAGGAGGGCAGTGCAACTTCCGGCAGAGCAGTAAGGGACGGGCCGCAGGCCGTTCGTGAGCCAGAACACCCCCGCACCGGGGGCAACGGCAGCCGATTCGCGAGCGAGCCGTCCCCGCTCAGTAACCCGAGGATCACACATCCCCAGGCGCCTAGCAACGACCTAAACAAGTTGCCGAATCTGGTTCGCATGTTCAGAGGTCTGGTCAAGAGACTCGCGCGTTAACGGCGGTTCGAGCCTCCGTTGAGCTGATGGTCGGGACTGCGGCCTGATAGCTGCGCACCGAGGACTTAGTCGCTTGCGCTAGCCGGTGCTGGCTGACGGATTGGGTGCTTACGCGGGCTTGCTGGCCGGGATGGCTGGTTGCAGACTTGCGTGGTGGGCCAGCTCAGGGGCGATCGGTGAACCAGGGGCCGCGGGATGAGCCGGTCATCCGGACTCCTGACCGGCGTCTGCGGGTGTTCGTGAGTTCCACGCTTGGCGAGCTAGCCGACGAGCGGCGGGCCGTCTCGCGCGCGATCGAGGCGCTGCGACTGACCCCGGTGATGTTTGAGCTCGGGGCCCGGCCGTACCCGCCGCGGGAGGTGTACCAGCAGTACCTGGCGCAAAGCGATGTGTTCATCGGGCTGTACTGGCAGCGATACGGGCAGCCCGCCCCGGGCATGCAGGTCTCCGGCCTGGAGGAGGAGTTCGACCTGTCCGGTGCGCTGCCCCGGCTGCTGTACGTCAAGGCGCCGGCGGCCGGCCGCGACCGTCGCCTGGGCGATCTGCTGGCCCGCATCCAGGATGACGCCTCGGCGTCTTACCGGCATTTCCGCACCCCCGCCGAGCTGGGCCGGCTGGTGCGTGATGACCTGGCGGTGCTGCTGAGTGAGCGGTTCGCCGCCGCTGCCGGCCGGGCCGCGGCCGCGGTGCGGTCGCGGCCCGGCGCCCGCGGCCCCCGCCGGCTGCCGGTGAGCACGACGTCGCTGCTGGGGCGGGAGCGGGCCGTCGACGAGGTGGCCGGGCTGCTCGAGCGTCCTGAGGTGCGGCTGGTGACGCTGACTGGGCCGGGCGGGGTCGGCAAGACCCGGCTGGCGGTGGCGGTGGGCGAGCGGCTGCGAGACCGGTTCGGCGCGGGCACCGCCTTCGTGCCGCTGGATTCGGTCACCGACTCGGGGCAGGTTCTGGCCGCCATCGGCCGGGCCGCGGGCGCCGACCTCGCCGGCGCCGGCGCGCCGCTGGAGGCGCTGGCTGAGACGTTCGGCGACGGCGCGTGGCTGCTGGTCCTGGACAACCTGGAGCAGGTGGTGCAGGTTGCCCCGGACCTGGGCGAGTTGCTGGCCCGCTGCCCGGGGGTGGCGATCTTGGCCACCAGCCGCACGGTGCTGGGGCTGCGCGCCGAGCGGGAGTACCCGGTGCCGCCGCTGGCGTTGCCAGCAGATCCGGGCACCGCCTCGGTCGCGGAGGTGGCGGCCTCGCCGGCGGTGGCGCTGTTCGTGGACCGGGCCCGCGCGGTGCGGCCAGGATTTGCCCTCACCAAGGGCAACGCGGCGGCGGTGGCGGAGATCTGCCGTCGGCTGGAGGGGGTTCCGCTGGCGATCGAGCTGGCCGCCGCCCGCACGCGGCTGCTGGACCCGCCCGCGCTACTGGACCGACTGGCGGCCTCGCTGGACGCGCTCGGCACCGGCGCGGTGGATCTCCCCAAGCGGCAGCGGACCCTGCGCGCCACCGTGGAGTGGAGCATCGGCCTCTTGGAAGACGCCGAGCGTTCGCTGCTGGAGGTCACGGCGGTGTTCACCGACGGCTGGACCATCCCGGCCGCAGCCCAGGTGGCGGGCCTGGATCAGGACCGGGCGCTGGAGTTGTGTGAGGCGCTGGCCCGCCACAGCCTGGTCGCTATCGACAGCACCGAGCTCGGGCCCCGGTCGCGGATGCTGGCGACCATCCGCGCGTTCGTGGCCGAGCGGCTGGCGGCCCGGCCCGACGCCGCCGAGGTCGGGCGCAGGCACGCTGGCTTCTACCGGGCGCTGGCCGAGCAGGCCGACCGGCCGCTGCGCGGCCCCAGGCGGAGCGAATGGACGGAGCGGCTGCAGGCCGAGGCAGGCAACCTGGCCGCCGCGGTGCGCTGGTACCTGGCGCATGACCGCGGGCCGCTGCCGCACCTGTTCCGGGTCCTGTATCTGTTCTGGTCGCAGCGGGACCTCGGGCGCGAGGCCTGGTCCTGGGTGGAGCAGCTGCTGCCCGGCTTTGGCACGCTGGACCCGCAGGCCCGGGCCGAGCTGGCCTGGGCGGCGGCGGTGCTCGCCGGCGACATCGGGGACGACGCGGCGGCGCTGGCGGCCCGCCAGCGCCTGGCGCCGCTGCTGCCCGGGATCCGGGATCCCTTCCTGCACGCGGTGGCCCGGCTGGCGATGGCGTGGACCTTGCCGGTCGCCGACGACTACGGCGGGGCGCTGCGGGAGGCGGCGGCCTCGCTGGAGGAGCTCCGCGGCCAGGACGAGCCTGTCTTCACCGCCATGGCCGCGTTGACCGTCGGCTCCCTGGAGACCACGCTGGGCCGCTACGATGACGCCCTGCGTCACCTGCGTGAGGCGCGTGACCTAGCGGAGCGGGTCCGCGGTGACTGGCTCGTCGCGGGCTCCCGGGTACAGCTGGGCATCCTAGATGTCGTGCGCGGCAGCCTCGATGAGGCCCGGCCGCTGCTGGAGGAGGCGCTGGACCGGAGCCTGGCGGCCCGCAGCACCTCGTTCGTGACCCTGTGCCTGGCCGGGTACGCCCAGCTGGCGTTCGCAGACGGCGACCCGGACCGGGCGGCGCTGCTGGAAGGCGCGGCCGAGGGCCTGCGCCGGCGGATCGGACTGCGGGCATGGCCGCATCTGCGGCGGGTCGAGGCCGATCTGGTGGCCCAGGTCCGCCAGAGGCTGGGCGCAGCCCGGTTCGATCAGGCGTTCTCCGTCGGCTCCGGGCTCACCCAGCAGCAGGCGGTAGCCATCGTCCGGGACCAGCGTGGTACCGGCACTCAGACGCCGTGAGCCACCACGGCACACAGCGCGGAAGCTGCAGCCTGCAGGCCAGCGCAGAGGCGGACCTGGCGCCGGCTCTGCGGCCAGCCCGGCACTGACGGCCGAGGTGGTCGACCCCTGAACAATGCCGGACAGGTGGACGGGCGACAACCGGCAGCGTTCTGATACACGCGCATGTAATACCGGATCTGCACGCCACAGCTGACTGTCGTCGAACATGCCAGAGCGACGCATAACGAACGCCTCTTTGTACGTTTGTCAAGGCAGGGGGCCTTCTCTTTCCCGCTGCTGGGCAGCGTCGGCTCGCCGGGCGGGCGCGTCAAGGACGCCCCTCGGGCGCGCTGCGCGGCCAGGCTGCGCCCGGTCCTGGACCCGCCTGCCCGCTCACTCGGGTCGGCAGCAGTGCGGGAAAGGGCAGGAGCGTGATGTGCCGGGGTGGTCGGTGACGTCGTAGGCTGGCGGGGGTCCGGGAGTGGCTTTCCCGAAGAGCCGGCACCTGGGGGTGTGAGCCGGCCGCGCTGGGATGCGAGCCGCCCCCCGTTGCCCTCCCGGGCTCGCCGGGCTGTGCGGTCGCCTTCCGGGCACCGGCCTGCAGGACCGTGTAGATGGCGTCGCTGACCTGGCGCTTGAGCGCGCGCAGGGCTTCTTTCGGGGTTTTACCCTCGGCCAGCTTCTTGTCGTAATAGGCGCGGCCCTTGCTGTGCCGGTAGCGGATCTGGGTGACTGCGGCCATGTGGATCGCGTGGTTGAGCCGCCGGTTGCCGCGCCGGGACAGCCGGCAGATCTTCCGCTGGCCCGAGGAGACCTCGATAGGAGCGGTGCCGTTGCAGGAGGCGAAGTGGTCCCGGCCGGGGAACCGGGACACGTCGCGGACATCGCCGATGACGGCGGCAGCGATCACCGGGCCGACGCCGAAGATGCTGGTCAGGCTGGTCCCGGCGCCCCGGACAGCCGCATCGATCTTCTTGCGGGTTTGACGGATCCGGGCATCGATGCCGCGCAGGCCGGCGGCGAGCTCCCAGCGTGCGGAGGCAACGACCCCGGCCGGGGTGACCGATTCCAGGATCGGCTCGGCCTGGCCTGCGGTGATCCGTTTCGGGACCCCGCCGGGGATCAGCTCGCACAGCACGGCATGGAGCCGGCAGGCCACCTGGGTGCGGGCGCGGCCCAGGTCCTTATACCGCGTGGACCAGATCTTGAGCACAGCCGGGTGATCCTCCCGGCAGGCCTCACGCACGCCAGCCGAGCGCAAGGCCGCGACCGCGACCGAGCGGGCGTCGTTCGGGTCGTTCTTGTTCGTGTTCCCCCGCGGCCAGCAGCCGCACCCGGGCCGCGAGCTCGGGCCGGATGTCCAGCACGCGCTGCCCGACGGCGAGCAGCTGCCGGGCCGGCAGGTGCCCCGTGCCGTCCGCGCCCTCGATCGCCCAGGTCCGCTCCGGCCAGGCCGCAGCCCAGGCCAGCAGTCGCTGCACCTGGTCCGCGCTGGCGCGTACCCGCAGCTCACCGAGCCGTTCCTCAGCCGCGCTGAGCGCGGCTGCCGTGTGCGAGCCCTTGTGCGGGTCCACGCCGATCATCACCTCCGCCATGGCACCCTTCCCTTCACCTAGGGGTGGGGAGTGAAACCGTGGCGGGCATGCCTCATTCCAGGACCGTCGCTAGTGTTCGCGCCTCTTTTGGGCCACGCCACGGCCAGGCCCCGGCAGGCCAGCACGTCGTTAACAGGCCAGACCACACCCGTGGCCGGCAGGCGGTTCGAGAGCCAGCCCAACCGGGACCTCTCAACGCTACGAAACCCGGCTCATTGCCATCCCGGCCAGGTCAGTGGCGTCTATCTACAATGAGGCGGCTCCGCGCGCATCGGCCGTGACGCCGACTGATGATGGAGCATGACCAGGACCGTGGCGTCCAAGCCCGGCCCCGTCAGTCGGCCCGGGTCAGTTCCGGGCTGCGCAGCGCGACCCGGCCAGGACCGGTGAGGGTGATGCCGAACTGGATGGCATCGGCGTTGTCGGGGACCTCCGCGGTGACTTCGTGCCGGGTCCAGCCCTGGCTGCCCGCGACCGTGACAACATGGTCGTCACCCGCGACGGCGCCGAAATGGTCGCCGCCGGGTCGAAGGGGTCTTGCGGTGATGATCCGCAAACTCAGCGCGGCGTCGCCCGCGACGTCCTCGGTGCGGAGTTCGCCGCGGAAAACCACGGTGGCGCCGCGGTGGTCGTCGGCGAAGATCGTCTGCCGCACGAAGGCGTCCCCGTAGGGCTGCGGCACGGCCGAGCAGAGGACCGCGGATTCGTCCTCGGCTCTGCAGGAGTAGTCGTTCCAGTGCGACCCGATGGCGTTCTGCTGCCCCAGACCACCTCCTTGGGCCGCACGCCGGAAGCTGCCGCCGAACTCCCACCGGTCAAGGCCGTCGGTGAACGCGAGGTTCCGTGGCTCAAATCGCCGCCGCCAGCGACCAGAGGCGGGCGCCTGATCGCGGGTGAGGAACGGTCCGAGCAGGTCATCGCCGGGTACCGGTACGGCGAGCCGGTCGATAAGTGCGTCGGCGACCCGGACCGGCGCGCCCGCCGCGGCCGCCAGGGCCAGGCCGTGGCCGAGGCGTCCCATGACGCGGCGGGGTCCGGCCGGGCCGGCGATCTCGATCCGGGCCGCGGTGACCTGAGGGCCGAGCTCGTCGATGTGCACGGCGGTCACCGTGACGCCGGCCGCGAGCAGCAGCAGGTGGGCAAGCGCCTCGGAGGCGGGCTCGGGGGGAAGCGCGGCGATCTCGGAATCTGTCCGCGGTTGGTCGAGGATCCGCCAGAGCGAATCGCCGTCGCGGTCGGTCAGCCAGACCGGCAGCGCCCGGCGGCCCGTGTCGTCGGCGAGCACGACGACGACCTGGTCGAAGTTGAAGTCGCCGCTGGGCTGCTGCCCGGGCAGCGGTTCGGCGTGCGCGATCCGGACAGTGGTCATAAGGGTCCTCTGTGAGGGGATGAGGTCGGGGCGGTGCGCGGTGAGGTACTCGCGCAGCCGACGGCGGGCCTTGTGCAGGCTGGCCTTGGCCGCGCCGGCCGACTCGGCGATCTGGCCGGCCGGCAGGTCGGCGTAGTAGAACAGCTCGACGGCCTGCCGCTGCCCGGCGGGAAGGTCCGCGACCGCCGCGCGCAGCGCTTCGGCGCGGTCGAGGTCCTCGGCCGAGGGCAGGCCTTCCGCCGACATCGGATGCAGCGGCTCGGGCCAGTCGGCCAGCAGCGCCGGCCGGGCCCGGCGGCGCTGAGCCCGGCAGACGTTGAGCACTATGCCGCCGAGCCAGCCGGCGAACCGGTCGGGGTCGCGCAGTCTTTCCAGCGCCAGGTACGCCTGCAGGAACGACTCCTGCACGATGTCGTCCACCTCGTCCGGATCGCGGCACAGCCTTGAAGCGCGGGCGCGGGCCATCGGCTGGTGCCGCTCGACAAGCAGCCGGAACGCCGCTGGGTCACCGGCCCGGGCCAGCCGGACCAAGTCGCCGTCGGGGATGTCCACACTCGTTAGTGTCCAGCACCCGACCGCCGGTTACCCGGGGCCGCGGGTCAGCCGCCGCCGGTCAGTTCGGCGTTGCGCAGCTCGGCCAGGCCGCGGCCGGTAAGGAAGAAGCCGAACCCGACGATGCCGGCGTCGCCGGGAACGTCCGCCGTGACCTCATGCCTGGCCCAGTCCTGGCTGCCCGCGACCGTGACGGTCGTGCGCCTCGGCGGGGACGGGCGGCTGTCCCCCACCGGTCCCAGCGGCGGCCCGACCATCAGGTGCAGCCCAGCCTGGCCGGCGACGTCCTCGGTGCGGAGCTCGCCGCTGAAGACCAGGGTGCGGCCCCGGTAGTCGTCGGCGGCGATCATCTGTTGCAGGCCGGCGTACCCGTAGGGTTCCGGAACGGCCGAGCGGATCATCACCGACCGGTCCGTGGCCGTGCAGGAATAGTCGTTCCGGTGCGACTCGCAGGCCTCGCGCCGGAAGCTGCCGCCAAACTCCCATCGGTCCAGGCCGTCGGCGAACGTCAGGTTGCGCGGCTCAAAACGCAACCGCGGCCGGGGCCGGGACACCGCCGGTGCTGGCAGGCCGTCGACGAACTGCCGGACCAGATCGCCGTGCTGGATCGCTACGGCCAGCCGGTCCAGCACCGCGTCGGCGACCTGGACCGGCACGCCCGCCGCAACCGCGAGGGCCAGTCCGAACCCCAAGCGCGCGGTCACGTGCCGTGTCCCGCCGGGAGCGCCGAGCACGATCCGCGCCTCGGCCAGCGGCCGCGATGGGGGCCCGAGCCGCGGTGGCGCGGTGGTCTCGGTGTCCAGATCGTCGATGTTCACCCCGGTCACGGCTACGCCCGCCGCCTGCAGCAGCCGGCCGGTGAGCTCCTCCGCGGTGCCGGCCATCCCGGCTCCGCGAGCCGGCTGGTCCAGGATCCGCCAGAGCGGATCGCCGTCGATTCCGTTCAGCCAGACCGGCAGCGCCCGGCGGCCCGCATCGTCAGCGAGCAGGACCAGGAACTCACTGATGGCGAACCCGGCCTCGGGCAGCCTTCCCGGCCAGGGCTCGGCGTGAACGATGCGCACGTCAGTCATCGGTACCTCCACACTCCTCAGTGTCCGGCGACGGCCCCCGGGTTACCCGCTGCGTCTGCTGTTCGACCGGTTTCGCCGATTCGCTGGCCACGTGGTCCCCACCGGGTACCTGCTGGCCGCGGTAGGTGATGCGGCCGACGCCCACCGGTCGAGCGGGCCGCCAGCACCGCTGCACGCTGTCCATGGAACTGATCGCAGGCCGGTCGCCTTCTTCGCGAGAAGGACGCCGAGCGATGCTCCTATGTCTGTCAAGGTCTCTTTCGGTTGGCGTGGCTGGTCGCTTTCGGGGCTGTGGAGGGAATTACTGAGGGGGATGATGAGCTCATCGAGCCGCCCGATCTGGCCGTCCAGGAACCCGGCGCGCCGCCCGAGCTCGCCCAGCGCGATGCCGGTGGCGTAGCCGACGGTGGTGCCGGGCCGGGGCCGCCGCGATGCCAGGGCGGCCACCAGGCCGGCGGCCGTGTGCCCGGCGAACCGGGCCCGCAGGTCATCGGGGCCGGTCAGGATCAGTGCCCTGGCCTGGTTGATGGTCTGGGT
>Ga0210390_10002443_pt1 | contig 16510 bp, 13 predicted proteins | sample IncBWH11OmetaG_FD_161050 | JGI IMG/M metagenome (GOLD analysis project Ga0210390, IMG submission 161050) | Forest soil microbial communities from Barre Woods Harvard Forest LTER site, Petersham, Massachusetts, United States - Inc-BW-H-11-O ... | reverse complement strand
ACTGGTGGCACGTCTCATCCCATTCCAAAATACCGGCCCGCTCGCCTGAGTCCTTGGCCGGCCCGTTGGTGCCTGCTCGCGCTCGCGCTGGTCGCGCTCGCGGGCTGCACACAAGACTCGGACGGAAGAGGAGCGGGCAGGAGCCACGACGTTGCCACGCCTAAGCCTCGCGATCAAATCACGATCGCCATGCTGCCCAAGCTCACGAACATCGCTTACTTTCGTGCCTGCCAGGAGGGGGCGAAGAAGGCGGCGGCGGAACTCGGCGTGCGTCTGGTCTACGACGGCCCGACCGATCCCAGCGCCAGCGACCAAGTCAAGTTTGTCGAAGCGTGGATCCGTCAGGGGGTCGACGCGATCTGCATCGCTCCCAACGAACCCAAGGCGATCAAGCGCCTGGTGCAGCAGGCGCAGTCGCACGGCATCAAAGTGCTCACCTGGGACAGCGACGCGCCCGACAGCGGGCGTGACCTGATGGTCAACCAGATCGACGACAAGCGGCTCGGCGAATCGTTGATGGACGAGATCGCCCGTCAGATGCACGAGGAGGGGGAGTGGGCCGTCGTCATCGCCAGCCTGAATGCCGACAACCTCAACACCTGGCGGCGGTATGCCGAAGCGCGGGCCACCGAAAAATATCCCAAGCTGGTGAAGGTCGACACAGTCGTGACCGAGGAGGACGTCGACAAGTCGCGCAAATCCGTCGAAACACTGCTTAACGTTCATCCCAATCTCAAGGGGATGATCGCCTTCGATTCCAATTCCGTTCCCGGCGCGGCCGAGGCGCTCAAGCGGACCGGCAAAGCGGGCAAAGTGGCCCTATGCGGCAACACCACTCCCGCGCCGATGAAGCAATACCTCAAAGACGGCGTGCTCGAGAGCTTCTACCTGTGGGATCCGCGGCAACTGGGCGATCTCACGGTGCGCTTGGCCGTGGCCCTCGTCGAGGGGAAGTCACCTAAGGCGGGGCAATCGATCAACGGTTCGCCCGCCCTGACCTTCAGTCCGCGGGAAGCGACGACGGTCATCATGTCGCCCGAACCGCTCAAGTTCACCAAGGACAACATCGACCGCTACGACTGGGGGTTTTGACGGCCGCTCGCTAAGATCGACGCAGGCTGCACCTGGATCGGATCGGTTTCGCCGGCCCGTCCGACTTCGAAAGGAACATCATGAGAATGCTTGCGAAGAGTTTGGCTGTCGTCGCCCTGTCAGTCGCGCCGTGGTGCGTCGATCGCGCGCATGCGGACGGCGGGGGCACCGTCGCGGGACAGTTTGTTTTCGACGGAGAAGTTCCGAAGTTGGCGCCGCTGGTCAAAGAGGGTGATGGGAACGTCAAGAACGCCGAGGTTTGCGCGAAGCAGGCCGTCCCGGACGAGTCGCTGATCGTCGACCCGTCGAGCAAGGGGATCGCCAACATCTTCGTCTACCTGCAAAAGCCGCCCGCCGGCATGCCCGCCGATTTGAAAGAGAGCAAGGACAAGGTCGTGAAGTTCGACCAGCACAACTGCCGGTTCATTCCGCACGCTCTGATCCTGCGCACTGACCAATCGATCGAAGTTCTTTCGGACGACCCGATTTCCCACAACACGCACGTCAACCCGATTCGCCAGGACGGCAAGAACCAGGTGCTGTCGCCGAATGACCGCTCGGGGAGCGTAAAGTGGGACTTCACGGTTCCTGAGAGACTGCCCATCAAGGTGAATTGCGACATCCACGCCTGGATGTCGGCAAACTGGCTGATTATCGATCATCCCTACGCGGCAATCACCGACAAGGACGGGAAGTTCAAAATCGAGAACGTGCCCGCTGGTGAACACAAGTTCTTGATCTGGCACGAGCGGTCCGGTTATGTGTTTGGCGCGGACAAACGATCGATCCCCGTCACCGTCGAGGCGGGCAAGACCACCCAACTGGGCAACGCCGCCTCCATCTCCGTTCCCGCGGCGAACTTCGAGAAAAAGTAAACGTTAAGAACGTGCTTCGTCATTGTTTCGAGTTGCTATGCGTTGGCAAATTGGCGTTCTGTTGCAGATTGTGGCGTTAACGCTGCTGCCGATGCTGATCTTGTGGCAGTTGGATTTCGGCATTCCGCTGTTCGCCATGCCGGCCGTGACGGTGGTCGGAATCGTGATCTTCTACGTTGGTCACCGCCTGCGCGAGGGTTAGCCTGTTGAGCGCACGCGTCGCGAGGGCGAAGCGTCGAGCCGGCGACCGTCTCTGGACGGTGCTCCCTGTCGCGGTGCTGCTGTCGTTCTGCCTCGACTTTGTCGCGCTCGTCGCCACGCCGGCCCTCGGACAGCAACCGGCTCCCGCCGCGCCAAATCGAGCCGCGGCGCCGCAGCCTGCATCGGCTCCCGCGCCCGCGGTCTCCGCGCCGGTGCGCTCCGCGGCCGAGCGGTGGTTTCGCGAGTCGGTCGCCATCGAAACGAACCTGACGGCCCAGCGACAGCTCGAACTGGCCCGGCAGTATCTGGCCGAAAAACGCTGGAGCCAGGGGATCGAACTGATCCGGCAGGTCGCCGCCAACGCGTCCGGTTCGCTAATTGCGATTGGCCCCGGCCGCTATGTCAGCGTCGACCTTTACGGGCAGATGCTGATGGCCGCGCTGCCGGCCGAAGGGTTGGCCATCGCGCGGAAGACGCTCGACGATTCGGCGAAAACGGCGTTCGACGACGCCGTGGCTCAGCGGGACGAGGCGGCCCTTCGCGCGCTCGTCCACAAGATGTTCGTCGCCCATATCGCCGAGCCGGCCCTGTTGACGCTCGGCCAGTGGGCGTGGGAATCGGGCAATCTCACGGCGGCACGCGGCTACTGGTCGCAGCTCTTGCCTCTTCCCGACGCGGCGCTCGCCGAACCGGCCGACACGGTGCTGCGTTATCCCGACCCGCAGACCGAGCCGGCCGAGATTGCCGCCCGGCTGGTGATGACGAGCATCGTCGCCGGCGACTGGCACCTCGCGCGTTTTCAACTGGCCGGATTCCGCCATCGCTTCGGCCAGGCCCGTGGGCGCCTGGGCGACCGCGAGGGAATTCTGGCCGATCTGCTTGCCGAGAGCGCCGGGCGGGCGCGGGACTGGTCGTTTCCGCCGCGCGACACGACCGTTGGCACGTTCGGCATCAACGCGGCACGAAACGGCGTGTTGCCGCGGGAAATCGAAGTCGGCGCGGCCCGCTGGTCGACCGAGCTGCCAGCGGACCTCTATGCGCCAGTGCACGCGCTGGTCAGCGATCGCGAACCGCTCCCCACCTACCCGGTCGTCTACAATCATTTCTTGATCGTGAACACGGCCGAGCAGATCCTGGCTTGGGACGTGCGCACGGGCAAGCCGGCCTGGGCCGACGATCGCGGCGAGAACCCGGCCATCTACTCGGGCACGCCCGACGTCTCGGCCCCCTCTCCTCCGCCATTTCTCGTCGGCACGCCCCGCTACACGATGACGATCGACGACGGCCGCCTCTATGCGCGGATGGGCGATCCCACGACCGTCCGTCCGCGGAGCACGCTGCACGAGTCGGATAGTTCCATCGTGTGTCTCGACTTGAAGCGGGGCGAAGGCAAGCTGGCCTGGAAGATCGACGCGTCGTCGCTCGATCCGCAATCGGCGTTCGAGGGCTCGCCCGTCGTCGCGCACGGCCGCGCCTATTTGGTCGTCCGCAAGGGCCGCCCGCGGATGCAGACCGAGGTCCTCTGTCTCGAGGCCGAGAGCGGCCGACGGCTGTGGAGCCGCACGGTTTGCGCGGCAGTCGAAGACGTCGCACAGAACGCCAGCCTGCTGAGCCATCAACTGCTGACGGCCGGCGACGACGCCCTGTTTTTGGCGACGGGGCTGGGCGCCATCGCCGCGGTCGAGGCCGAGGACGGCGCCCTACGCTGGATCGTCACGTACGAGAGCGGCGACCGCGACAGCTCATCGCTCGAACCGGAACGCCGCGAGAATTCTCCCTGCCTCTTCGCGCAGAACATCGTGGTTGCCGCACCCGGCGACTCGAAGACGCTGCTCGCGATCGATTCACGCTCCGGCACGCCGCTCTGGCGGCGCGTGTTGTCGGGGGGCGTCAATCAGTTGCTGGGGGCGAAGGACGGCACATTGATCGTGAGCGGCCAGAGTCTGTGGGGGCTCGACCTGGCGACGGGGCGAATCGAGTGGCAACTGGGTTTCACCGATCCGGCTTCGTTCGGCTTCGGCCGGGGCCTTTTGGCCGGCGACATCGTCTACTGGCCGACGCGAGAAGACATCTACGTGGTCGATCAGGCGACGGGCCGGGTGCGGCGGCGAATTCCGCTTCTCGCCCGTTACGTGGAGTCCGGCGGCAACCTCGTGCTGGCCGGCGACTACCTGGCGATCGCGCAGTCGCGGCGGCTGGTCGTCTTCGGGCCCGCGGCTGGTCTGCCGCTGCAGAAGAAGCAGGCCCTGCCGCCGACTCTCACCCAACACGAAGGCCCGAACGCGTTTGCAGGCGGCAAAACCGGCCTGTCCTCGATTTTCGAGCCCCGGTAAAATCATTCCGGGACCCACGGAGGGGGAGGCCAAAGACCGACTGCGGCGGTCGCTTTTCTGCCAGGCACTTGCCGGCCGTTACGAAGGATCGTGAAATGGTCGACCGTCGCGCCACTTGTGTTTTCGCCGTACGGGCGTTCACGGTGCCTCTGTTCGTCGTGTCCGTCGCGCTGGTTCTGGCGGGGAGCGGGTGCTCGCCGACGACTCGGCTGCCTTCGATTTATCCCAGTCCGGGCGACTCCGATTCGCGGTCCTTCAATGTTCACGATCCTTTGCCGGAAACGGACATCGGCCCCGATATGGGGGCTCGCCCGCCGGGCTTCATGCAGGACTGGAGCGAGCCTCGCCGCACGCGGGCTGCTCAAGGCATGCTCGGCGTGCCGCCCGGCGGAGGTGGCACGAACGGCCCCGGCGCTCCCATCGTCCCTGGCGGACCTGTGCCCGGTCCTGGTGGACCGATGGTTCCGCCGCAGGGACAACCGATCGGTCCCGGCCCCACCAGCCAGATGTATCCCGACGCCGTCCCCCAGTAACGCATCTGTCACTAACGCGCCCGTCGCGTCGTCTTGTCGAAGACGTCTTCCGCGCGGCATTCGGTTGGGGCTCGTCGCGCTCTTGCTGTTTGGCCTGCTCGTCGACGCACGCAACCAGGCGCGCGCGCAACCGCCTCAGCACATCGATCGTTCGATCGAGGCCGAAGCTCAAAAGCTGATCACGCCCGACACGCAGGCGGCCATCGATCGCGCGCTCGCGTTTCTCGCCGCGCGTCAGGCCGCGCGGGATGGGTCCTTCGGCTCGAGCGCCAGCGCGCGGCGCCGCGTGGCAATTACGGCGCTTGCCGGGATGGCGTTCTTGTCGTCCGGCAGCACGCCTGGCCGAGGCAAGTACGGCGCCAACGTGCAGCGGGCCGTGGATTTTCTGCTCACGCGTTGCCAGCCCAACGGCTTCATCTATGACGAAGGGAACACCGGCGGACACTTCGGCCCGATGTACGACCACGGCTTCGCCACGCTGTTTTTGGGCGAGGTCTACGGCATGACGCGGAACCCGCAAGTCCGCAGCAGTCTGGAGCGGGCCGTGCGACTCATCGTCAATTCGCAAAACAAGGAAGGGGGCTGGCGCTACGAGCCCGACTCCAAGGACGCCGACCTCTCCGTCACCGTCTGCGAAATCATGGCCCTCCGCGCGGCCCGCAACAGCGGCCTCTACGTCCCCAAGCAGACCATCGATCGCTGCACCGAGTACGTCCGCAAGTGCCAGACGCCCGACGGAGGTTTTCGCTACCAATTGACGACGAGCTGGCAGGCCGTGACCTTCGGCCTGACGTCGGCCGGAGTCGTCACCCTCTACAGCGCGGGCGTCTACGATGGAAAGGCCGTCGAGCTGGGCCTCCAATACCTCGAGCGCTATCGGCCGTCCGCCGCGATGCACCAGCCCGCCAACCACTATTTCTACAGCCACTACTACGCGGCCCAGGCGATGTGGCACGCCGGCGGCCCCCGCTTCGAGCAGTGGTACAGCGAAATCCGCGACGAGCTCATTCGCGGCCCTTTCCCGTTTCACAACTCCGGCGGCGGCTGGCGAGACCCGTCCTCCTACGGCGACGACTACGGTACCGCAATGGCCCTCATCATCCTGCAGACGCCCAACAACTACTTGCCGATCTTCCAGCGCTAGGATCGCTCTTCCAGCGATTAAGATCGCGTCGGAGGCTCAGGGTGTGGTGCTGTGGTTCGGCGGACCGCGCCCGAAAGCATGCTGCCGAGCGCCAAGCCCAAGAGCCCCAAAGAAGCCGCGAGAATGACAGCATGAGCAAGAAGATCAGCATTGCGGCGCTCTGCACGGGCCTTCTGTGCTTGGGGCTTTGTGCGGGCGCCTGCTTCGCAGAGGATCGGCCCGGAAACGAGCCAGAGCCGGCGTTTTGGGATCTCGCATGGTGCGGTGCGACGGTTTTGACCTTGGGCGCGCGCGGCTTGCTTGGAGACTTCAACCGCTAAGCTCTCGTTCCCGATCCTCCGGCCAGGCCGGCGTAGAAAACCGATCTTGGCCGGTTGGCCATTTGTGGCAGAATGGAATTTGGCCCCGTTGTGACGGCCGAGATCGGACTGCGCGCCGGCGGACGAGACGCGGCTGCGGTGCGTTTCGCGACGTACAGGAATTTCGTTGCCGGTCCGGACACTCTTGCTCAGACCAAGAAGAGCGACGAGTCGCGGACACGTGTTGGGCTCAGGCGGAAGGTGGGAACCGATCGAGCCGGTCCGGTCTAATCTTCACAATTCGGATTTAGACCGGGGTTAACAGTCGTAGCGGATGCGGTTTAGGGCGAAGTCTGAATCCGGTCCGGACACTTTCGTTGGAACACGGGAACCGAGCAGACCAGGCGGTCTCGGATCGGCGGGCAAGCCTGCCTGCTCGAAACTAGCCCCCGGGATCGCGGGGTGGAGCTGGGCGGTTCCGGGTTGGTCCGGTCTAATCTTCACAATTCGGATTTAGACCGGGGTTAACAATTGCGGCGGATGCGGATTAGGACGAAGTCTGAATCCGATCCGGACACTTTCTCGCGAAAGGAGAACTGACGGGCCGGCACACGGTGGTCGGAAGTTGTCCGCAGTGGCGGAGCCGCTAGCCCCCTCCGGTTGGGAGTTGGCAAAATAGGGCCATGACGGATTGGTTGCGAGCGAGGGCCGGCGGCCGACTGGGGACGGCTTGGTGTGCGCTGGCGATCCTGCTGGCAGCGGGCGGGGCCCGGGCGGCCGAGGATGCCGACTCGGCGACCGTTTACTTGGCGGACGGGACGCATCGGGCGGCCGTCGTGCGGTCGCTCGCGCCGGCCGAGTTGGTGCTGGGACGCGACGCGCCCGAGCGGCTAGCCACGGCCGAGGTCGTGCGGCTCGAGTTTCCGCATCACGCCGTCATGCCCTCGCGGGGCTCGCTCATCCGCCTGGCCAACGGCGATCAGATCGTGGCCGGCCTGTCGAGCATGGGGGACGAGTCGGTCGTCGCGCTGTGGAAGTCGTATCCCGATTTGTCGCCTGTGCAGATTCCGGCCGCCTCGGTCGCGGGCATTCTGGTGAACGTGCCCGACAGCGTGGCCGAGAAGACGCGGGCGTTCCGCCAGGTCTTCGGGCGGCGGGAAAAGTCGGACACCGTGCTGTTGGTCAATGGCGACCATCTGGCCGGCGATTTAGCTTCTTTCGATCAGGCTGCGCTCAAGCTGACGCAGGCCGGCAAGCCGCTGCAGATCGAACTGCCTCGCGTCCGTGGGATCGCCTTCAGCTCGGAGCTGACCAGCTTGCCTCCGACGCATTCGCCGCGGGTGATGGTCACTCTGGGGGACGGGTCACAGCTGACGGGCTGGAACGCGAGCTACGAACCGGGAGGCCTGTTGCGCCTCTCGTCGGTGTTGGCTTCGACGCTGGAGCTGCCGCTGGCCGACGTCGCCGGGATCCGCTTTCTCGACGGCCGGGCGACCTGGCTTTCGGACCTCACGCCGAGCGAGAGCCGGCTGGCTCCCTATTTCGGCTCGGCGACCGCGCCGGCCGCGCTCCGCGATCAGAACGCTGCGGGCGGTCCGTTGCTGGTCCGCGGGCGGCCGTGCGGCAAGGGACTGGGGACGCGCAGTCAAAGTCGCATCGTTTACGAATTGGGGGGACAGTATCGACTGTTTCAAGCGACGGCGGCCATCGACGACTTTGCCGCGGGGAAAGGGAGCGTGCGTTTCGCGATCGAAGCCGACGGCGCGCTATTGTGGCGAAGCGACCTCGTCACCGGCAGCACGCGGCCGCTGAGCGTCGGTCCGATCGACGTCGCGGGCAAGCAGCGGATCGCGCTGGTCGTGGAGTACGGCGAGCTCGCGGACGTCGACGACTGGGCCGACTGGTGCGATGCGATGGTGATCCGATGATCACGAACGGATGGGGTCATTTTGAAGCTTGGGGAATGCGGCGCATGAGAGAAAAAAGTAAGAGTCGGTGGGCTGCGAAGAATAATCGGGCCAAATCATCGGGCGCTTGTGTAAAGTTTGACCGGTCCCGTGGAGTTTTCGTGTTTGGGAATTTCGGATCAGGCGTTGAAGCTGCGGGGAACGGGGGTGCGTGTTGACACGGTTTTCGGGTCGCTGTAGAGTCCAGCGCCTAGCCCGTCGCGGCAAAGGATTGCACTTCGGCGGGTCCGATGGATCGGCGGAAATCCCAAGGTGGGGAGACGGCGTTGGCGCTCAGGGGGGTAGGGATCCTTGGGCTGACGGCGGCACCATGCGCAGTGATGGTGGGTTGCTTTCAGCCAGGACGGATGCCGTCGGCAACGCTTCCATCCGACGTTGAACCGGCAAATCCCCGCATGGTCACTCGTACGCCCATGTTGCCAGCGCCCGACTCGCAGGCCGCGATCAGCGGTCGGATCGATCCGTATGGGCCGCCGACATTGGCCATCGACCCCTGGCGGCCCGACGTTCCGCCTCGGCAATGGACTTACATCGTCTTACACCACACCGCCTCGTCCCGCGGGAGCGTCGAAAGCATCAATGAGGCCCACCTGCAGCGCCGCGACAAGAACGGCAATCACTGGATGGGCATCGGCTATCACTTCGTCGTGGGTAACGGCAACGGCATGGGCGACGGCGAAATCGAGCCGACCTTCCGCTGGCGGCAGCAGTTGCAAGGAGCCCACGCCGGCGAGGATGAGCACAATAAACACGGCATCGGCATTGCGGTCGTGGGCAACTTCGACCTCGGACCGCCCAGTCCGGCGCAGATCGCCTCGGTACGCCGCCTGATCCGCGTGCTGCGGGTGCGCTACGGCATCGAGACGTCCAACATCATCAGACATAGCGACATCAAGGCTACTGCGTGTCCGGGAAAATACTTCCCGATGGACGAAATCGCCCAGGGGCGCACGGACCCGCTGCTGGGTGCAACAAGGCCGCGCGACGAGCATCTCCATCTCGCCGCAACGCCAACCGACGGCCGCCTGCCGGCCGTCACCAATCCAACGGATGCCCGCTCCGGGGTCGCCGTTGAGTCCGGGGGCGGCCTGTTGCCGGTCGCCGCCGAGGAAAGGAACCATCCATGACGTCGTCACGCTTTTCGCAGCCCTCCTGGTCAGATGCCGCTGGGTCGGAGTTCCAGTACTCCTCCGGCAGCGGCGACACGTCGGGCTGCGCATCGTCCCCCGCGGAGATCATCCTCTCGTCCGAGACGACGACGCGGGTTTGCGACGACGACCGCGAATTTCCTGCGCCGCAAGCGCATCCTTGCGGCGTCTTCGTCCCCGAAAACTACGAGCCGAACTACGCCTACCCGCTGGTCGTCTGGTTGCACGACGCGGGACGCAACGAACGCGATATCGTCGAAGTGCTGCCGATGATCAGCATGCGGAATTACATCGGCCTGGCCCTCCGCGGCACCGCGCGCACGAGCCGCGACGCGTCCGACGCCTTCAGCTGGAGCCGGACGCGCAACGCGGGACTGGATTTCGAGGAACGCCTCTACGCGAGCGTGCGGCAGATGCGACGAGACTTCCACATCCACACCGAGCGCGTGTTTCTGGTCGGCGCGGGTGAAGGCGGAACGATGGCCTGGGACCTGTTTTTGACGCGGCCGCAATGGTTCGCGGGAGTCGCCGTGCTGGGCGGGCGATTTCCCTGGGGCCGGCGGCCCTTGCGTCAGTTCCGTGCGCTCTCCGGCAAGCAGGCCTTGATCGTCGCGGATAACCAGAAGGCGCCCAGCCACGCCCAGGCCGAGCAAGTCGGCCGGCTGCTCTACACGGCGGGACTCGAGGTCTCCGTTCGCACGTCGGCGTGCGGGCGACCTTCGTCGCGACCGCTGTTGCGCCAGGTCGATCGCTGGATCATGCGGTCGATCGGCGGCTGCCTGTAAGCGGCGGCGGCCGCGCCGCTATTTGCCCACGAGTGGAGAGAGCTTGCCCGACGCGTCGGCCTTGTAGACCTGGCCCGTCTTGGCTTGCGGGTTCGGGTCGGCAATCAGCAGGCTGCCGTCGTGCCAGGCCAGGCCGACCGGATTGATGAGTTGTTTATCGGCGATCCAGCTCGTCGGTTTGCCTCCGCTGGTGAGCTTCCAGATCGTTTTGGCGTAACCGTCGCTGATGAAGACGTTGCCCTTGCCGTCGAGCGCGACGTCATTGGGGAATTGAAAGGGCCGATCGGTGACGGCGACTTCCACTTTGCCTTCGGGCGAGACCTTGAACAGCTGCCGCTTGGAGCGGGAGACGACCCACAACTCGCCTTTGTCGTCGATGGCCATGCCACAAGGCGCCGGCACGTCGGCGAACTTCTCGGCCGCGCCCCCTTTGGGCGGAATTTTCCAGATGGCTTGCGCTTCCAAGTCGGCGACCAGAATGTTCCCCTTGTTGTCGACGGCAATCGCCATCGGGATCCCAATGCCGCCCTGGGCGCCCTTGGTGAGCGGAGTCGGCTTCCCGGGCTCGTCGAAGCGGTAGACTTCGCGGGTCGCGGAGTCGCCGGCGAGGACTTTGCCATTGCGATCGACCGCCACACAGCGGACGCGATAGAGGGGCGTGCCAATTTTTTTCGCGGCCGTGAAGAACTTTTCGATCGTCCCGTTCTGGACGACGACAATGCCCGGCAACTTCAGATCGGCCACGTAGACCGAGCCGTTGGCCGCCACCGCTGGCTTGAGCGGGTAGTGAAACTCCTCAGCGGCCGATCCGACCGACGCGCATGCCACCAGAATCAAAGTCGCCGCTCCACCCACACGCCAAGACATGAACCCAGGCCCCCAATTGAAAATCAGCGAAGATTGACGGAGATGATCGCCCTCGGAAATGTCGTCCGTTCCAGAATAGCCGTATGCGCCGCACGGGGGCAAATCCACCCGCCGGCTCCGTGTGAGGCGGCCGACGCCCAAGGCGCTGGTTGTCCCCTGCGACTTACGGCGTCCGGTTCGGCGGTGTTTGAACCAAGGTCTTGTTCTTGGCCGGCTGAGGCACGTTGACCGGCACGCCCGTGTTCCACAGCACACGAAGCACTTGGGCCGCATCCAGGCTGCCCAGGCCGAAGTGCGTCACTGGCTTTGTGACCATTTGCATCTGAGAAACCCCTCGATTCTTGAGGCACAGCGTTGCCCCGCGGCCTTTGGGCGGAACGCGGGTTTGTCCCACGGTCTTCCCGTCGCTTGCCATCCCGTCGGCCGCTTTGGACTCGGCCGGGCGGTTCTCCAGTCGCACGTCGATCCAGTTGTTCGCGTTGCCACCTTCGTTCAGCAGCAGGGCCACGCGGCCGACAGTTTTCCCCGGCTCGGACTTCACCACGAGCAAATCGCTATCGCCGTCTTGATCGAGATCGCCGAAGTCGGCGGAGAGGATTGTGCCCAATCCTGTCGGCAACACGTCGTTCGTCGGCTCGAAATGCCCTTCAGGGCTTCCATGGAAGCACCGAACGGCGTCACGATTCCAGGCGATCAAATCGGGGCAGCCGTCGTTGTCGTAATCGAACGCCAGCAGGCCATCGGCGGGGAAGTCGGAGACGGCTTCCACCCCGATCGTGTCGACGCGGCCGTGTTCGATGGTCGAAGTGAGCAGCAACTGCATGCCGTGCGGGCCACTGGCCAGCAGGTCCCAGGACCCATTGGAATCGGCATCAAGCACGGCCAAAGTTGTCGCCGATTGGATGTCGCTGTCCTTGACGGGGAAGCGCTGCGATCCGAAACGCGCCAAGCCGCGCCCCTTCAGGAAGGCGAGCTGGGACGGCGCGCCGGTCTTGGGAGCCAGCCCGGGCGCGAGGAGATCGATGTCGAGATCGTTATCCCAGTCGACGGCGACGAGCGAGCCGATGCCGACCGGCACGTCTTTGATCCAGGACCGAGCCGTCGCGTCGCGAAATGTGCGGTTTCCCTGGTTTCGCAAGACGCGGAGCGTTGCGCCGGGCCCATCGGGCTTTCGACAGGCGACGACCAGGTCGTTCAAGCCGTCGCCGTCGAGGTCGATCGCGACGACCGACGTCGCGCCCTTGGTGGCCTCTGCGAGTGCCGGGGCGGGCACGGCGTGCAGTGTCAGCAAGTCCGGGCCCGCGCCATCGCGCGTCTCCAATACCAACAGACCGGCCGGACCAAACAGCACGAAGTCGGTCGGAGACTGGTCGGTCTTCGATGTGGGTCCCTTGGCAGACTCCGTCGGGTTCGTCGCGCCGTTCGGATCGCCGCCGAGATCGGCCGAGAGGAAATGGCTGTAGGCTCCGCGGGGCAGGGGAGCGGAGGCCGTTCGGATCCAGGCTCTGCCGCTCGACTCTTTCGCATCGCGACGGAACAACGCGAAGGATTCGTCCCGCAAGACCGCAATGTCGAGGCGGGGACCGGCGTCGGCATCGACCTCGACAAACTGGGCCTCGTGGGCGTCAGCGATCTCGACCAGCGGCCCCGACAATTGAATCTCGCGAAACTGCACTGGGTGGCCGGCCGATGGAAGTCGCCGATCGATTCGATGCTTTTGGTAGAAGGCATGCGTGTAATCGGAAACGATGTGCCAGGAAAGATCTCGCTGGATGCAATGCCGGTCGGACTCGACTTCAGGGAGCGGTCGAACCATTTGGTCGATGGCCGCCACTTTCTCCCCGACGGCCGGCCAGTTCGCCACTTTGAGCGCCGCTTGTGCCTGGTCCACCAGTCCGCGGAAACGGGCGGCCGCCTCGGGACCGTGATATGCAAAGATGGGGCTGAGCAAGCCGCCGAGCCGGCTCAAGGTATCGGTGATCTCTTTGTCTTTTGTGCGGGCTTGGACCCCCAGCCACTCGAGCTGGGCGTACAGATTGTCGGGGACCAGCGACTGGAGGGATTTGAGGGTTCCCTGGCTGTCGGCGCGGCCGGCCGCCGTGCCGGAATTGGTCTGAGCCTGATAGAGTTCGGCCCATTGCACGGCGTCGCCTGGAGACATTCCAGCCGCGATGTGCTGCTCGAAGACACGCACTTTGGAGGAGTTGCGGGCCTCCGCAAGTTTGGCGGCCAGGTAATGGCGGACGGCCGTTTTGGACTCGAGGGCCGTTTCCAGATTGAGAGCCGTTTGGGCTCGTTCGACGGCCTCGTCGTAAGCGCTCGGGTCGCGCTTGAGCTCGAGGCCCTGAATGGCCAACAGCCGTCCGATGGTCCAGTTTCGCCCAAGCGGCTCACGCATTCCGGCGGTCGCCAAGTTGAGCAGCACAGGATCGGCCTGGGCGAGCTGAACGTTCTCGAGGTCGGCCACTGCCGAATTCTTCAAATCGACCTGGATTTCCGCCTCTCGGGTGTCGCGAAATTGCTTGGCCTTCGCGGCCGCTTCCGCACCCGCATTGTTCGGCCGGTCACGTCCAAACCAAGCATAGACACCCACGGCGATCAGGCCGAGGACCACCATCGCGGTCAGAAAAACGGCCTTTCGAGAAGACGCCATTTCTGCTCAACTGCGGCCTAAGAAAGACTGGGAAACTTCAACATAGATGCCCGCCAGGGGAGAGTAAAGCGGCCCGCGCAGCCCTCGAATGGGCGCTCGTTCCTGCCGCTTGCGGCACTGCCGCTCCTCCGTCGACGCTCAACGACGGCGGATCCCCTAAAGCGCTCAAGTTCATACGGATACGACTGTTCTCCATGTCTTAAAAATTACGCAATTTTTAAAAAGAACGTGGTTTAGATAACGAATTGCTGATGGAAATTCGCCCCGAGTTTGGCAAACTTGGGGGACAAGGCGAGGGCGAAGGTTTTCTTGTTTCATGTTCCCGTCGGTGATTGCGCGCGCAAAACGCGCGAGTGCCATCTTATTTTTTTGAAAGGGACGAAGGATGAGGCGGCGGACAGCATTTACCCTGATCGAGCTTTTGGTCGTCATCGCAATTATCGCGGTACTAATTGCGCTCTTGCTTCCGGCCGTGCAGGCGGCGCGCGAAGCGGCACGACGGACCCAATGCCGCAACAATCTCAAGCAGATTGTGCTGGCGGTCAACAACTACCACGACGTCGCCAGCCAGCTCCCGATCGGGCTCTCGGTGATTTACAACAACTGCTGCCACTGCGGCCCCTGCAGCTGCGGGATCCAGACGGGTTGGGGCTGCGGAAACGGCGGCGCGTGCGTGAATAGCAGCAAGCACATTTTCTATGGGCCCGGCCGCAACGACTACAACATGCACGTCTGGCCGGAGCGGTTGCTGGTCTACATGGAAGCCACGACGGTTTACAACAAGATGTGCATGAACGCGCCCAACTTCTCGCCGATCTGCCTGTCGAGCGTTCCGTGTCCGACGGCGTACACGTACCAGAATTCCGGGTGCCCCTGTATCGATCCGTGCGCTGCGTCGCGTCCAACTGCTCAAGTGATTCCCGGTTACGTTTGTCCTTCGGCGCCGCGTTCGCAAAATCCGTTCGTGGAGAGGAACCAGTGCTGGAATTGCTGTCTGCCCGCGTTTACCACCCCCGGCTATACGCGATTGTCGGGCGCGATGGATTACCAGGGTTGGTGCCGGATGAGCGGTAACCTCTGGAATTATTATCAATATGCCTCGGGGCAACCCAAAGCGCCGAACTGCAAACGTCAAGCGATCTATTCCGACGCTTACGTTGGGCTGACGATCGATCAAATTACCGACGGCACGTCCACGACGATCTTCTGCACCGAGTCGGCCGGTCGTCCGGACTGGTGGACCAGGGCTGGCAAGCAGCAGCTGCCGACCATTATTCATGGTTACAACCCCAACGTCGGTGGCACGTGGACCTCTGAGCACATCGGCGACGCGGAATTCAACGGATCTGACTTCACCGGCATGACCCAGGGCAACTGCACGAGCTCGACAAGCTGTGCCTCGCCCATCTGCTTCTTCAACTGCTCGAACGAAAAGGGCGTCAACGGAGTGTTCAGTTTCCATCCCGGCGCCGGCGGAGTCGCCATGTGCGATGGGTCGGCACACATGGTCAGCGAGAACATCTCCATCATTACCTTCGCCTACTTGACGACGCCGCGCGGTCACGAGGCCGTGACGGACAACTTCTAAAAGAACGCCCATTGTTGGCGTTGCATCCGATTGCGGCCGCGCTCAGGAATGGCTTTCTTGAGCGCGGCTGCGGTTCTTTACTACCATCATTCTGTGTGATGAGGGCTTTCAGCGAGGCGAACGTTTTTTGATTGGCGGAGTTCACGATGTCGGTACGCTTTGACCGTCCGGTCGTTTTATTTTTCACGCGCATCACGGCAGTCGCGGCGGCGGTTTGCTTCTTCGCCGTCACCGGTTGCACCAAGACCCAGTCCTCCGCGGAGCGCCTCGATGAGGCGTATAAGGCCAGCGGGATGAAACGGGTCACGGTCTTTCCTTTGGGTGGAACCGTGACGATCGATAATGAGCCGCCCACCTTCAAGAATCGGAGAACGGTGCTTGTGGTGATGGCCTACGACGCGTCAAAGCCCGACGCGCCCGCATCGGGTGCCTACGTCCCCGTCAAAGCTGATGGGGCGTTCGAATTTCCGGACGGAGGGCTGACGCCGGGCAAATACGTGCTGCTCTTCGCCGTGCTCGACCGCCGTAAGAAGCAGGGCATGGAGGGCCCCGATCTATTGAAAAATCTCTACAACGACCCGGACGTCAACGGCAAGAAGGAGGGGTTCACCATTAACCTCGAAGCGCCCGGCAAGACCGACTGCCAATTCAATCTGTCGGTAACGGGTGAGTCGGCCAAGCCCCCCGGGCCCAAGGCGTTGACCCATATTGAGACCTAGGACGGCTTCAGTAAGTCCTGCCAGCGTTCGCGTTTTGACGTTCCGGCTGTTGACGATGCTGCGATGGCTGGCCCCGTTGCTGTCCACGCGTGAGCGGTTTGACACTCGTCAAACGGCTTCGCTATACCCGAAGAACGGACTCGGCGGTCGCTGACTCCGCTGCTTTCGGTGTCCGATTCTCGCGCAGGTCCGCTCTCGATGCGTCGCGCTTTCCCAGAGGCCTTGCTGCTTGGTGTTCTCCTGGTTGGCTCGGCGTCGGCCCCGGCACTCGCTGCCGATGGCTCATTTCTCCCGGACACTCGCACA
>Ga0210390_10002442_pt1 | contig 16531 bp, 11 predicted proteins | sample IncBWH11OmetaG_FD_161050 | JGI IMG/M metagenome (GOLD analysis project Ga0210390, IMG submission 161050) | Forest soil microbial communities from Barre Woods Harvard Forest LTER site, Petersham, Massachusetts, United States - Inc-BW-H-11-O ... | reverse complement strand
GATTACAACCAGTGGCGATCCTTCCAAATCGAAGCCCGTGCGGCGTATGACCGCATCGTCGTACCGCTCACCGGAGGGGTTATGCCGCCCGTCGAAATCGAGCTGCTAGGGACACCCCCCGGGTTCACGACTGGTCCCAATCCCCCGTCTACAGCTGCTTGTGCTCAATACCGCACCAGCACCGATGGACAGGGCGTCGAGATGCAGCCGGTGACAACGTCCTGAGGGCCAATATTCCGCTCAGCCGCCGTGAGAACTATCTCCGGCTGCATCGGGTACCTACCGCCGGACGGCTCGTCGCGGAAGATTCTGCAAAATCACGGCGGCCTCTCGTGAAATCCTCGGTCGCGGCTGTCGCCACGAAGACGTGAGCCCAAGCGTTGGCTGTTGCCTACTCTCTTTTCGACGAGCTATGGGTCTACTCATGAGTCTGAGCCCCAGTGATTCGGTGGTACTTATCAGGAATCACGATCACGTCCACACTCTCTGCCCGACTCCGCATCCGCATTCCCTTATCGGCGGTAATGAGCTTTGCAGCACCGGTCAAAAGCTTCACCTCGTGGTACTTGTCGAGGATTTCCTCATCCGCATCGCTTGGTCGATACCGAGGCCGATCTGCAAGAAGCAGCTCGATCGTCGTGTCATCTGGTCCACCCAGTCGTACTGGACCATTGTTGGATCCCGTGAACAGATCCTCAAGCCATGCGAGAACCTCACGAGCAACTTTGCGCAACCTCGTCTTCTCGTCGTACTTCTTTCGATCGATCTCCTCGATCACCCTCAGCGGGATCATGAGTCTGGATGGCTGCCCGATTAGCGAAGTCCAGGGAATCTGGTCCGGTCGAAGACTCTCAAGTAGGAGATTTGAGTCGATCACCGCCGGGAGTCCTGGAGCCTTCAATAATGAAGCACGGGTCTCTTTGATCTCCGCCGCGATTTCGCCCAGCTCTGCCGACTTGGCCTGAACCTCGTTCGACACCAACATCGTGGTCTGGCTCCCTGGAACCATGGAACAAATATCACGATGGCGAGGATTATCAAAGATGGCGAGAGCATCGTCTCGATGCATCACCCCCATCAGTTGCCGTTCACAACTTGTCGCCCATCGGACGTATTCATCACGAACGTCGCTGGGGTGAGAACTGCCCACCGGCATGGCCTGGCCGTACGCATTGATGCCGAGGGTCTCGATCTGCTGAATCGCCTGATCGACAGGAACCCCCGAGCGTAATCGAACCCTCATAACTGGCAACTTACCGGGCTGGTATAACCGACTTCTGCAACGACATGTCTCTGCCGCCATCGTCTTCCGGCGACCTCGGCCCATCGGTTCCCACTGGGGGGTGCCAACAGCATTCCCGACTGGCTGCCCTGACCCCAGACGTAGCCCGATTCGAGCAGTTCGTTTTGCCATTTCTCTGCAACTCGTTCACGGTGCAGCAGGTAATGCGAATACGCCTCTCGTTCGAGACGGTGACGCTCAGATTGGCGCTCCCCCACTCCCTTCGTTCCCAGTTCGACAGCCACCTCGTCAAGTGGACGTTCAAATGCGACCCATTGGCCATTGGATTTCCGTTCCGTAAGACCGTAGATGGACAGCTTCTTCAGATGCCTGGTAATCGTGCGATCACTCCGACAGGAAATGGTTACCAAATCCTCCAGAGTCAGGGGACCGTTCAGTAGCACCTCGTAGGTGGGTCGGCAGCAACCCAACCCCTTGTAACGCCATACATCATCAGCGGGATCAAGGATGGACAAAGTTGATACATACTCACCATTTCTATGGGTGCATGCTCCCCCAACACCCCTGTGTTCGTGTGTATCAACCTTGTCCTGCGGGAGCGTCACCCGATAGCGAGCCGCATTGCCTGACTTTCGTTGACTGGGCTTACACCTCGCCAAATACCCCGCGTCGCTTAGGCGGGACAAGCCCTTCGGGACGGTTGCAGTACTGATGCCCGCCATTTCAGCGAGGACTCGGATTGATGCATCAAACGTCACCTTGTGTGCCTGACCGGCGATCTTGAGCAGAGCATCCATCAGCTTCGTGTCAGTAGCCTGGGTGTGGGTGGACCGATAGTGCTCCCTGAAGTGGCAACGGATCCCATGGACGTGTTCGTCCACCCAGTCGCCAATGCGGAGCTTCTCGATGGATCGTTGTATTTCACGACGAAGGGTTTCTTCGTAAGGCCATTTGTCCTGTGCCTGTTCGTCTAGGCGAGCCACCGCCACTATCTCGTCGTCGTCGTAACCCTCCTTCAGCAACTGAGCCACCAGTCGATGGAGATGGCCTGAACGGTCCTTGGCCCTAGTCCAGTCGCCGAGATGTGAGCGGATTTCTAGAGGCAGATCGTCGGGCACGTCAGAGGGCTCCACTGGATCGACGGGGCGACCCGCGCCCCGGTTTCTGCAGCGTTGTTCCTCAGAATCCCTCACCTCGCCGCCAACCGCTGCGATGAGAGCAATGGGTGTCCATGGCAACTTCCGAGCGCCTGAAGGCACCTCCAGGGTCACAGGCCACGACTGGGAGCCCTGCGCCCGGCCCTTGTGGTTCAGAGTGGCAGGGACTCTCAGAAATGCGTTCTCCACCCACTTGTCTCCGCCCAGGTAGTTGGCAACCGCCTTACTGGCTCTCTCGACCAAGAGAGGCTCATGGAGTCCGTTCAGCGTCAGATAGACGTGCAAGTTCTTCGGTCGACCAGACCGCACCAGAAATGACCCCTTGCTGAGAATCGTGGCCAGCCTCCGCATCGCATTTGCGTCGGGTTGATCAAGTTCCAGCCGGACGAAACCGGACCTGAGCGAGGAACCCTTGCGAGCGGGATTACTTCGAGAGCGCAGGGACGGCAGCACGTAGACGTCGGAAGTTGGGCTGAACTCGATTACGAACTCCATCATTTGCCGCGACTGTTGCGGCCACCGGAAGGTTCTCGGGTGCCAACCCTTACCCCCGTGGCCGTACGAACCCGTTTCCGTGTAGTGGCCGTTGGGAGCCTCTGCCAAGAGAACGGTTCCCGCTCCGTCGCCGAAAACTTGCTCGAAGAACCAGCAGATATCACTGCATGTGCTGCTTGACGCCGAGTTCGGCGTCAAGGAGGATGGCATTGACGAACTCCCATCTGGTTGGTGGTTGAAGTCGTTCCGGTGCCCTCCTTGCAAATAGACGTGGGGTACCGGCGCGCATATCGGGATACGGCGGGCGGTTGTGGACTGGCCGCCCGTAAACTCAGGGCGGGCTACGGCCACGCCGATAGTTCACGGCTTTGCCTCCACCCGGTGACGGTCGATGTACTCAACCAGGTCGGATTCTTTGAATCGGACCCGCCGACCCACTTTGACGCCGCTGAGTTGTCGGCGTTGCCAGAGGTCGCGGACCAACCTGGGAGTCACGTTCAGGAAAGCCGCGGCGCCCTCCCAGTCCAGCAGCACTTGCTGCTGCACGGGGCCTCGCTCTGTCGAACCGTCCTGCGATTTTACCTGAACCATCAGAAAAGGAGTCCTTTTATTCGAGCGCTCCTCCCGGAGGGCTTGTACAGAGCCGTGCTCCTTTTCTGTGAACGCAAGGATATCTGGTGCTGGGTTTGTTTGATACGTCAACGCACGGGTGGCGCCCTTCGACCTGCATACTGGGCCTGCTATGGCCAGAAGTCGCCGACAGTTCGGGACGATTCGAAAACGAGCGTCGGGTCGTTGGCAGGCCTGGTACTGGCATCAGGGCACAAAGCACCACGCCCCTAGCACTTTCGATACGAAGGCTGATGCGAGCGCATACTTGGACGGCGTCCACACAGACATCACCCGCGGCGGCTGGATCGACCCGAGGGCGGGCAAAGTCCTGTTCGCCGAGTATGCCTCCGGTTGGTTGTCCTCCCGCCCTGACCTGCGACCACGGTCCGTCATGCAATACGAGAGTCTCCTGAGGTGTCACCTGATCCCGGCCTTCGGGAAGACGGCAATCGCCGATGTGACGCCGTCTGACGTCCGCAGGTGGCACGCTGCCCTTTCAGCGTCCAAACCGGGCGCAGCTCGAACCTCTTACCGCCTCTTGCGAGCCATCTTCAACACGGCGCTTCAAGACGAGCGCCTGCTGCGCAATCCCTGCCGCGTGCACGGAGCTGGTTATGACAGGGTCATTGAGCGCCCTATCCCGACGGTGGCCGAAGTAGCAGCACTTGCAGAAGCAATGCCGCAGAAGCTTCGCCCCACCGTCATCCTGGCGGCATGGGGTGGCCTCCGCCGTGGTGAGATCCTCGCTCTTCGCCGCAAGGACATCGATCCACTGGGAGCAAAGGTCCGAGTGGATCGCTCTCTGTCTGAGTTGAATGATGGCACTTTGGTTTTCGCTAGCCCGAAGACAGATGCTGGGACTCGCACAGTCCACTTACCTCCCTTTGCCATGGAGGAGATCGAGCGCCACTTAGATTCATTTGTTGACGCAGACCCCAACGCTCTTCTCTTCACTGGGAGGGGCGGGGCACCGCTGCGAATGAAGTCTCTTTCGACTCCGTTTCAGAAGGCCCGAGCGGCGTGTGGATTGAACCAGGTTCGCCTCCATGACCTTCGACATTTCTCTTTGACGCTGGCGGCTACAACTGGTGCCAGCACAAAAGAGCTAATGCGCCGTGGCGGACACTCGACGCCTGCAGCGGCGCTTCGCTACCAACACGCCAGCGAAGACCGTGACAAGACCATCGCAAACGCAATAGGCGAACTGGTGAATGCAGCTGTCACACCCATAACGGCAATCAAAAGTCGTCGGGCTTAGTGCCCGTGGAGTGCCCATGCTCAACCGGCATCCAGGATTTGAGGCTTCTGAACTGGGGAATGCTCCGGGGGTGAGATTCGAACTCACAACCTAGCGGTTAACAGCCGCTTGCTCTGCCATTGAGCTACCCCGGAAGGTGGAGCAAAAAGAGGCTCCGAACAGCCCCCGCACGATATCAGCGGGCGACCGGCGGCCCGCACCGGGACGACCTCCGAGCAGCCGCGGAGCGGGTCTCCGAACGGGGTGGGGCGGTCCCCGAGTCGCAAGCCGTCACGTGGCCGCCGCCGCTCGCGTAAGTTTTCCTACGTCCACCTCAGAAGCAGGGAGTTCCAGCGATGACGATCGAGAAGACAGCCGTACCGATCCGACACGACGACAGCTTCTTCATCGGCGGGAAGTGGGTCGAGCCCTCCTCCTCCGACGTCATCGAGGTGATCGACTCGTCGACCGAGGAGAGGTACTTCAGCGTCCCCGAGGCGCGGGCCGCCGACATGGCCCGTGCCGTCGACGCCGCCCGCGTCGCCTTCGACCAGGGACCGTGGCCCCGGATGTCGCACGCAGAGCGGGCCGACTGGCTGCGGAAGATCGGCGAGGGACTGCGGGGGAAGTCGGCCGAGGCCGGCCAGATCTGGCCGCGCGAGTCCGGCGCGCTCTTCGCCATCGCGCAGTACACCGCCGGCGGGATGGCCGGCGTCTTCGACTTCTACGCCGGACTGGCCGACACGTTTGCGTTCGAAGAGCGGAAGCAGCCGACGAGCGGCGGCGAATACGGGCTGCTGGTCCGCGAGCCGGTCGGCGTCGTCGGCGCGATCATCCCGTGGAACGCGCCGCTCGCCCTGATCTCCTACAAGATCGCCCCCGCGCTGCTTGCGGGGTGCACCGTGGTCCTCAAGTCCTCGCCCGAGGCGCCGGGTGCCTCGTACCTCTTCGGGGAGATCGCCGAGGACATCGGGCTGCCCCCGGGCGTCCTCAACGTCGTGACCGCCGACCGGGAGGTCTCCGAGCTCCTCGTCACCAACCCCGGCGTCGACAAGATCACGTTCACGGGGTCGACGGCGGCCGGTCGGCGCATCGCCTCCCTCTGCGGTGAGCGGATCGCCCGTTGCACGCTCGAGCTCGGTGGCAAGTCGGCCGCCGTCATCCTCGACGACATGGACCTCGAGACCGCCGCGCAGAGCATCTCGGGCGCGGAGTGCTTCCTGAGCGGCCAGGTCTGCTCGTCCCTGACGCGGCTGATCGTGAGCCGCGACCGTCACGACGAGTTCGTCGAGGCCCTGGCCGGCACGTTCTCGAAGGTCAAGGTCGGCGACCCCTTCGACGCCCAGACCCAGATGGGCCCGTTGGCGATGAGCCGACAGCGCGACCGGGTCGAGGGCTACATCGCCAAGGGCGTCGCGGAGGGCGCGACGCTGGCGACGGGCGGCAGCCGGCCCAAGGACCTCGACCGCGGCTACTACATCGAGCCCACGGTCTTCGGCAACGTCGACAACGGATCGACGATCGCGCAGGAGGAGATCTTCGGGCCCGTGCTCAGCGTGATCCCGGCCGACGACGAGGACCATGCCGTCGCGTTGGCCAACGACACGATCTACGGCCTGAACGCCTCGGTCTTCACCAATGACGTCGACCGCGCCCGCGCCGTCGCCGGCCAGCTCCGTTCGGGCACCGTCGGGCACAACGCGTTCCGCACCGACTTCGGGATGGCGTTCGGCGGCTTCAAACAGTCGGGCATCGGCCGCGAGGGCGGTGTCGAGGGCCTGCTGCCGTTCCTCGAGACGAAGACCGTCATCCTCAACGGCGAGCCCGGCAAGACCTCGTAGCGCTCGGCACAACCCGAACCACCCGGAGGGCGGCCCCCGGGACGCCGGTCAGGACTCTTCGAGATAGTCCCTGAGGAGGTGGGCCGCGTCCGGACGGCGCAGCTTGGCCAGCGTCTTGGACTCGATCTGGCGGACCCGCTCCCGGGTCACCCCGAACTCCTTGCCGACCTCCTCGAGCGTCCGGATCTTCCCGTCGTCGAGGCCGAAGCGCAGCCGCACCACGTCCTGCTCGCGCTCGGACAGGTGCCCGAGCGCCTCGCGCACCGCGGCGTCGAGCAGCGAACGCGTCGCGGCGTCGTCGGGGACGACCGCTCCCCGGTCCTCGATCAGGTCCGACAGGTTGAAGTCGTCCTCGTCGCCCACCGGCTGCTCGAGCGACACCGTGTCCTGGTTGATACGGAGGATCTCGCGCACGCGCTCCATCGGCAGCTCGACGCGTTGCGCCACCTCTTCGATCGTCGGCTCGCGGCCGAGCTCCTGGAGGAGTTGGCGCTGCGCCCAGACGACCTTGTTGATCGTCTCGACCATGTGCACGGGGATGCGGATGGTCCGGGCCTGGTCCGCGATCGCACGCGTGATGGCCTGGCGGATCCACCACGTCGCGTAGGTCGAGAACTTGAAGCCCTTCGTGTGGTCGAACTTGTCGACCGCGCGCATCAGCCCGAGGTTGCCCTCCTGGATGAGGTCGAGGAAGGCCAGGCCCCGGTTGCGGTACCGCTTGGCGATCGACACCACGAGGCGCAGGTTGGCCTCGATCAGCTCGTCCTTGGCCTTGAGTCCCTTGCGCATCAGGCGCCGGTTCCGCGACAGCTCGCCGGCGTCGAGCAGGTCGGCCTCGTTCCCGTCGCCGGTGAGGGCCAATTCGTGGGCCGCCAGCCTGGCTGCGGCCGCGTTGCCCTCCTCGATGGTCTGGGCGATCTCCACCTCGAGCTCGGCGTTGAGCAGCGGGACCCGCCCGATCTCCTTCAGGTAGGTGTGCACCGGGTCTTCGGCGCTGCCGCCCGATTCCCCGGTCGCGGCGCGCTTGCCGTTCGCGGCGCGACGGGGCTCCGTCTTCGCCGCGCTGTCGCTCTTCGCCGCCCGCGGCTCCTTGCGGGTCTTGACCTCGACGGTCAACTCCGCGACTTCGACCTCGACGACCTCCACCACTTCCTCGACGATAAGGGTCACACCCTCCGCCGTGACGCGGTCGATCAACGCGGTCAGCACTTCGGGTGTGAGCTCGACCGTGCGCAATGCTTCGACGAGCTCTCCCTGTGTCAGCTGTCCCTTCTCGCGACCGACCGCCAGCACGGCTTCGAAGTCGACCTGCGGCACACCCTCGGGCAACGCGACGTGCGAAATGGACGCGAGCGAATCGGGGGAGTCAACAGACGACGCGTCATCGGCTCCGCCGTTTTCGATCGCGATCGCCGAATCTTCGCTCACCCTGCTCCTGCCACGCTCAAGCTCCCCTCTTCACCAACCACGCTACCAACCGGTTGGCGGCATCGCGTCCCGTTTCCGATTCATCCAGTAGGTTGAGCCAAAGACCCACTTGGGCGGACTCGGCCGCTGGTGCCTGCCACGCGTCACCCCCCGTGCGCGACTCGATCTCCATCTCGGCGAGCGCCCGGCGCGTTGCGCTGCGCAGCAACACGAGCACAACGGAGTCCACCGGATCGCCCAATTCCGGGTCGCCCGCCATCGGCTCTTCGACGACGACTCGACGCAACACGATGCCGACTTCGGGAGCCGACGTCTCCACCGCGTCCTGCACGCTGTCGTGCTCGAGGAGCGCGGTGAAGGCGTCGCGCTGCACCGGATCAGAGAAGAGGACGGCGTGCACACGGTCGGCGACGTCCTCGGGACGGTGCACCGCCAGCTTGAGGGCCTCGAGCCCCGGACCCGGCCGCAACGCGGACGCCGTCGCCGCCTCGATACCGCCGCCGCCGTCGGCGGTGTCGAACCGCTCGCCGTCGTCTTCGGGGTATTCGACCGGTGGCGGCTCGTCGCGGCGCGTCCTGCCGCGGCGACCGGCCGGCTCCGCGGGTGGGTGGGCGCGCAGGTGGTCGAGCCGCTCGCGCAGCCGGGCCGAGTCGAGGCGGCAGCGGTCCGCCAACTGCATGACGTACTGGTCGCGCACCAGGTCGTCGGGGTGCTCGGCCACCGCCGTCAAGGCCGCCTCCGCGGCGCGGGCCCGCCCCTCCGCCGTCGTCAGGTCTCCCGCACCCAGCATGCGGTCGATGCGGAACTGGAGGAACGGCCGCGCCTCCTTGATGGCGCGCGCCAGTGCGTCCGGGTCGGTGCGCGCCAGGTCGCCCGGGTCGCTGCCGCCGGGAAGGTCCGCCACCACCACGTCGACCTCGTGCTTGCGCTCCCACTCGTAGACGCGCGACGTCGCGCTCTGCCCCGCGCTGTCCGCGTCGTACGCGAGCACGATGCGCTTGGCGAAGTTCCGCAACAACGTGAAGTGCTCCTCGGCCAGCGCGGTGCCGCACGTCGCGACCGCCCACGGCACGCCGGCCTGGAAGCAACCGATGACGTCGGTGTAGCCCTCGCACACGACGACCTCGCCCTGGGCGATGACGCCCTGCTTCGCCCAATTCAGCGCGTACAAGGTCCGGCGCTTCGTGTAGATCGGCGACTCCTGCGAGTTCTTGTACTTCGGCTCGGGCCGATCCGGTGGCGCGGCACCGGGACGGGGCGGCAGGATGCGTCCGCCCAGCGCGATCGGCCGGCCGGAGGGGTCGCAGATCGGGAACAAGATGCGGGACCGGAAGAAGTCCTGTGCCCTCCCCCGCCGGTTGACGAAGCCGAGGCCCGAGTCGGACAGGACCTTCGTCGAGAGCTTGAGCGCCTTGGCCAGCGCGTCCCAGTCGTCGGGCGCCCACCCGAGCCGGAACTGGCGCACGATGTCACCGTCGTAACCCCGCGAGCGCAGGTAGTCCCGCGCCGGGCCCGCGTCGGGCGACTTCAGCAGGCGCTCGTGGTACCACGCCACCGCCCGCTCCATTGCGTCGAGGAGCTCGGAGCGCCGTTGGTGGTCGCGTCCCATCTCCTGGTCCTCGTGCAGCGTGATCCCGGCCCGGTCGGCCAACAAGCGGACGGCGTCGACGAAGTCGAGGTGGTCCATGGCGCGCACGAACGAGATGGCGTCGCCCGACGCATGGCAGCCGAAGCAGTAATAGAAGCCCTCCTCCGCGTTCACGCTGAACGAAGGCGTCTTCTCGGCGTGGAATGGACAGAGCCCGCTCCAACGCCGCCCGACCTTCTTCAACAAGGCGTGCTCGCTGATGAGGGCCACGATGTCGGTGGCCGCCCGGACCTGGGCGACTTCCTCGTCGGGGATCCCCACGGTCCCGACGGTACTCGCCGACTCCTACCCGTCCTTCCCTCCGGGAAGCGGCCGCGTCCGTCCGCCGGAACCCGTCCGGCGGCACCAGGGCGGCGGGGCCGTCAGGCCAGCTTCGCCTTCTTCGTCGGCTTCTTACCCTCGCGCGGTCCGTTGGCCAGCACCGCCTGGGCCGCGGCCAACCGCGCCACCGGCACCCGGAACGGCGAGCAGCTCACGTAGTCGAGGCCCGCCCGGTAGAAGAGGTCGATCGAGGTGGGGTCGCCGCCGTGCTCGCCGCAGACCCCGACCTTGAGCGACGGGCGCGTCGCCCGCCCCCGCTCGGTCCCCAGCCGCACCAGTTCGCCCACGCCGCCGGCGTCGACGACCTCGAAGGGGTTGCGCGGCAGGAGCCCGAGCTCGAGGTACGCGTCCATCATCCGGCCCTCGACGTCGTCGCGGGAGAACCCGAACGTCATCTGGGTGAGGTCGTTGGTGCCGAAGGAGAAGAAGTCGGCGACCTCTGCGATCTCGTCGGCGCGCAGCGCAGCGCGGGGCGTCTCGATCATGGTCCCGATGGTCACATCGAGCTTTCCGCCCTTGCCGGCACCACTGCCGGCCTTCGCCCCCTTCGATGGGCGCGGCGCCCGTTCCTTGTTCACCGCGGCGACGGCGTCCTCGACCCAGCCCCGCGCCAGCGCCAGCTCTTCGCGCGTGACGGTGAGCGGGATCATGATCTCGACGATCGGGTGCCCGCCGTCGGCCACCCGCTGGCGGGCCGCCTCCATGAGCGCGCGCACCTGCATCGCGTAGAGGCCGGGCTTGATCACCCCGAGCCGCACCCCGCGCGTGCCCAGCATCGGGTTCGACTCGCGCCAGGCGAGCGCGGCCTCGTAGAGCCGCCGCTCCTCGGGGTTGAGGCCCACGGTGGCGTCCTTGTGCGCCAGCTCCTCCGTCGAGGGCAGGAACTCGTGCAGCGGCGGGTCCAGCAGCCGCACGGTCACGGGCAGCCCGTCCATCGCGGCGAGGATCGATTCGAAGTCGTCGCGCTGCACCAGGCGGAGCTCCTCGAGCGCGTCGGCCTCCTCGTCGGGCGTCTGCGCCAGGATCATCCGCCGCACGACCGGCAGCCGGTCCTCGCCCAGGAACATGTGCTCGGTGCGGCACAGGCCGATGCCCTCCGCGCCCAGCGAGCGCGCGTTCGCCGCGTCCTCGCCGGTGTCCGCGTTGGTGCGGACGTTCAGGTGACCCTTGCGGATCTCGTCGGCCCACGACAGGACCGTGTCGAAGGCGGCCGGCGGTGACGCCGCCGTCAGCGGCACCTGGCCCGCCACCACGATGCCGGCGCCGCCGTCGAGCGAGACCCAGTCGCCCTCGTAGAGCACCACGTCGCCAGCGGTGACCGAGTGTGGCCCCACGCGCAGCACCTCGGCGCCGACGACCGCTGGCTTACCCCAACCGCGCGCCACCACGGCGGCGTGGCTGACCAGGCCCCCGCGCGCGGTCAGGATTCCCTCGGACGCCAGCATGCCGTGCACGTCCTCGGGCGAGGTCTCGTTCCGCACGAGCACCACCTGCTCGCCGCGCTCGGCCGCCGCCGCTGCGTCGTCGGCGGTGAAATAGATGCGCCCGACCGCCGCCCCGGGGCTCGCCCCGAGCCCCTTGGCCCACACGCCGTAGCCCGAGCCCGCGAACTGCGGGTGCAGCACCGAATCGAGGTGGTCCTCGGTGATGCGGGACACCGCCTCGGCCTTGGAGATGCCGAGGTCGCTGGCGCGCACCATGTCGACCGCCATCTTGAGGGCCGCCGCCCCGGTGCGCTTGCCGACCCGCGTCTGCAGCATCCAGAGCTTGCCCTGCTCGATGGTGAACTCGGTGTCGCACATGTCGCTGTAATGCGATTCGAGGCGGGTGAAGATCTTGAGCAGCTCGGCGTGGACCTTGGGGAACTGCTTCTTCAGCTCCGAGATGGGCTCGGTGTTGCGGATGCCCGCCACGACGTCCTCACCCTGCGCGTTGACGAGGAAGTCGCCGTAGGCACCCTTGGCGCCGGTCGCCGGGTCGCGGGTGAAGCCCACGCCGGTGCCCGAGTTGTCGTCGCGGTTGCCGAACACCATGGCCTGCACGTTGACCGCGGTGCCGAGATCGTGCGCGATGTGCTCACGCTCGCGGTAGGCGATGGCGCGGGGGCCGTTCCAGCTGCGGAACACGGCCTCGATGGCGCCGCGCAACTGGTCGGCCGGCTTCTGCGGGAACGGCTTGCCCGTGTGGCGCTCGACGATCTGCTGGTAGGAGTCGACGAGATAGCGCAACAGCTCGACCGGCACCTTGGCGTCCGACTCGGTGCCCGCCAGCTCCTTGGCCGCGTCGAACAGGGAGTCGAACTCCTCGCCGGGCAGCTCGAGCACGATCCGGGCGTACATGGCGATGAAGCGGCGGTAGGAGTCGAACGCGAACCGCTCGTCGCCCGTCTGCTTGGCCAGTCCCTCGACCGAGTCGTCGTTGAGCCCGAGATTGAGGACGGTGTCCATCATCCCGGGCATGGAGAACTTGGCGCCCGAGCGCACGGAGACGAGCAGCGGGTCCGCCGCGTCGCCGATGTCCTTGCCCATCGCCTTCTCCAGGCGGGACCGTGCCGCCGCCACCTCGGCGTCGAGACCCTTGGGCCAGCCGTCATTCATGTAGGCGCGGCAGGCGTCCGTCGAGATCGTGAAGCCCGGAGGCACGGGCAGCTTCAGTACCGACGTCATCTCGGCCAGGTTGGCGCCCTTGCCACCCAGGAGATCCTTGAGCTCCATGGGGGGGCGGGGGTGCGAGTGGTCGAAGTCGTAGACGTACGGCATCGGGCCTCCTTGCCCTGGTCAGGCTGGTCGGGCGGACCCCGTCGCGAGCGGCGAAGGCGACGGGTCGCTGTCCCTCCCCGATCTGGGACGGGACGCCCAGCCTACTTTCCCCGGGGTGAGCCCTCCGGCGGCTCGGCGTCGCCCGGGACGGTGCCGTACATCAGGCGCTGGAACACCTCTTTGGCCTCTCGCATGTAGTCCCGCACGACGGCGAGCTCGTCGGCCTTGAAGTGTTGCGTGACCTCGCGCATCTGCTCCGCCACCGGTTGTTGCATCGCCTGGAGCCGCTTCTGGGCGTCGGGCTCGATCTCTACCCACACCCGGCGGCGGTCCTCGGTGTCGCGCCGGCGGGCGACCATGCGTGCCTCTTCGAGGCGGTCGAGGATGAAGGTGACCGCCCCTGTCGTCAGCCCGCTCTCCTCGGCGAGCCGGCCCGCGGTCAGCGGGCCGAGACGACCAATAAGTTCCAGACAGCGCATGTCGGTCCGGCTCAACTTCAGCCTCTTGGCAACGCTCTCGTTGAAGTCGCTGGCCGCGCCGAAGTACCCCATGATCTCGTCACGGAGCTGCTGTCCGAGCTCGAATTTGGACCATTGTCTTGACACGTAAGTAACTTTAGCACTAAGTTTCTTTGCCGATGGCTAATTCTTACAACTCTCCGGTGGCCGTCGAGGCCCACGACCTCGTGAAGGTCTTCCCCCGGGGCAACGTTCGTGCGCTCGACGGCGTGTCGTTGCAGATCGAGACCGGCACCGTCCTGGGCCTGCTCGGTCCGAACGGCGCCGGCAAGACGACGGCCGTGCGCATCCTCTCGACCATCCTCGAGCCCGACGCAGGATCGGCCTCGGTGTTGGGCCACGACGTCATCCGGGAGCCGGACGTCGTGCGCCATATCATCGGGTTGGCCGGCCAGTACGCCACGGTCGACGAGAACCTGACCGGCCGGGAGAACCTCCGCATGATCGGGCGGCTCTCGCACATGAGCCGGAAGTCGGTCGCAGAGCGTGCAACCCAGTTATTGGACTCATTCCGGCTGCACGACGCGGCGAACCGGCCGCTCAAGACCTACTCGGGCGGCATGCGCCGGCGCCTCGACCTGGCCGCGGCTCTCATGGCCAACCCGCCTGTGCTCTTCCTCGACGAACCGACCACCGGCTTGGACCCGCAAGGTCGTCAGGACCTGTGGGAGGTCATCGAAGAGCTCACGGCCGAGGGGACCACGGTGCTCCTCACCACGCAATACCTCGAAGAGGCCGACCGCCTGGCGCGCGACATCGTCGTGATCGACCACGGCATGGTGATCGCCAAGGGCACGCCGGCCGAGCTCAAGGCCGGACTCGGGACCTCAGTGGTGGCGGTGACGCTGCCGGGATCGGACGAGGTGCGGCTGGCCTTGCCTCTGCTCGCCCCGCTCACCGAGCGCGAGCCGGTCATCGACGGCAGCATCGTCGAGTTGACCGTGGAGAACGGCCCGGCCGTTGGCGCCGAGGTCCTGCGGTCCCTCGACGGCGCGCAGATTCCGGTGCTCGGTCTCGCGCTCCGAGAGCCGAGCCTCGACGACGTGTTCTTGAGCCTCACCGGACACAAGACCGAAGCAGAGACAGAAGAAGAACGCCGGGCGCGCCTGGCCGGCGGTCGCCGCCGCGGCGCCGCCAACACCGACGACGGAAAGGACGCGGCATGACGACCATCGCACTCCCCCGCGCCATCGAGCAGCCGGTCGACCAGCAGAAGGGCAGCCGGCTCGGTTGGGCCATTCAGGACACGTTGACGGTGACGTGGCGCAACCTGATCGCGCTGTCGCGAAACCCGCAGACGGTCATGTTCTCGGCCATCCAACCGATCATGTTCACGCTGCTCTTCGTCTATGTCTTCGGCGGCGCCATCCACACGTCGGTGCCCTACGTGGACTACCTGATTCCCGGGATCTACGTCCAGACGGTCACGTTCGGCGCCGTCTCGACGGCGGTCGGGCTGTCCGAGGACCTCCACAAGGGGCTGATCGAGCGGTTCCGGGCGCTGCCGATGGCGCGCTCCGCCGTGTTGGCCGGCCGCACATCCGCCGATCTTGTCCGCAACGTGTTCGTGGTCGTTTTGATCAGCATCGTGGGCTTCGCCGTCGGCTTCCGCATCGGCACCAACTTCGGCCTGTTCCTCTGCGGCCTGCTGATCGTGCTGTTCTTCTCCTACACCCTCTGCTGGGGCTTTGCCACGGTCGGCCTCTCGGCTCCCAATGCCGAGGCGGCCCAGACGATGGTGTTCCCGATCCTGTTCCCGTTGATCTTCGCCTCGTCCGCCTTCGTCCCGGTGACCGTGATGCCGGGCTGGCTGCAGGCATTCGCCAAGTACCAACCGGTGACGCAGGTGGTGGACGCCTGTCGGTCGCTCATGACGGGCGGCACGCTGCACAACCCAGGGGCGGTGTGGGCATCGCTCGCCTGGTGTGCCGGCATCCTGATCGTCCTGGCGCCTCTGGCGGTCCGCAAGTACCGCAAGGTGGCCTGAGCGAGCGGGTCGAGCTACTCCTCGCCGGTGCGCCGGCGCAGCTCGCTCAAGAGATCCGTGATCGGGACGCGCACCTGCTCGGTGGTGTCCCGGTCGCGCACGGTCACCGCGCCGTCTTCGAGCGAGTCGAAGTCGACGGTGACGCACCAGGGCGTGCCGATCTCGTCCTGACGGCGGTAGCGCCGGCCGATGCTCTGTGTCACGTCGTAGTCGACCATGAAGTGCGGCTGCAGCCGGGCCAGCACCTGGCGTGCCACCGGCTCGAGCGTGTCCTTCTTCGAGAGGGGCAGCACGGCGACCTGGTACGGGGCGAGGCGCCAGTGCAGGCGCAGCACCGTGCGCGCCTCTCCGCCGATCTCGTCCTCCGAGTAGGCGTCGAGCAGGAACGCCATCATCGTCCGGGTGGCGCCGGCCGCCGGCTCGATCACGTAGGGCGTGTAGCGCTCGTTCGTCTGCGGGTCGAAGTAGTCGAGCGTCTCCCCCGACTTGGCCGCGTGGGCGGAGAGGTCGTAGTCGCCCCGGTTGGCGATGCCCTCGAGCTCGTCGAAACCCCAGGGGAAGGCGAACTCGACGTCCGCCGTGCCGCGTGAGTAGTGCGACAGCTCCTCGGGGTCGTGGTGACGCAGGCGGAGCTTCTCCGGCGCAATGCCGAGGTCGAGGTACCACCGCATGCGCTCCTCGAGCCAGTACTCGAACCACTTCTCCGCCTCGTCGGGCGGCACGAAGTACTCCATCTCCATCTGCTCGAACTCTCGGGTGCGGAAGACGAAGTTCTGCGGCGTGATCTCGTTGCGGAACGACTTGCCGACCTGGGCGATGCCGAACGGCGGCTTCTTGCGGGTGGTGTTGAGGACGTTGGAGAAGTTGGTGAACATGCCCTGGGCCGTCTCCGGGCGCAGGTAGGCCACGTGGCCCTCGTCCTCGACCGGCCCGGCGTGGGTCTTGAACATGAGGTTGAAGGCCCGCGCCTCGGTCAGGTCGTGCGAGCCGCAGTTGGGGCAGACGCCCTCGATCTTGTCGGCCCGCCACCGCTCGTGGCAGTTCTTGCAGTCGACCAGGGGGTCGGTGAACGTGGCCAGGTGGCCCGAGGCCTCCCAGACGGCGGGCGGGCCGAGGATGGCGGCGTCGAGGCCGACGACGTCGTCGCGCAGCTGCACCATGGAGCGCCACCACGCGTTCTTGACGTTGCGCAGCATGTTCACGCCGAGCGGGCCGTAGTCGTAGGTCGAGCGGAAGCCGCCGTAGATCTCGGCCGAGGGGAAGATGAAGCCGCGCTGGCGGCACA
>Ga0210390_10002441_pt1 | contig 16539 bp, 18 predicted proteins | sample IncBWH11OmetaG_FD_161050 | JGI IMG/M metagenome (GOLD analysis project Ga0210390, IMG submission 161050) | Forest soil microbial communities from Barre Woods Harvard Forest LTER site, Petersham, Massachusetts, United States - Inc-BW-H-11-O ... | reverse complement strand
CTGATTTGGTCGTAGTCCGCCTTGATGCTGGGGTACTCCATAGAGTTGAGCATGATGATTACTTCTTCCTGCCCGGCAAGTTGAAACAGGTCGTAGTAGTGCCTTGCTTATGTTCCAAGCGGCTGGCGGTCGCGCTTAAGCAATTCCACCTTGCTGTGGATCGCGAACATTTTTTCGACGAATGTCCGCCGGAAGTGCAACAGCGGCAGGGAGAATCGTCCTTCGTCCTCTGCGCCGAGTGATGTCTCGGTTTCTTCCAGGAACTGGCCGATATAAGAGCGTAGGTCAACGACTGTGGTTGGTTCGCGGCCGCTGGCGGTGCCGGCTTCGAGGAGGACGCGATTAGCGACTTGACCCGCTCCGCCGAAGCGCTGCGGGTAAGAGAAATAGTCGTTTCTCCCGAATCCACCAATAGTTTTGCTCTCACCCGCAACAAACGTGAGCGCCGGGTGCGCGCCGACAGCGTCACGGAGTTTTTTGAGGGTACGATCGATGCCATTCTTTCCCAGGGCTGGCGCGAACGCGCGCGGATCAAGAAAGATATCGAGGTCCTCGGAAAACCGCTGAATTAGGTTCCAGCCTTTCGACAGGCTCGTCCCGCCTTTGAAAATAATTTTGTCGCCAGCAGTGACAGAGATGATCCGTAGTGCCTCCGTGACGTAGTAATCCTTCTCAATGATCGCGGGGCTCAATCCGCGTCCGCGAAAATGCTCGGCGGCCCGGAGTATCGCCTGCTCGAAATCAGGATGCTCATATAACTTCATCTCAGCGATGCCCCTTGGCCTGCCAGTGCTTCGCGCTTGGAAGACCGGCCAGAAGTCCAAAGTCATACTTGGAAAATGGATTCAATGAAGCCCGCAGCCGCCGAATCGCGGCAGGCTTCTTACCTATCTGTTCGCCGATGGCGCCAAGAATCGCGCGAACTCGTGGGGGTTCGGAGTCGGCCACTCTAAGGAGACGCTCGAAGCGGCCTCTTTCGGATAGCAGCGCCATGGTTCGGGCGATGGTTTCCTTTGGCGGCAGTTCGCTGGTCTCGCCTCCCCGTCTCAGGAAGTCAAGCAGTGCGGCATCGGTCTCTGACAGATTGGCCCATGCATCAGGCCGCCGGGCGTGAACAACGGTTTCGCTGCCAATGAGTTTTCGGGGCAAGCTGAGGGCATTGGTGGCAACTTCGCTGCGTCGTCCGGTCTGCGTTGTGAAACCGAGGAGATTGGCTGCGGCAATTCCCGAGGGAAAGATTGCCTTGCGCCGAGACGCGAGTTTCTGGATTGCAACAGGATTTGGCAAGCTCTTTCCGAACGTCGTTGGCCGAGCGCTGTAGTAGACGCCTTTGCTGAGACGTTCGAGTACCCCTTCGCGCGCGAGGCGTGACAGCGATTGCGCGACCGCCGAAAATGGAAGGTCACGGAAATCTTCGAGCCGCCACAAGCGTTCACCCGATGCCTCGATCCGGCTGCGGATAAGGCCCATGGTGCGGCTTGAGCTGGCCGGTTGTGTTGTGTGCGTTCTCACGTGACAAATATCTTCCGGCGAGCGCCATATGTCAAGTTTTATTGCAAAAAAACTTGACATAATGGGACATCAAAAATGCCTTCCGTGGGCTTGTGGCATGGAGGTAATGGTATGGACATCCGGGGATATATGGGGATAACTAAGGGGAGAATAACCACCCAGAGAGAGGAGCTATCCCCATGTCCCTGACCGATAAGCGCGGCAAGCATCCGTTTGGCGAGCGCTAACCATGGAAGGCCCACACAGGAACACGCTAAAGCTTGAGGAAAAAATAAGAAGCCTGATCGACGAGATATTTGATCAGCACCCGGCCCCGGACGCGCTCTTGATTCTGATTGGCCTATTTACATTCTCTATGGCCACCCACCTACCCCCGGAATGGGATAAGCACAGTCGAAAAAATTATCGAAATGCTTCCCGTCATTCGAGGGGAGCTAGACATTGTCAGAGAGCAGCTCGCAACCGCTTATCAGCAAGAGCACTAATTGCCCAGAGCCCAAGCATCCGTTCGGGGAAAAGGTGAGAGAAGAGGTAAGCCAGCCGCTTATCGGTGCTCGCTCGAAGGGACGATCCTGGCATGAAGAGGATTTGGTCTGGAGGTGCTCAACGGCGCGGATCTCCGCTTCGCCGAGATGATCGTGGAAGCGCCAATCAGAGCGATGGATTTTGCCGTGGGCGTTCGGGTCGTCGTCTATCCAGGACATGGCACGGCATGATAGCAAATCCGCGTTTGTCTTAGCGGTTTTTCCGCCATTCCTCAGCTTTAAGCTGTTCTGCTTCGGGCGTGGTCTTATTTCTGGAGCAGTAATAGCGAATTGCTTCTTGGGCGCGGCGAGTCAGTTCGGATACATCTTCCGGCGGATTCAAGCACTCAACGCCAATAGAGAATTTTCCATTGTCGTCAAAATCAGAGGTCAGGAAGAATTCGAGGCCAGTTGGGAGATGTTTCATTACGTCGACTTCTTCGGGGATTTCGCCTTCTCCTGGGGATATGGTCCAGTCCGGAGGATGGACAAGACCATGCGCGTTTGCGTCATAAGGGACGAAGCCAGGGTTTGAGTTTGGCATGGCCGGACATGTTAGCAAATCGGGCTTTTGACTGGCCAGAGTCGGAAAAGCCCATTCCGACATCCCTGGAAACCGCACTGCAGCGAGCTACCTGTCAAGGAGCAACGGCATTCAGCCGTGGCCGGGTGACCGGCGCGCAGCGTCCTTGACAGAGACCGGCGCGGCAACCAAGGCGGGTTTTACGCGAACGCGGCCAGACTGCCTTTATTCAAACGCACCTGAATGTCGCTGTTCCTGACGCCCTTCAGATAAATCATGGTCGAGGCAATATCGCGGTGCCCCATCCACTGCTGAAGGGTGCGGATGTCGATGCCATCCTGCAGGTGCCGGGTCGCATAAGTGTGGCGGAATTTGTGCAGGAACCAACGTCCCAAAATGGGCCAGCGGAGCAGCGATTGATTCTCACGGTCCCGTCTTCAAGCTTGTGAGTGGTGGCGCAGTGGCCGCAATTCAGCTTGGCTCGCCAGACGATGGCTTTCAGCTTTTCCAGCATGGCGCCGTCAGGCCGTCCCGACGTGCTGGGAAATATCGGATCGTCCGGACCCGCTTTGGCGGGACGGAAGCTTTGCAGAAGCTCGATCAGCTTCAAGGGCACCGGAACCTCGCGCTCCTCCCAGTTCTTCGGACGAAAGCCCCAATGCGGCTTGGCTGTCACGCGCACGGCCGAGTGCTTGAAATCGATATCGCGCCAGGTGACGAACCGCCCCTCGGCGTCGCGGAACCCGGACATCAGATAAAACTTGAAGCGCACTTCTTCGGCCGGCGTGCAGGCCTTGAACAATTTCTTGAGCTCGACGTCCTCGTATATCGGGCGCACCGTCTGAACAAAACTCGGCCAATCGGTGGGGTTGAGAATCTTCGACCGGCCATGCTGCTTCAACAGCTGACAGATCACGACCAGCTTGTTGTAGATCGTCTTGCCGTTCTGGCCCAGCTTCAAACAGTGAGTGGCGAATTCCAGGATCGCGGCGCGATCGATTTCGTCGATGTAGGTGTGGGCGCAGAATTCGCCGAAGGATTTCAGGATCGGGCGATAGGTCCGGTAGGTCCGTAATGAACGGTGAAAGCGGATGTACTCGTCGTATGTCTCAAGCGCGTCTTTGAGCTTGATGCGCGTGGGCGCTTCGACGACGACGGGCGCTTCGATAAGACCGCTGCGGATCGCGGACAGCTCGGCCTGGCGGTGCTTGGCCCGGTCGGCGGCGGCGAAGGCGTCGGGGCCGACCGCTTCGCGCTTGCGCGTTCCCTGATCCCAGAATTCGAGGAAGTAACTGCCTTCGGGGTGGGATTCATCCCTGCCATCGACGACCACATGGTCGCGGCGGATGCGGCCCTTGCTATCAAAGAGAGCCTGGGCCAGGACCCATTTGTCGTTGAGCTTTATTCGTTTGTAGAGCTTTACGCGGGAGACTTTAGGCATTCTGGCGGTTCCTCGTCTGAACCGCCTACAGGATCGCCCACACGTTGCCTAAATGCAACAAAAATATAGGCTATGGTGACAGGGCAGCATTCTAACCAACTGAACTACGTCCCCTGATTTTTCTCCAACAACTAAAGCTATATGTTACATAGAAGCAAGCGTTTCGCAGCTTTCGCTATTTTCGCTCTCTTCTACCATTTCGCTGCTGTGGACTCAATTCCGGGGCTTGGTGGACACCAAAAACTGGCACCGCAACGACAAGATAGAGTGTATCAGACGAACAGGCGTTTTGGTGTCCACTTCGCCTCTCATAGGCAAATTTTGGCGATCACATAAGGAGTAAGGCAAGTCATTGTTGTGTGTGACAATCCAGGGCTCTCAACGGAGCTCCCCTTAGCGGCTTTTGCTGTTGTTCTTGCTTTTAGAAGAATCAGGGTCGGCGTTGCGGGCAGGAACGAGGTTGTTACAAAACTGAAGACGGCGACTCCGGCAAAGTTACTTCCAACAAGGTCGTGACTTGACGAAGGCGCTTCGCGGCGGACGCATTTGCGTGCGCTGGGCTGGCGGTGAAGGTATTGATCTAGCGTTTGTCGCAGAGAAGGAGGATTCTCTGTGACCCGTTATACGCCAGATCATGCTTGAGGTTGCGCGTTGGAAGCTCTTGTAATCCAGTCTGCTGAGATGGAGACTGCGGTAAAGCTTAGCTGGCAGCCGCGAACCAAGTCTTGCGTGATGTCCGGCAACGGCCATTGCGAAGCGTAGACAGGGAGGTTGTAAACCGGAACGACAGTAAACGACAAGATAGCCCCGAAATCGAAACTTGAGGTGGCCGAGCCAGTCTTCTAGTGGGGAAGGCAGAAACTCTGGACGCGAATTAGCGAGCGTACGGAGTTGCCTCCGGGGTTTGTACCGCTGGCATGCAGCCAAGGGAATACAGGGGAACAAGGGAGATCCGTCAGGTTCAAGCCTGGCTTGTAGGGTCTGACAAGCTGCAAAGCGAGGAGGATCCGACGGCCTGACGGAAGTCAGACTGCCTGATAGTACTTTGCGGTCGGGAGAGCCGGCTACATGGGGAAGCGGGCAGCGGAATTTGAATTGTTGGTGGGGAATATGGGCTCCATTCAAAGGGAGGTAACGGCCTTCTATGCAAAGAGAAGAACCGCCAGTCATGACAACGGAACTCGAACGAATAGCAGCCAAAGCTGGGTGCGAGCCAAAGCTCCGGTTTACGTCTTTGGCTCATCACATCACCAAGGAACGGGTTTGGATGAATCTCTGTCAGTTGGGGCATTTCGAAGGCCGCAAACTGGCGCGGCTTTCATCACCACGCGACCCCGTCGATCGCCGCCTATGGCTTCCTGGTATTGGAGCGATGCCTTTTCCCCCCTCCGGCCACTCATCGCCGCTCCGGGCCAACGACATCCGTTTTCCTTACCCCGCGTGCAACGCAGCTACACTCCCCGAGGCGCTGCCGGTAAGAACCGAACGGCATAATCCACGCTCCATCGCCCCTCTGCGCCGAAAGATCGACCCATTTCGCTCGATCTCCGCCTCGCTGTCTTTGCTGTCTTCGCGCCTTCTTATAAGACAGTAGTACATCCTCACATGTGAGACACCAAATCTGACAGCACCCGCCCAGGAAAAAAAGCCCCCTTGTCAAGTAAGACAAGGGGGCAGGGGACGCTCGATATGGGGCACGGTTACACCGCCATTCCGAGCATGTGCAAACTCCGTTTGGACCTCTTTAACCCATCCAGCCCGTATCAGTTTCCGATCTGAGGGGCGGACGTCGGAGCACTCTTGACAACGAGCGTCATGTTGCCCAACTCAATGTTCTGCAGATAGTCAACGCCATTTCACCTTGATCGTCGAGATGCCGGTGCGCGTTCTTCTGGTTAACGATCTCCGCCGGCACCGCGATCGGATTCTTCCCGAGGGCCGCGACCGTGGGTGTCGCGGCCGATGCCGTTCCATTCCAGGTCACCTTCACCGGTCCCGCCGGCACTGTCGTTGAGCCGACCTGCACGGATTGGCTGAAATCGACCGTCTGTGAATTCTTGGCTGCATACGCAGCAAATGGAATGGCAAGAGCTAGTAAACCAACGCCGAATCGTTCATGGAAGATTCTCCTTCAATCTTCTGGAACCCCGGATTGCCCGCGTCTCTGCAACTCACTTCAAAAGACAAATCCGGATACTCGCAATCTAGACAAAAGGTCGGAACGAAAAAAGCTCCATCGTGTAGCGAGTCGGAGTTTTAACAGGTTAAGCTATTGATATTAAGCCAGTTGCCGGAACAGACGCATCTCTCTTTCAGGGCACGTATCATACGTATGTTTGCCGTCCGAAGGGACCGGACATGACGGAAGAGGTGTGTTGAAACCAGGACAAAACGGCCCGGAAGGGCCGGAGACGCGAAACAACGGCACTCAATCGCCGCAGTTGGCGGGGGTTTTTACCAGCTTTTCACGGCGACGATTTCCGGAGGCCCGGGGTTCCCCTCGATCACGTGGGTACTGATCACGGCTTCCAGATTCTTCCCTTCCCAATCTTTCGGCGCCTGGGCAAGCATCGCGTCCATATAGATCGGGTTATACAGGACCTCGCTGGCTGCTTCCGTTCCCTCGCCTAAAATGCCGGCCCCAATAATCACAGGCTCCCCGGTCACGTCGTCGTGAATGCGCGCCACGATCGCGTAGTCAGTAGCCTCACTCCGGCCCGGCACTTCCGGTTGCAGCGTCCAGAACCTCTGGGGGTTTTTGCGGTCAACCAGCTTCCTGACGCCATCCGTGCTTTCAAACCCGAAAGGGAGGCTCTCCTGAATGCGCATGGTCCAGGCATTGTCGAACGCGCCGATGAGCACAATGGGACCCTCGCGCATTTGCGCAAAGTTCGCATCTGAGGCAGAGAGCACGCGGAAAGACCCGTGACGGGGAACCAGCGGCACGATAGTTCGTGCCAGCGTGATAACGTCGCTCGCGTCCAGGCCTCCAGCAATTGGCGAGCCATTCGGCATCCTGTCTCGTCGATCAATGGAATCCACCGGTTTGCCCAGACAATAGGTGATCGGGTTTTGGCTGGAGTTGATCGGCTGCCAGAAGCGCTGAAGATTGGATGGAGGGGGCGGAGGACGGTGATAGTGTCCGATGCCGAAGCCTAAAGCGAGTGCGAGAAGAATAGAGAGCGCGATGGGAAGCCCGCGCCGGACTCGCGGAAGCAGCGAAGACCCGGACGAGGCAGAAATCTGCATGACCGAAGGATCGAAACCGCGAGCCTGCCCGGCTACATCATTCTCCGATTCCCGGTTCGCGTCCGGCGCGTTCACTGAAGATGGCTCCCGTGAACGGAATACAGGCACATAAGAACCGGCAGACAGCTCGATGATCAATTCGCCGGCGTGGGCCGGGTCGTAATAGTACTGGATGAGTCGTCTGCGCACCTCTGCGGCTGAGGTGCGGACAACGGGATCGAGATTGACGTCATAATCGGGACTTCGCCCGAAGGCTTCCACGCCGATCGTCCGTTCCTTCAGGTCCGTGGCATTGCCCAGAAGCGTCTGCTCAACCGTGTAAGCCAGCAGAACCGGGTAGCGCTTGCTGTTCATGAAGAGCGGATGCGCCAGGAGGAGATTCAACTGCGCCCGGATTGCTTCAGCATCAGGCGTGCCTATACTGGGAGAGTCTTTTGCAGCTTGCTGTGACAACAACATCCTCAGGCTCCGCAGTCAGCTGGATCGTCCCACCTGACCTCAGTGGTATTGCCTGTCCTGTTGCTTGTGCAAAACGGTATCAACCGGATTCGAGTGTGCGACCCGGACAGAGAAAGCCGAATTTCGATCGGAAGAATGCCTAAATTAAAAATTGTTCGCCCGGCGACCTGCAAACAAACGCTGCGACGCCCATGGAAAGAAGCACTGGAGCTATTATAACGTCCGGCAAAATCCGAGTCTACGACGGGAATTTTCTGCTTTAGCTTCAATCAACGACGCTGGACCGTTTCCGTGCATTTCCAATAATTACATCGACAGTAGTACAGACCAAGGCCTCCAGTTCCGTATCCTTTGTATGTCTGCCGACTCCCGCCAGCAGGCGATACAGAACGTCTCCTGTCAGCGAATCATGAAGGAGTACTGCCAAGCGGTCGATCGGAACAGTCATGTTTCGAAGCTCATCGGGATGGCTCTCCAGCACAGACCGGATGAAAGAGGCTGTTCTCGCAGGCCCGTATTTGTACCACGCCTCGCCGACTTCGGGACAGTTTAGGGCCTCGCCAATTGCGAGGCGGTGAAGTTCCACCGAACGCTTGGTTGTGATGAGCTTGAGGATATGGAAGGAGAGTTTATTCAAGCTTTGTTCAAGATCCAAGCCGCTATAGTCGATGTTCGCAAGCGGCTCGTTCGCTTCGCGGCATAGGTTTTCGATACTGCCGATGAAGAGGCCACATTTGCCCCCGAACTCACTATAGACGGTGCTCTTCGAACCACCAGCCAGCTCAACAATTTTGTCGATCGTCACGCCTTCGTAGCCGCGCTTCAAAAACAGGTCTGCTGCGACTTTCCGGAGCTTGCTGTTTCGGGCTTCTCCACGTGATTGCTTTTTCGCCATTCCCACTTCCTCACACGACAAATGCATCGGACTATCCGACACGCCACAGGCCGTGGTTCTTTGATCAACAGTATGTTAGAGCAGCCGACGGAAATCCTGGTTACGCCTGACGTCCTTGCGCAGCCGCACATGGCCTCGCCGGAGATGACCTTTTATCCCATGCACGCATCGGATTTCCCAACGGAGTACGCCGGAGACGCATTAGCCGCCGAACATGGATCGTGGAATCGTGCGAAACGTGGCGGCTATGAAGTGATCATGATCCCCATGAAGAATGGCAAAGCGACCGGAGAGTACGAGGACTTTCTCTCCGGCTTCGTGACGCCGGATGGCCAGGTTTGGGGCCGGCCCGTAGGGGTTACTGTGGGCCATGACGGCGCGCTCTACGTGACGGATGACGGTTCGCGCAGCGTATGGCGCGTTTCTTACACGGGCAATTAGCGAGACATTTGGTTCCGGTCACATGGGTTGGATTTACATAAGCAATGTCAGGAGGATAGAAATGATTTCCAAATACCGTACCCTGGGAATAGTTGCCATACTCGTGGGAGCATCTGTCGCGGCCGTAGTTGCTCAGGACGCCTTGAGTGTTGCGAGCGGAAAACACGAGATGTTGCTACAGGCAACCCAATCGTGGAACGGCAAGCCGTACACGCACTACCCCACAGGCCAGCCGCAACTTACAACGATCAGGTTGACCATTGCGCCGCACACGGCGTTGCCATGGCACACCCATCCATTCCCGAATGTAGTTTATGTGCTCTCGGGCACGTTGACGCTGCACGATAAGGCAAGCGGCAAGACACTGGTTGTTCACCAGGGACAAGCTGTCGGAGAGTCAGTCGACGATGTTCATCGGGGAGAAACAGGAGACGAACCCACGGTTCTGCTCATCACCTATGCCGGTACGCCAGGTGTTCCGACCTCAATTCCAGCAAAGGGTGAGAAGGCAGAGTACTGAAAAGGAGAAAGCTCACTTAGAACAGATGGTGTTTCTCCTGCCCGCTTGGGTTTACGAGAGGAGATATCTTGATCCGCAGAAATCAAAACCGGCCATGTAAAGCAATACGTCAATGGCAGGCTGGCGAATGACGGCACCGATGCTTTTCCTGCCAGCGGTAAAATTCTCTTTTAATCGGAAGGCGCGGAAGTCTTCTTCCGTGATATCAAGCTGTATCCACTGAAGTAGTTCTCCGGAAAGACTCAGCGCCTCCTCATCTTCAAGAATCTCCCCCACAAGGAGGATGTACGCCATACAGTCAAGCAGGATGCGTACACTTGTCTCGTGTGAAAGAGACTCAAGACACTAGAAGCTGATCTTCAGAATCTGGCCGTTGTTGCCGACGAACCATCCGGCTTCTGGATTCGCAAAAGCGACCGCCCAGTAACCGCTCACCTGCGGCAGTGTGAACCAGGTTTGCCCTTCATCGGGAGTCCAGGCGGCTGCGCCGGAGTCGAAGTTCGGCTGAGTCTCGGTCGTGATCACGACGGTCCGGTCGTGTTCATGGCCGAAGTGGTCTTGATTGCTCCTATCGTGACGTTCAAGGCCGCGCACATAGGCGAGACAGAAGATCGCTCCTGGAATGGGAGGCTTGTTGGTAAGCGTCCATGTTTGGCCACCATCATCCGAGGTTGCGGCCTGGACAGCGGTATCCGTGGTCAGGTCACCGCCGCCTACAATGCCATGCCAGGGATCGCGGAACGCCACCGAGAAGCCGCCGGCATTGGGGTTGCTCACGAGCGGAGTGTCATACGCATTCCATGTGGCGCCGCCATCGTGAGTCGCCAGTATCCGTGCGATGCTTGAGCCGCCGGTGGTAATCCAGGCGTTTTGCCGTCCTTGTGTAGTGATGCAGGTTCCGCTCGAGGAGAACGAAGCTTCGCCCGTCAAAGCGGCAGGCATATTGCCGGCGATCGAGTGCCAGGTCGCGCCATTGTTGGTGCGAATGTCGGGAAATACTCCGTTGACCGAATCGCTGTGCGTGATGCCGCGATCCGGCGTCCAGAAGGCGAAGCAGTCATAGAAGGCGTTCACTGTCTCATTCTTAAACTGAATGGTCCAGTGCGCGCCGCCGTCTTCTGTCTTGTAAATGCGAAAATCTCCGGTGTTGTTCCCGATGGACATCAGATAAGCGACCTTGTCGCTCACGCCTTGCACATCGCGGAATTGCAAGCTTTCGGCTCCCGGCACGACCCCGGATTTCCAGGTCGAACCGCCATCGGTTGTAACCACGTACGTGCCGCCGGTTCCGGCTGCCCAGACGATTTGGGAGTTCACTGGACTGACGGCAATCAGCAGCTGCGTCGTGCCGCTCTGCTGTGGAACGAGGGTGGGTTGATGGCCTTTCCGTGCGTCTTGAGCATGCCCGGCAGTGGCGGCGGTGGCAATCAAGAGAATGAGCATCAGCGAACGCTTTAACATAGACTTCCTCCTGGACCGGCACTCATGGACCAGCATCTCCAGCGAGGAGAAGTATAGGAACGCCGCAGAAGCCGCGTCAAATCAGGGACACCTGAGTCTTTAAACGGTGCAACGCTCGCCGCAGGGGGGACAGGCCATTCTTAGTGGAGTCAGCGGATCTCGACCGCTCCTCCCGAAAAAAACACCGACGCATAGTATAGATCGTGGTATCTGATTCACCTGACGAGGAACACTTCGGTTGCGGACGACTATCCCGCGTTTGACATTCTCGTGAGCATTTTGCAGACCGGAAAATTCTTGGCAGCGCTCGAGTCTACCTCACTTGTCGGCTTATTAAGCAGTCACATCGAGGGAATCTGGATAAGAAAGCAGAGGCCATCTGGACAGATCAAAGTACGCCGAGTTGCCCCGATGGAATCGCCCGATTGCTTGTGCGCGGTTTACCTTGTCGAGCGAGCGTCAATCCAGCGGTTGAACGTTGTGACCGCTCTAGCAGCAGACCACAAGCCTCAGTAACCCAGATGCCGAAGTGCCATCTGGGAAGTCCGCTTCAGTTTCGCCTTCGTCGATCCATTCGCTGACTGGACGGATAAGCCGGCGAGAATCGATGACAGGTACCGGGTGTAGTCGTCTACATTGATGTCCTTCGACAACTCTCCGCTTTTTCGAGCTTCGAGAAGGCGCTCCCTGATGGCGATTTCGTTCTGTCTCCGAATTTCCGTCATGAGATCTCTCGCCGGGGCAGCGTCTACGCTGCAGCCCATCGCCCCTGCCAGCGTCATACAAGTCGGCGGATGGCCGGGCGTGGTGAGGAACGCAACCGTATTCTCGAAGAGCGCACGGATAACCTTTTCGAGAGTTGGTTCCTCCAAAGCCTCCGTTGCGTACTGCGCCCGACTGTCCAGGTAGCGCTTCACCGCAAGTGAAAACAAGGCGTGCTTGTCACCGAAGGCCGCATAGATGCTTGAGGGACTGAGGCCCATTGCCTGGGTAAGATCGGCCATGGAAGAGCCTTCAAAACCCCGTTCCCAAAAATGCAGCATCGCAGCTTCAAGCGCTGCGTCTTTATCGAAGCTGATCGGTCGTCCCGTCTTTCCGTTCCCAGTTTTCATACGTTTGCTCGCCACTGTTGATATTAGAGTCCAAATCGTGAATCCGATGCGCCTTGCACTACATCTGTAGTGACTGTTACGTATGTCACGGACTAGCGACAGTCAAAGGAGATGAAAATGGGTGCACTTGAAGGCAATGTGGCTGTAATCACTGGAGGCAATAGCGGCATCGGTCTGGCTACGGCCAGGCGCTTCGTGAAGGAGGGGGCCTACGATTTCATCACCTTCTGAAGGGCATACTCTTCCGCAAATCCAACCGAGCTAGGAGATAAGTTATGAAAATAGGTTTTCTAGGAGCCGGGACCGTAACAGGCACGTTCGGCCGTCACTTAATAACCGCCGGTCACACCATAGTTGTGTCCAATTCCAGAGGTCCGGCGACATTGGCTGATTTTGTCGCCGATCTCGGTCCGGGCGCCATCGCAGGGACGAAGCAGCAGGCAGCCGAATGCGATGTCGTCATTCTTGCCACGAGATGGGTCAGTGTGGCTAATGCTCTCAAGGGAATTGATTGGCGAGGCCGCATCCTAATCGACGCGACGAACGCGCATATGGATCCTGTTCCAGACATCAGCCTGGCTGGCGTGACCAGATCGCGGGCCGCACTGAAGGGGCGCACATCGAGCGAGATGGTTGCCGAGATGGCAGTCGGCGCAAGGCTCGTTAAATCGATCAGCAACATGCCGATGGCCTGGATACAGGACTTTACCCCGGAGAAACCTCGTACCGTCATCTTCACATCCGGCGACGACATTGAAGCAAAACAGCTAGTCATCGAATTGGTCAACAGCACTGGATTAGTCGCGATTGATCTCGGCTCACTCGCCATAGGCGGTGCTATGCACGAGGTCGGCGCTCCTTTATCCGGGCTCGATCTCCACTTTGTCCGCCGGCTTCGGTGAGAGCGGCTTCACCTCTACCGAGAGAACACTGCCGCACCGACAGTACACTCCGGAACTCGCCGCGTGGGCAGGCGCGTACTGTCTTAGTGCCATTTTTTCGAGACTCGATGGCCGCTTCCGCCCCAAACCAGGATCCATGCAACAAGGTGAGCAAGAAACCAGAGGTCAAATCCAAGGTTCACGTAGATATAGATCAGCATCAACACTCGTGGCACGAGCGCCCACATTAAGAGAGCAGCCAGATCCGGCAAATGAGCACTGGGCATCTGGTGCACAAAGAATGCATACAACAACGTGAGTCGCGGGAGGAAGAGCGAAAAGAACAAGAGCCAGAGTGGGATAGAGTGCATCGCGATAGACTCCCGAGTTACTGGATTAAGAATACTGAGCTTCGACGAGATAATAACTACTCAGTAGCGCGCAAAGCGCGATTCTCCTCTTTCCTGCTTCACCAGGGTCAGCACATTCCCTTTTGCCTGGAATTTGAAGTCCACCCCGCTGGTATCTGGCATTTCAATCCTGAGTGTCGAGTTGCTCATCGTGTAGTGCCCGTGCTGACTCAGAAAAGGCAGCAGGAACAGGCCTTTCCCCGCAGGGTAGAAAAACCAGTGCATTTCCAACTTGCGTCCATCCATCTCGCGCGTTCCAATCCATTCGCCGATGATCGGATTACAAGCGTTGCTGCGGTCTCCGCTGCGCGTAAGCTCCTCACTCGTACCGCTCACCCGCACTCGCATCCCCTGTTGCGGTTGTGTCAGTCTAATGCTGTGCTCTTTACCCAATCCCTCGTCGACACGCTCGCCCGCGAAGCGGGCTTCACGCTCGCCGGAGTCGCCGCCATTCCCGCGCCCGACGCCCCCGAGAGCAGGGAAGAGCGCACCCGCTTCGAGCAGTGGATCGACTCCGGCACCGCCGGTGAAATGGAATACCTCAAGCGCCGCAACGAAAACGGAGACTTCATCCGTTCCTCCGTGCGCGCCGCCTTCCCATGGGCCCAATCTGTAATCGTATGTGTTGCAAATTACAACGCGGATCAGCCCCGTTCAATCGACCCCGCTCCTGAAGGCTCGGGCTGGGTCGCCCGCTACGCCTGGTCCGGCTTCCGCCCCGAGTCTGACGCGGACCCGGCCGCACTCATGCGCCCGACCGACTATCACAAAGCCCTTCTCAAGCGCCTCGATGTGCTCAACGCCGCCCTGCGCCAGGCCATCGGCCCCTTCGAGTCGTGCTGCTATGTCGACACCGGCCCTCTCGTCGAGCGCGTTTACGCACGCTACGCTGGCCTGGGCTGGACCGGCAAAAACACCTGCATCCTCAGCCAGAAGCTCGGCTCCTGGTTCTTCCTCGGAGTTATCGTCACTTCGCTTGAACTCCCCGCCGCCGAACTCCCCGCGCTCGCCGCCGACCGCTGCGGAACGTGCACCCGTTGCATCGACGCCTGCCCCACCCAGGCACTTGCCCCGTATCGGATGGACGCCACCCGCTGCATCTCCTACCTGACCATAGAGAAAAGAGGCGCCATCCCCGAAGACCTCCGCGACGGCATAGGCCGCCAGATCTTCGGCTGCGATATCTGCCAGGAGGTCTGCCCCTGGAATAGTAAGGCCCCCATCTCCGCCGACCCCGAGCTCTCGCCACGGCCCGACCTCGTCAATCCTGCTCTAGACTGGCTCGCCGCGATGGATGCCCGCGAATTCGGCACATGGTTTTTCGGTTCGCCCGTCAAGCGCGCCAAGTTCGACGGCTTCCGCCGCAACCTCGCCATCGCCATGGGCAACAGCGGACTCGCGCGCTTTCGCCCTACCCTCGAGTCCTGGTCGCGCTCCGAGGATCCCGTCCTCGCCGAAGCCTCTGGCAGGGCTCTCCGTAAGCTCGACAGTCTCGATCAAGCACCGCCACAGACACGAGCGGCCTCATTGCCTTAGGCAAGAGGCCGGAGAGAGAGAGAGAGAACTTCCCGGTCAATTTGTCTGCGCGTGATCGCGCTCGTGCCGGATTTCGTTCAGGCAGCCCGAATTACGTTCGCTGCATTCAGTCCCTTGGGACCCTGCTGGCATTCGAACTCTACTGCTTCGCCTTCATTCAGTGTTTTGTATCCGGTGTCCAGGATCGCGGAGAAATGCACGAACACATCCTCCCCCGTTGAACGCTGGATAAACCCATACCCCTTGGCGCCGTTGAACCACTTCACAACCCCGTGTTCTTTCACATCTACTCCTTTGGTGAGGGTGCCTGTTGTTCGCCTTCAGTTAGGCCCTGTAGACACCAAGAGCCGTCTGTACCGCGCCTCAACTTGGCGTTCAGGCAGCTCGCTGTCCCCATGACATTTCTGAAAACATTGCAACCAATACATCAAGAAAAATCGGCCTTCCGTAATAGCTTTTCCCGAAAAAGGAAAATCGTCTTCAAGTTATGGCAGGAAACGCCCTGCGAAGCAAGAAAAAATTGCACGAAGCAAAATCTCTTATCTGCCTGATTACTAAAGGCCACTGTCCTCTGGTGCCAGCCTTTCCGTAAAGCCACAGCGACGATACCCGAACTCGCGCACGCACCGGCGTCTCGCACCCTCCCCTGATATACTCGGCGAAACTGAGGATTGCGCGGATTTCCCGCGTGCGGCCCAAATTCAATCGGTTTAAGGCGCTGGAAAGACGCATGTTTGTGAAATTCTGCGGTTGCATTCTTCTTATGGCAGCCGCGCAAATTGTCCATGCTCAATCCGTGCGGGTCTGCAACGTTGAGTTGAGGCCCGCCATGCAGTCCTACTACCGTGAGGCCCTGCGCACCTTCAGGAAACCCGCATGCTCTGTCACTTCCACCGGCCGCGCTGACGGCTATCTCGGCGCCATTCTCCGCTTCGAGGGCCGCCAGCCCATCATCGAGTGCGACACCGAGGCCAGTTGCCGCAACGAGCACATCATCTCCCATGAAGTGCTCCACCTCTGGCTCTACACTCGAGGGTTTGAGCCGCACCAGCGATACAACTTCCCCTTGTGCCCGGGCATGCCTCCCACCAAGGAGACCTGGACCGAAATATCCAACCTCATCGATTACTTTCAGCACCGGGTCATTATTCCCATCGAAATCAAGGTGGGATTCGACACCACCGACGAGATGCAGGCTGCCATCGAAGCCACCCAGCAGAACGCCGCCATCGCCCGGCAGCAGCAGCGCCCCGCGTTATATCCCATCGATGGAGCGCAATTCCTCCTGAACCTGCGCCTGCGCGCGCCCAGCCTGGTCCCGCAATATGAGGCATGGCTGCGCAGCCAGCATTTCGACGAGGTCATCTCCCTCGCCGACACCATCGAGGAGATCGCCGACCGCATCCGCCCCGTCACCAGCCAGACCGCGCAGACCGCCCTTGACGAAATCTTCCAGCGCGCCTGCTCCGGAAAGATCGATTACTCCCGGCAGCTCTAGAGCGGTTCTAAATTAAGTGCTTACATAACCGGAGGAAGCGAAGTAGTTTGCGCATTCGCTAGTGGAGGCGGTGTCGA
>Ga0210390_10002440_pt1 | contig 16545 bp, 16 predicted proteins | sample IncBWH11OmetaG_FD_161050 | JGI IMG/M metagenome (GOLD analysis project Ga0210390, IMG submission 161050) | Forest soil microbial communities from Barre Woods Harvard Forest LTER site, Petersham, Massachusetts, United States - Inc-BW-H-11-O ... | reverse complement strand
ATGGTAGGTGGCCTGGCGGAAGTTTTTGACCGTGTCCGGCCTGTCTTTGAAGTGATGGGCAAGCACATCATCTTGATCGGGGAGAACGGCGCCGGGCAGACCGCCAAAGTGGCCAACCAGATTATTGTTGCCTTGACGATAGAAGCCGTCGGAGAAGCATTGCTATTTGCTTCCCGGGCCGGGGCCGACCCAGCGAAGGTACGACAAGCCCTGATGGGAGGCTTTGCCACGTCGAAGGTATTGGAAGTGCATGGAGAGCGAATGATCCGCCGCAATTTCGAGCCTGGTTTTCGAGTCAGTCTGCATCGGAAGGATCTCAACCTCGCGCTCCAGGGAGCCCGCGCCCTCAATCTGTCGTTGCCCAACACGGCGGTTTGTCACGAGCTGTTGAATTCCGCCATAGCCAATTTCGGAGAGAACTTGGATCACTCCGGACTGGTGCGTGTTCTGGAACGCCTTGCGGGTCACGAGATAGGACAAAGTGGTTGACCTTGGTTGAATCATCAAGGCTTTTGGTGGAAGGGGCGAGTCCACAGGTTGATGAGATGGGATGGCCAAACGGCAGCAGCTCGGAAAGGCGAGCCTATGAATCTGGACGTGGAGGATTTTGCAGCCCTGCGCGACTACCTGGCGCGGCGAGTGAAAGGACATGAACCGGTATCTTTTCAAAAACTTGATGGGGGTGTTTCGAATCGCACTGTGAAAGTTGTATGGTCAGATGGTCGTTCCTGGGTTTTGAAGCAAGCCCTTGAAAAGCTGCGTGTGACGACCGATTGGTTCAGCAGCCCCGAAAGGATCCTCGTAAAAGCAAAAGCTCTGCGTTGTTTTAACCGACTGACCTCGCAGGGCACGACGCCCGCCTTTCTTTTCCAGGATGACGAGAACTATCTGATGGTCATGGAGGCAGTGCCGGAACCGCATGAGAATTGGAAATTGCTTGTGCTCTCAGGTCAGATTTTCGCGGAGCACTTCGAGAAGTTTGGGACACTTCTTGGCACAATTCATCGCAAGTCATCACAGCCTGGAGTAGAGGAGCGCGAAGAGTTTGCAGACACGAGGTACTTTGAGAGCCTTCGCCTGGAGCCATACTATCTTTACGCGGGGCGCAGGACTCCAGCAGCTGCACCATTTCTCAATGCCTTAGCAGAAGAGGTACTGCGACATAAGATCAGCCTTGTACACGGTGATTTCAGTCCAAAGAACACGCTTATCCATCAGGGCAGACTTGTCCTGCTGGACTACGAGGTAGTTCATTTTGGGGACCCGGCTTTCGATGTCGGATTCGCCCTGGCGCATTTTCTCAGTAAGGCCCATCATCTCGCAGAGTATCGTGCTCATCTGGCTTGTGCCAGTATGTCCTTCTGGCGGACTGTGCTCAGATCGTTTCGGAGCGCTGGGCGAGTATGGTTGAGCAACGGGTTGTCCAAAATACCCTTGGCTGTCTCCTTGCACGTGCGGTTGGAAAGTCGCCGTTAGAATATCTGACCCTGCGCGAGATTGAATGCCAGCGGAACAGCGTTCTGTCACTCGCCCCTAATCCCCCGGCCAGCGTAGCTGACCTGATTGCACAGTTTCTGAAGAGAATTGGAACCTATGCCGAAGATTGAGAAGCTCCTGGGGCGCGAAGTTCTTGACAGCCGTGGGCTCCCTACGGTACTGGCGACCTGTGTGCTTGAAGGTGGGATTTTTGGTTCCGCCTCTGTGCCGTCGGGAGCTTCAACAGGAAAGGCGGAAGCTTTCCAGCTCCGAGACGGCGATGGCGAGCGATATCACGGCCTGGGATGTCGGCGCGCGGCCGCGAATATAAGCGGAGAGCTTAATCGTGCTTTAGCCTGCCATGAATTTGAGAATCAGTTCGACCTGGACAACAGGATGATAGCGCTGGACGGAACTGAGACAAAGTCTCGCATCGGTGGCAATACGATTTTAGCAGTGTCGATTGCCTTCGCCCGTGCCTTTGCCGTGCAACAGCGAATTCCTCTTTACCAATATTTTGCTGGGATGGCTGACTTTTCGATCGATAGGCTGCCGCGACTTACCATTAACCTCTTTAGCGGCGGAAAGCATGCCGGCCAACAGGTATCCGTTCAAGATGCGCTGATCATCCCCATGTCCGCCGAGACTATGGATGCTGCTCTGGTTGCAGCTGTCGACATCTATCAGGCCGCAGCCGACCTTACCTTCAGGAAATACAACATGCCTCTTCTTACCGCGGATGAAGGGGGATTGGCTCCCCCTTTCAGTTCAATTGAAGAGATGTTTACTTTGGCGGTAGAAGCGATTGCTCTAGCCGGATACAAGCCGGGCCGGGATATCTTCCTGGGTGTCGACGTCGCAGCCTCGCACTTCTTCCAGCAGAACCGTTATCAGCTTGGCTCTCGCCCTCTCGAAAGCGATGAGATGATCGAGGAAATTGTCGGCTGGCTCGACCGATTTCCACTCATTAGCGTGGAAGACGGTCTGGCGGAAGATGATTGGGAGCATTGGCCGAAGCTACGAGAGGCGATTGCCGGCAGAGCGATAACGTTAGGAGATGACCTTCTCTGCACAAATCCCAAGCGCATTATGCATGCTATTTCGACTGTGGCGTGCGACGCGCTGCTCCTGAAAGTCAATCAAATTGGAACCCTGACCGAAGCTCTGACTGCATACCGGCAAGCCCGCGCTGCAGGTTGGGCGATCACCCTGAGTGTTCGTAGCGGCGAAACAGAAGATGACTGGGCGGCTGATCTAGCAACAGGATGGCGAGCGGACCACTTTAAGGCGGGATCGGTTCGACACTCTGAGAGGCTGGCCAAATACAACCGATTACTAGAAATTGCCGACCACACCGGCTGGCCGCTTGCGGAGTGGCCACATCGCGTGACCACGAGACAAAGCGAGTCAGAGAAGATTCCGGGTTCAGCCTCGAGATTTGGAGCATGTCCATGACCGGGAAAGGGCACGGCGGGTTGTTAAGACCTCGGTCGAGCTTCTATTCCACGAGCTTACTACTCGCTCCATTAGGTTTCGCTCTCCTGCTGCTTGTGATGGTCATTCCGGCTGCCTCATCCGGCTGGCCCACCATCGAGGGCGTTCAACTCGGTCGGAGCGCGGGGTACATGGGTTCTGAAGAGTAAATGTCGTCGATGCCTGAATCGTCCCAACCACGCATAGCAAACCGATGGCGATTGACCCTGCCCGATCGGATACACGTCGTCGCACTTACTGGCCTCGCGATCTTTCTGATTTTTGCTCTTACTGTTCCACGTTTTCTAACTCAGCAAAATCTGCTCAACATGCTTCGTGAAGTGGCCTTGCTCGACATTTTATCGTCGGGCATGACGTTTCTATTCGTGGTGGGCGAAATAGATATTTCGATAGGATCAGTATACGGATTCCTAACCGTGATTATGGGAATCCTCGTCGGCAGGGGTGGCTGGAACCCTTGGCTAGCAATGGTCGCGGTAATTGCGATCGGATCCCTTGTGGGCGCCTGCACAGGTTTGATTGTCACCAGAATTGGGATACCATCCTTCATCGTCACCTTGGCCCAATTAGTCGCTTACCGCAGCGCGGCGCTCTTAGTCTCAGGCGAGCAGCCGTCAGTCGGCGACGGAATCGGGTCCTTCTACGTCGCGAGCGGAGGATACCTCAGCGGGCGCTTTCCATCCCTTGTCCTCTGGATGGTGATGATTGTAGTGCTTACCGGAACCCTTCTGGCTAAAACGAAGTTCGGGTTTCACGTTTATGCTACTGGCGGCGACCGTGACGCTGCTGCCAGTTGGGGAATCCCCACCAGACGAGTCAAGTTGCTATGCTTCATGCTGATGGGAGCACTCTGCGGATTGAGTGGCGCTTTGCTTTTTGGCTGGTTGCAGGTTGCTGCTCCGGTTACGGGAACGGGACTTGAGTTCAGCGTAATAGCGGCCGTGCTTCTGGGCGGGACGGCATTACGAGGCGGCCGGGGATCGGTGCTGGGAAGCTTCATTGGCGTATGCATTATCGAATTGCTCAGCAGCGGTCTCGTCCTCCTCGGACTCTCCCAGCAGTGGAAGGATGTCGCTACCGGCGGCCTTATTCTCTTCGCGTCAACAATGGATTGGCTGCTTCGAAAAATGAGCTTACGCCATACGCCCGGAGAATTCGCAGGCAATTAGGGAGTGTTTCAAAATCTAAAAGACGGGACAGGAAAAGCAAATGAATAATGACAGCACGTTTAGGCAAACTCTCAAAGAAACAATCGAAAGACACACTTATGGTCGTGTGCAAAGAAGGAAAAGGCTTGGCCGGGACCAAGTCAGGTGACAGATAAGAAAAGGACCGCAAAGGAACCACTATGGAAGAGTCGAGAGCGCAGGGACGATGTCAAAACGGTAAAGGAATTGGTACCGCGGGACCAAGCTCGAACGGAACCTGTTTATAGGCAGAGCGGCCTCCGACATACCAGACGCGTACGCTAAACGAAGAACCCCGGCATATTAGTAGCTCCCATCGCATAGGACTCATGAAGCAGATTGCATGTCTGATCAACATTGATCGCGGATCCCCTGGTACATAAGAAAGGCGCGCCACTGAAGGCTCTGCGTGAAGGAGCAATTGTCGGTGCGGGTGGGATGTATTTAGTGCAGAACCGATTGACACAAATAGCCCTTTTCTGACTCTGAACAATGTCATCTCTACCTCGCACATCACTGGAGTTACAGATGGAACCTCACGCCGTAAAGCTACCGTCGTAGCTGCCAACATTGACCGGCTGGACGATAGACTTGATCGTCTGTTCATTGTTTATAGTTAATTCTGCAGTTGTGCCGGTGCCTCCGGCTTAGAAATAATGCTTTTTCGCCATTAAACTTTGCGACAAAGGGTGACTAAAATGCCTGATTTGTTTAATGCGGCTCGTGCTCAGCAATACATGGAGGAATTCCAAATTGACGCTCTTGTCGCGACCTCTGCAGCGAATGTCAGATATTTCTCGGGTCATTCCTGCTGGCTCGATCCGCTTTTCAAGCAATACATGATGTGTCCGGGAGGCTCCAGCCGCTTGACAAGCCCTTCCTATGCTGTCTTCCAGAAGGATGCCCCGTGCACGCTGGTCACTGCGGCGCTTACGGCAGTGAACGCGGCAAATATTGAGAATATTGACTTTTGCACCTACGGCAACCCTGGCGTCGACTTCTCACTGCTCTCTGCTCCAGCAACGGATATAGAAAGGAAATTTCTGAGCTTACTTCGCGAGGCACCCCGAAGCGCTACTGCAACTGACGGGCTAATCGCAGCCCTGCGTAATCGTGGACTTGCTGAAGCTGCCATCGGTATCGAAATGGAAGGACTCCCTAAAGAGATATTAGTAACTCTCTCTGAAGCTCTGCCTCGGACGGAGTTTCGGAACTGCACTAACCTGATTAGACTGATTCGAGCTGTAAAAACTCCAGCGGAGATAGGCTTGCTTGCGCGGGCGGCCGAAATCGCCGAGCAAGCTGCGCTGGAAAGTCTCGCGCTGGCGCACACAGGTGGACATGCGGCGGACCTCGTCCAACATTTCAGATCGCAAATCGGAAGACATGGCGCTGACTTTGACCACTTTTCGTTTAGCTTGAATGGCATGGGCATTTGCGCTGATCTTCCATATCCGTTTTGCGCTAGCGACGTTGTTTTTATAGACTTTGGTTGTATCTATTCCTCTTATTTCTCCGATACGGGAACGACTCTCGCGTTCTCGCAACTTCGACCGGAAATGGCGAAGAGGCATTCCGCATTGCAGGCTTGCATTGCGGCTGGGGCTAGGGCGATGCGTCCTGGTGTTAAGGCGTCTGTCGTACAAAAGGCAATGCAGCAAGCACTCGCAGAGAGTGGCATAACCGACGCCTTTCCGCATGGTCACGGAATGGGCCTGGAGCTAAGAGACTATCCCATTTTGGTACCAGCCACAGGTCTCAGGATCAAGGACGATTGTATCGACATTGAGTCAGATCTGCCCATGGAAGTCGGAATGGTCATCAATCTTGAAGCTCCACTTTTTCTACCAACTGCCGGGGCGCTACAGGTAGAACAGTCTTTCATCGTGCGAGTTGAAGGAAACTGCGAACTGCTTTTTCAAGATCGATCACGTCCACACATCCCTGCTTAGTCGCCAATCAATACTTTTATGAACTATGCATTGCCGACGCATCTCTAGAAAGTCCACGCTCTTGTTAAGAACCTGCACCGTCGCTCCTGGATGCAGCAACCCCATTGGACGGTTGAAGTAGTAAATCTTAAAAGCAACTCCCGGCCCTCGGTTAACGAGCCGGACGTTTTTCATCCATTTCTTTCCTTTGGCTCGGCCACCGTTGGACCGCGAGAATAGACCGAGTCACTTAGTGAGATGTGAGATGTCATGTCAGCGAATTGACATTCTAAGCTCTCCGGGTTGACGATCTGGGTCGTCGGGTACTGGACCTCTGATTAACGCCCGCGCGAGATAGAAAAGCTGCGCACTGCGGCCTTCGATACGCGTGGCCCGACGCACTAGGTCCAGTTCGAACAGGACATCCCGCGAAACCTCGGGCCAGTGTTTATCAATCGCACCCATCATACGGAAGCAGTTCTTGGCTGTGCCCGCGATAATCATAGGGGTTTTATTTCCCTCGGTGATCGGCCAAAAGCGGCCATAGGTTATCACTTCAAAACCGGCCATAGGGGATAGGCAAAAGACATACACACGGACGAGGGAAATTAGCCTCAGTTGGCATGGGTAATGTCTTGAGCAAAGAGAAGCGGGAACAAGTTATTGCGCTGGGCCGGTTGGGTTGGTCTCTACGTCGAATCGAGCAGGCGACGGGGGTTCGTCGCGAGACGGCGGGCGATTACCTGAGGTCGGCTGGCATCGTCTTGCGTGCGCCTGGTGGTTGGGGGCGGAAGGCTCCGGCAAAACCGGCCAGTTCAGTGACCACCGACCCTGATGGTCCAAAACCGGCCATAGAGGTGATCACCGGCTTTTTACTGGGGGAAACGCCTCCGGATCCGATCGGCAAGAGCTCGGCAAGCGCCTCTGAAGCGTATCGCGAGTTAATCGCGCTGGAGTTGGAGCGTGGCCGTAACGCGATGGGCATCTGGCAGGATCTGATCGATGGGCACGGATTCGCGAGCAGTTATCAGAGCGTTCAGCGTTTCGTGCGTACGTTGCGCGGAGCGGTGTCCCCGGAAGCGCGTGTAATTATCGAGACTCAGCCCGGCGAAGAGGCTCAGGTTGATTACGGCACCGGTCCGATGGTGCGCGATCTCGACAGTGGCCAGTATCGACGCACGCGATTGTTCGTTCTCACGCTCGGCTACAGTCGCAAGTCGGTTCGGCTGCTGGTGTTTCGTTCGAGTGCGCGGGTCTGGGCCGAGCTGCACGAGAAGGCCTTTCGGCGGCTGGGTGGCTCCACGCGGGTGGTGGTTTCTGACAACCTGCGCGAAGGCGTATTATCCGCCGACATCTACGACCCCCGTTTGAATCCCCTGTATGGCGACGTTCTGGCGCACTACGGAGTGACCGCGCTGCCGTGCAAAGTGAGGGATCCGGATAGAAAGGATCAAGCTTCATACTGCACCTCGTTGGGCATCTTGAGTGCAAGCCGCGGATAACGGCTGCGATCTCGGAATGGTTTGCCGGGTTGGGGTTGAGGCAGCGGATCATTTGCCGGCTCGAACAGAAGAAGGCCGCTGTCATTAGCGCGAACAGCCCGTATCACGCCTTCACGGGCGAAGCGCTTGGCGGTGCAGGGGTGTACTTTCATCTGCGTGGCGACCTCTGGCACAGTGAGCCAGCCATGGCTGCGAAGATGGTGGAAGTAAGAGACGATATCGTAGGCGATACGAATGTGCCGGACGATGAGCCGCGTAAACGGGTGCTTCCTGCCAGTGCGAAGGCATCGCGCGTTGAGGGCCTGTGCAATCTGAGCATCGGTCTTTTCGGTGGCGAGGGCACGGATAAGTTCAACGATTTCCGCCGGAGTACGAACCAAGTCTGGAGCGCTCAGAGGCAACGGCCGCTCCAGCGAGGTAGTGGCCCCGCCTTTCCATCGGATATGGATCTGGATTTTGAATTTCTTCACCAGAGTAACGTCTTCGATGAGAAGCCGTAACATCCGCTTGCGATCACGCGCAGAAGTGCGCGCATCGTTCCAAACGCGAGGAAGGTCGGAAGCCAGAGCATGGATAAGATCGCGATCTTCCTTCAGAAGAGCGGCTGGTTGTGATTTGCTCATGCGGGCGTATTCTTCTTCGACGTGTGCCAGACTCATGAGTTTTTCGTTCCACTGGCGCTCCAGACTATCCACGACCAAACGGTTCTCAGGACGAGCCAACAAGTACTGGCGCTGTGCCAGCTCGGCTTGTTCACGAGCCCGTTCTACCTGGGCGCGGCGCAGACGATCCACTTCCGCATGACGAGTCCGTAACTCCTCAAACACCTCCAGCGCCACTTCCAGGGAAGCCGGTGTGACGGCTTCGAGCACGAGTTCGGCGACCGCCTGATCAACCTGGGCGCCGGGCAGCCGCTGGCACACGGGTGCGGCGGTTTCGATGCCATGCCGCTGGCAAACATATTCCGGAATGGGATGACCCCGGTCCACGTGATATCTCACCGTCATGCGCAGACCGCAAACGCCACAGAGGACGAGGCCTTGTAGAAGAGCGGTGCCTTCGCGAGGCGGACTTTTGCGACGATCCTCACCATAGCCGTTGGCATTATCGAGCAGCTTTGCCTGATTAGCTTCAAACTCCTCCCAGGAGATATATCCCGGATGCATGTTTGGCAGGAACACCGACCACTCTTCACGCTTCAGACGACGGTAACGAAGTTGTCCCCCAAGGCGCACCTTACGCTGGCGGGTTTGGCCGAAGACGAAAGCTCCTGCGTAGCGAGGGTTGTGCAGAACGCCCAGTACCCGGCTATGCTCCAGGGTGCCGAATACCAGCTCTCCTGCGCGCGCACCCTTGTTGATACGCCGCGGCCATAGAATGCCTTCCGTCTTGAAGTGATGGACGACACGCATCGCGGAACCGGTCCGGCGAAAGGTCTCGAACAACAGACGCACAGCTCGTTGCACCTGCTGGTCCGGGTCGAAAACCATCCGCTCACTTTCGTCATACACGAAGCCGAGCGGCGGCTTCATCCACAAATCGCCGCGCCGTGCCTTGTTGAGCTGGCCGCCGATGAGTCGTGCCCGCAACATGTGCAGCTCGGCTTCACTCATCGTCCCTTTTAGACCCAATAGCAGCCGATCGTTAAAGTGGCTCGGGTCGTAGATCCCGTCTTCGTCGAGGATGAGCGTGTCTGCCAAAGCGCAAATCTCCAACAACCGATGCCAGTCTGTTGAGCTGCGTGCCAAACGGGAGACTTCCAGGCCCATGACCACACCCACGCGGCCCAACCCAACCTCCGCCACAAGGCGTTGGAAGCCACTACGGCCGGCGGCTGTGGCTCCCGACAAGCCCAAGTCCTCATCGATCACGATGACCTGGTCGGTCGTCCACCCCAGAGCCTGCGCCCGCCGCTTCAGATCGTACTGCCGGGCTGTGCTCTCACAGTTCTCGTGCACCTGTCGCAACGTGGACTGACGAATGTAAAGATACGCCAGCCGCCGCAGATGTTCGGCCGTCACTTTGGATGATGGGTTCATGTTCCTCCCTCCTCACGCACGACAAAACCATGTTGGCCAGTAACGTCGTCAGATCGGGCCGCACGACGGGCGGCAGATCGACCGATTCCTGCGACGTACTTTTCGTGACCGGCCGTGGCCTCAGCGATGTCAGTGCCTCGAGCCAGGCCTTCATGCCGCGCGACAGAAACAGCGCCAAGCCATGACCACGGCGTGAGCCGGCCTGAAGCGCTTCCCGGCGCAGGTCTTCATACTCTCGCTTCCAATCAATCAGCTGATCCACGTTCGTCATCGACCGAGGTACGTCATTGCTGTTTTTTTTTCCGCCGGGACAGCGCCCGTGTCAGCGATCGCGGATGAATCGCAACCCCGAACCGTTTCCGGACAGCTTCGCTTACGTTGTTCTCCGACGATGTATCTGCACGCCACTGTTCCACAAAGTCCAGAATCTCGTTGGTGCACTTGTGCGCCCGTTGCGGACCTCGCCTACGAGGCATCAGGCCAGCGATGCCCCTCGCCTCAAACGCGGCCTCCGTCATGTAGTAGGCCTGCCGACTCACCCCGAAGGCGCTCGAGACATCGGTCACCGCGTCCCCATCGATCTGGTGGCGCCGCAGCATCTCGTAGCGCACTTGCACCAGATCGCGAGGATCGAAGAACTCATCCCGCCGGAAGGCCTCGTCACGCACATCCTCGGGGTTTGGATGAAGGGCCCCTGTTTGGCGGAGCGCCTCGCTCTTAGCATCAACGGCTCGGTTCAATCTACTGCCTGCAGTTCGCTTCATTGGTGTCAACTGTATTATGTACACTCCTGCAAAACTGTCAAGCGCATAACCTGAGGCTGTAACCTTCCAGGATACCCATTCATCCGATGATACGCGCATATTTTGGCATCCACAGTTCGAGAAACTGGCCAACCACGTACTGCCAAAGCGCAGCTCAAAGGATGTAATAAGAATGACAATATGTACGTAATCCGCTTGACACATCGAGATCACCTTCATCTCCCCCTCCGGTTCAAAGCGATCAGCTCAGCCAAGGCCAGCAAGTCCTCTACCCGGAACCTGGACCGGCCGCGCCCCACAGCGATGTAGGCATCTGCCGGAACCACGTCGGTCCAGCTGACCGGCACAGATAGCGGGGATCCGTCCGCCATCTGAATCGTTACCCGATCCTCGCCCCAGAGCATCTTGGACACGACGAACCGAAAGGACTGGCCGCAAAGCGGATGGAAGGGATGAATGATTCGAACTTGCTGCGAATCGACAGGATCATGTGTAGTTGACAGCTTTGGGCAAGGGCAAAGTCGAAAGTGGTGTCGGCCATGCACAGAAGACGCCGCTGAAGGGTAAGCGTTTCGAGAGCCTGGAAGAGGCACAGGCCTATCTGGACCACTGGGAAGAACACTGGGCCGACACGCGCATCCACGGCCGGACCAAGCGGCAGGTGGCGGCGATGTTCGCCGAAGAGAAGCCAGCGCTGCAGGCGTTGCCACTGGAACCGTTCCGTTATTACCAGTACGGCAAGCGCACGGTGCATCTGGATGGCTGCGTCGAGGTGGATGCGGCCTACTACGGAGCGCCGCCGGGCTGGATCGGCCGTCAGGTCGATGTGCAATGGGACTCGATGTACGTGCGACTGCTCGATCCGCGCAGCGGAACGTTGTTGCGCGAGCATCTGGGTCAGAAGCGCGGCAGCCACCGCATCCGCGATGCGGACCGCCCGAGACGAACACCCCACCATACTCATCAACTGCTGGCGCGGGCTCATAAAGCCGGAGCCAGTATCGGCGCTGTCTGCGACGCTATCCACCATCGTCAGGCCGAGGCCGGGCTGCGCCGCATCATGGGTATGCTCTCGCTGGTCAAGAAGTACGGCTCTGTGGCTGTGGCGCAGGCTTGTGATGTCGCGCTGGAACTGCGCGTGACTGAGTACCGCTTCGTGCGCCGCTATCTGGAGCGCAATCCACAGGCTCCACTGAGCCTGAAGCAAGTCGATCCCCTGATCCGCGAACTGACCCAGTATCGCGACCTGATCCAACAACGCATCCACTTCGAGGAATCCTATCCATGAATCTGATCGAACTTACTCGCGCATTGCATCAACTGCGGCTGGGCGGCATGGTTGCCGTCCTGGAGACGCGCCTGCTCCAGGCGCAGGCTGAAGCCATGACCCCTATCGACCTGATCTCCATCCTTGTCTCGGACGAACTGGACTGTCGCAGTAAACGACTGCTCGAGCGGCGCCACAAGCAGGCGCAGTTCCGTGACGCCAACAAACACCTGGACAACTTCGATTTCCAATTTAACCCCAAGATGAATCGCGGTCTCATCTTCGATCTAGCCACCGCAGCCTGGGTGGGAAGGCGTGAAGATGCACTGTTCCTCGGTCCAGCAGGGAGCGGGAAAAGCCACATCGCACAGGCCATCGGACACGCCACCATCCAGCAGGGTTATCGAGTGCTCTATCGCGAGGCACACGCCCTGCTCGAAGAACTGGCCGATGTCACACTTGACGGCAAACGCAAGCAGCACATGGAACTGCTTGCGACTGTACCTCTGCTGATCATCGACGATCTGGGCATGCGCAAACTGCCGTTGACCGCCGCTGAGGAACTTCTGGAAATCATCATGCGTCGCTACGAACGCGTCAGCACGCTGCTCACTTCCAATCGCCCAGTAGAAGACTGGGGAAAACTGTTAGGTGATAGCGCCGCGGTCTCCGCCATGCTCGATCGTCTGCTCCACCACGGTCATGTGCTCAAGTGCGGTCCGCGCAGTTGGCGCACCAAAACCAGCAGTCCGGGGGAAGGACAATGACAAAAACAAATGCAATAACGATGCCGGGCAAAAGGCGCCCGGCGGCGGCGCAATCTCGGATCCAGAAGCCTCCTACCACGGAGCCTCACCATAGGAATCATGCAAGAAGCACGAAACCCTCCACAGGCCGGCCCTTCAGGCAAGCCGCAGAGGGTCTCGATCACCGATTCCTTCGGAGCCAGCCCCGCGTCATCGGCCCTGGATCACTCCGCAAGGCGCGACCCCGGCGGAGCGAGTACAACCTTACCACCCAACAAGAAGCAACGAATTATCACCACCACTCAAACCACACCTTGCCCGAACACACTCAGGCACGGTAAAACAATCACGTCTTCGGCCAATCCCGTTGGCCGGTTTTGAAGTGATAACCTATGGCCGGTTTTAAGGTGATCACCGAGGTTATTTCCATCCTCAAAATGCAGGATGACTGGATCGGAGAGTCGCGCAGCTTAGAGCTTCGTCAGCCTTTGTCCGATGGACCCTCTGCTCATCGTTCGTCTCTTTTCATGACCGCCTCTAGTCGTTCGAGGCGCGTGGTAATGTCCTGAATCTCTTACATGGAAGTCGGCTATTCGGACAACTGATCCATTGGCTACTTCAGGGAAATGCAGTTCCCTGATACGTGGAGGATAAATCCTGTGCCTCGCCAAAACTCCATCATCCTGTGTTTTCTTCGCTTTCTAGCCCACTACGAGTTGAGATTCCAAACGGCTCTTAACCGTTAAGACATCCGGGCCCCGTTCAGCTTCGCCTGCGGATTGAATTTGGCGAGGCACAGCTCGAACAGAAGTTCTTCTGGACAGAATCGGGACATGGGGGCAAAACTATTCCCGCGAGGGCCATTTCATGACAGTCGAATACCAGGAAGAAACGTTTGACTGCTTTATCCAGGATCAGAAAACGGGAGACAAATACAGCGCTTCGGTGAGGGTCAAGAAACGCCGACCACTCGACGTCAGCCGAAAAGAGGGAAAGCTGAAGCTGTGCGACATCTTCATCGACTCCGTATCTGCCATTGAAGGTCAAAAGCACCATCACTTCGCGATGCACACATTGAATGGGGAGGGAGTTTACATCTTTCGCGTTGGCAAAGAGGATGAGAGCGAACGGCCCTACTCCATCTGGGATTTGGGCCCTGTATTCGGAAAGCTAGTGACGCGAGCCCTGCAAACGATGGCATAAGTGCCCTTACTCGCGAAGTTGAACTCCTTGGACGCGGAGTTCAACGCTGACGCACTTCCTGCCGGCGCGAATTGGATGCCGCGAGAGCCAGGTCCAATACAGCTTGAAGCCGGCCCGGTACCATCGCACAACGGTCTCCGGCTGGACGAGAATCAATGTCTCCCTCCACTGGGATCAGACCCGCCGCAATATCACCCAGAAAAGTCTGTCGGTAACGGCAAGGCGAGGATGTCTCCGTTTCAAGCCAGTAAGCTGTTGCCGGAGAGCTAGTGCGGCGAGAAGAAAAGAATCGGATAACCGGAAGAGGCAGCAGCTTCATCAGGCGCAGCATGCGAGAAGTTGTACACGGAGAGAGCCCAGATTGGATACTGGGCTCATCGTCATGATTCAACAGCAGATCGCTATTTTGGCGAGCGACAACACTTAGGGCAGCGCACGTTGACGCCGTCGACGTGCAGGAACTCAGCCCGGCGGGATCCTGTGGCCGCAGCCTTGGGGACATGGACAGGTCAAAGCTCTTTGGGGCGACTCGGCTGCTGCGGCGCATTCCGACAGGGTAGTGCGGTCCGCTGTGGGAAGGCTGAGCGGCAAAATCCAGGTCGACGCGCTTCACTATCGCGCATTCCATAATCCGCCCGTCAAGGAAATTCAGAATTGTGGGGACTTTTGTGGGGAGTCTCTGGGGAATCCCTGGGTAAATGAGGGTAGGGGAGAGATCAAAATGACCGCACAAATAGAAGATTCTAGACAATTAAGGTAAATCAGAGTAATTGAGAGTAACGTTTGTGATCTGCTTTGGGAGCAGAGGGTCGGGGGTTCGAACCCTCTCTCCTCAACCATGAAATCAGTTACTTAACCCATCATCGCATCCTCTTGAAATGCTCTGTAGCCAAAAAACGCGAGTTCTGAAAACCGTGACGCTATCGTGACAATTTGGACGCTAAAGAGCCGCAAACTGAGGCAAGCGTTGCCAAGAGCAAAATGGCCGGAATCCCGCGTCAATCATGGTGATTCGTGAATGTTGCATCATCCAGCCAAAACCTGCAAATCTGCCTGACGCCATCATCATATTGGCGCGGGCCTCGTCGTCGGAAGGATCCTCCACCGCGCGCACTAGATATCGCGCGACCAAACGCATAGCCTGGAGCGACCACACATCGCTGATCGGATTAGATCCCTGATAGGCGGGCCGCATCAATGGACGATCCGGCAAGGGGCGATCCCAGTACGGCATTGCGGTGTAGGATTCGACGGCGTGGCTCAGCACATCAAGACCGCTCGCCGCGGCCACTTGTGCGGGCATAGTGCGGGTGTTTTCCGGATCGAGTAATCCGATGGTAGGCTTGAGCCGCCGGCTGGCGATGCCGGTCTTGGCGTGCATCTTGCTCAAATCGAAAATGGAAACGCCGGTGGTTTCGCTGCCCGTACCGGCCGTGGTGGGAATCGCTATCAACGGGTTCAGAGGACCCGGCACAGGCAAGTCCTTGCCGATCGGAGGATTCACATAGTCGAGAAAATCCTCCGGAGGATAGCAGGTGTAAAGATTCACCGCCTTGGCCGTGTCTATGGTGGATCCGCCGCCCACCGCAACGATCGCGCTGTAGTCACTCTGCTCAGCGAAGGCGATCGCATCCCTGAACGATTCGTCGTTAGGCTCGACCCGAACGCGGTCATAAACTGTGCAAGCAATGCCGTCCGCATCTAGCGATTCAATCACCCTCTGGAGGGGACGCATGTGCCGAAGGACCGGATCTGTGATTACCAGTACTTTGCGAATTCCGAGGTCCGCGAGGTCCATCCCAACTTCACGTGTAACTCCAGCGCCGAACCGCACGCTGGACGCGGCCATTTCAAAGGCGATTTCGTGAGTCATTGAGCAATTCAGGATTTCCAATTTGGCTTCCCGGCACTGACGAGTATACCCACGTCCACGTCTTGCCCTAGGCACATGTCGATCCTTCTCCGATTCTAGAATCGGGGTTGTTCGTCTAGCCACGAGTGGACTTTTCGGCATTATTGAGATTCTCGCGCGGCGCGAAGCATAGGCGGAGCATTTTATTCGTGCGGTCTTCGTTCGCAATACGATCACAAGGCCAGACGTAGTTCTCGAGTCAGGTGCGAGCGACTGTCTTCCGTTAGCGCCGAATCGCGAATGCACAGGTCGATCCGACAATAGTTAAGAACATCCACCCTGCCCGGCCCGCTTCATGGCGACGCGGAGAACGTCCTGCCGCGGTGTTCTGTCTTGTTCCTTTCCACCTCTCGTAACTAGACGCGGATCATAGCGCGGCGACGGTCCCTGTCAACGGCGCTGCCCGCTCCCTTCGCTTCGCTCCCGTGTTGGCCGTTTCCCTCCCGGTGACAGGTCCCGCTCTGTGCCGCGCTTGTTCATGCCCGCGTTACGAGAAAACGCGGAAAGGACAAGACCATGTCGAACACAGAAGAAAAGCAGGACGTTTACACCCGCATCACCAATAAGATCCTCACCTCACTGGAGCAGGGCGTCAGACCGTGGATGAAACCCTGGAACGCCGAACATGCGGCGGGGAAGATCACGCGCCCGCTTCGCCATCATGGCCAGCCCTATTCCGGCATCAACATCCTGATGCTCTGGGCCAGCGCGACGGAGCAGGGTTTTGCGGCGCCGATCTGGATGACCTTCAAGCAGGCCCTCGAACTGAACGCGCATGTCCGCAAGGGCGAGAAGGGCTCGCTCGTGGTTTACGCCAATTCCATCACGCGCACCGAGCACGACGACGACAGCGGTGAGGATATCGAGCGCGAAATCCCGTTCCTCAAGGGCTACACAGTGTTCAACGTCGAGCAGATCGACGGTCTTCCGGAAATCTACTACGCCAAGGCCGAAAGCCAGCTCACGCCGGTTGAGCGTATCGAGCGCGCCGAGGAATTCTTCAAGCATATCCCCGTCACTTTGA
>Ga0210390_10002439_pt1 | contig 16548 bp, 15 predicted proteins | sample IncBWH11OmetaG_FD_161050 | JGI IMG/M metagenome (GOLD analysis project Ga0210390, IMG submission 161050) | Forest soil microbial communities from Barre Woods Harvard Forest LTER site, Petersham, Massachusetts, United States - Inc-BW-H-11-O ... | reverse complement strand
CACAAGCGTCTTTTCGACTTCCCAAGGTAGCCCAGGGTCGTCGTTGCCTGTGGGGCCGAAATGATATTGGATATTGCCAGGTACCAGATGCAGGCCGTGCGCTACGACCACATGGTCGGTCACCTCCTTTGGTAATGGAATCAAACTGGGTAGCTTGTCGCTCTCAAAACTACCGTAGCAATCGTTCACGTCGAGCTCGATTGCCCACACCGGGCCGGCGCTCATGGCCTTCGCGACGTGCATGATGGCGGCCTGCATTCCGCCTTTGATCGTGTACTGGAATGGAAGTAGGTCCGCGACAATTTCGAGTGGACGTCGAACCAGGTATTGGAGTGCGCGGTTTTCGATCCCAAATTCCATATATGTACGGAAGTAATCAGGATTCGACGGTTTCCGCTTCAGGTGAACGAGCGCTGGCTCGTCTGTTCCCTTCCACGGATTAAGTCGTTCGGCTATTGCCCGAAGCTCGCCTTTGCTGAACCGCTGATTAAACTTGAACTGCTGATTGGCTCGGCGAACCGCCTGAAGTTTTGCGTCGTATGAATTGAGGTATGCGCGTATCCGGTAGTCACGCTCCTGAACGCGACCGGCCTCGTTTGCATCGCGCACGCGCTTCAAGAGCTTATCAACGTGCTCTTCTTCTTTGGTGATGTTCAGCATGCCGGCCGTCGTCGTGATGAAAATGTCCGTTCGCAGATCGCTGCTTTATTTCTAGTCCGAATGTCCGTTTGCAGATCACTGCTCTAAGTGATTTCGAAATGTCCGTTTGCAGTTGTCGGCTTGTGATCGGCTTCCGAATGTCCGCTTGCGGATGACTACACCGCCGCAAGCTTCCTTGCTGCAAATTCCTCCACCTCGGCTCTTAGGTAGAAGATCGGCCTTTTACGCACCAGCTCCTGGCGCTTAGGACCAATGCCTTGATCGTGCCAGCGCCGAAGCGTGCGGACGTTGATACCTAGTATTGTTGAGGTGGCGCGCAGACCAATCAGATTCTCGCGGCGCCATGTTTCTTCTTTGATCAACTGCATACTTGCCGCCGAAAATTGCATTTTGGATTCTCGCCTTAACGTCTCCGGGGAGTGTGAATGGACAATGCCGAAGGCGAGCGGTGACCGCCAGGTAAGAATTGGACTTCCTTTTTACCCGCAGAGCTCGGGCGGTTTTTCCGGGCAGATCGGGCTTTCTTTACGCAGGTAAGAATCGGATGCGCTTTTTACCTGGCAAAAAAAGCTGGTTGATGGATGTTGCGAACCATAATCAACCGCGTTCGAAACCTGGCCACGACTTTGCCTGGTCGCCGAACGCTGACGCGCCGTGATTTACGATGCCCGCACAGGCCGCCTCGCAGCAGCGCAAGGTGAGATCCGCGTTGTCGCCCGGTCTTTTTCTATCTGATGAGGATTTGCGTCTGCTGATTTGCCCGCGTGTTGGGCGAGATCGCTTCCGATCGGCGTTGCGAGTTCTCGATCGCGAAGGTTTTCCCAAGGCTAACCCATTGTTCAAGGGGCGATACTGGCCTGCCGTGGTGGCGTGGCTGGACGAGCATAACGGAGTTGGAAATGATGGCCCCATCGGCGCGGCCGAGGATGGCCCGGAGAACTTCGATGCCCCTGCGCAGCGACCGGCCCGGCCTGAAGTGGAGCACTCGCGCCGGCGGTCGACAGCCCTACTGGGTCGCCTCACAGATAACACGCGACAGCAAGGGCTACCCGGACAGGACAATAAGGCTTCCGAGCGATGCGGACGACGAGACGCTCGCTGAGCTGTGCCGCGATCATACCGCCCGCCTGCTGACATGGCTCGCTACCGAAGAAAGGCTTGCTGAACCATTTCCGCGCTACGACGGCACAATCCTAAGCTTGTCTCGGCTGTACCAGGAGCATCCGGACTCGCCGTTCCACGATGTGAAACACAATACGCGCAAGACCTACACCGACAGCCTCAAAGTAATTGAGACGACGATTGGGCTCCGCGCTGTGCGGCGCGTCACGGTGGTGGACGTACGCGGGTACTACAAGCGCTGGCGAGAGCCGCGGGTCGAAGGCGGCACGCCACGGATCAAGCGTGCCCATGATGCCGTATCGAACCTGCGCATGATCCTTCGTTTCGGGTTTGCGCTTGGGCACAAGGACTGCGGAGATCTCTACGAGCGGCTGGCGATGCTACGCTTTGAGCGCGGCGGTGCCCGCGAGCAAGAAATGACTTTTGCCCAGGCTACCGCCTTCGTGCGCAAGGCGCTCGAGATGGGTTCGACAGCTGCCATCCCAGCAGAGCGCGCGAAGTCAATGGCGATTGGCGTTGCCGCGCAGTTCGACCTATTGCTGCGGCAAAAGGACATCATCGGGGAGTGGACGCCGGCCGTGCCGGAAATCCCGTCGGCGATCTACGCTGGAGGCGAGATGTGGCAGGGCCGATTCCGGTGGGACAACTTGCCTGGTTGGCGGCTGCGAGTCCGGACTTCGAAAACCCGCAGCGTCATAGAATTTGATCTGACACGGTATTCTCTGCTGTTTCCCCTGCTCGATTCACTTCCGCACGCTGAGCGAACCGGCGCCATTGTAAAGGGAGAGCACGGGCTGCCAATTCGCGAGCGTAGCTACCGGAAATGGTTCCGGCAAATCGCCCGCGCCGCCGGTATCCCGGATTCGGTCTGGAACATGGATAGCCGCGCTGGCGGAGCCACCGAGGCGGATGAGGCCGGTGCCGACTTTAAGGCTATTCAGGACGCGCTCACGCACAGTGAGGGCCGGACGACCATGCGCTATATCCGCGAGCGTGCTGCGGGCCGGCGCGTGGCGAGCGTGGCCGACGCCCGCAGCCGCAAGCGAGCGGACGACTCCAGCGAACCCGGAACAGCGTAAGAACGGAACGTCAGAACGGTGTCAGAATGGCACGAACAACATTAAGCGAAATCAATTAGGTGGTTGGTCGGGGCAGCAGGATTCGAACCTGCGACCTGCTGTACCCAAAACAGCCGCGCTACCAGGCTGCGCCATACCCCGCCGGTCGCGGCTTGGGATACATCTTTCGTTCGTTCCCAGCAACCATCTGCCCAGCAACCACCCGCCCCAGCAACCGCCTGCCATGACAACCCGATGTCCGCCGGGGCCTCGAGCCGCCGACAAACGGCGTTACATCACGTCCCTTTGCCGAAGATCGAACCGGTGACCTTGTCGCCCGCCTTGATACCGAGCTTGTGCGCGGTGCCGGCGATGACTTCAAGCACCCCGCGCACGAGGCCGCCGGAGGGTATCAGGGAGTCGTTCATCGGCTTGGCATTTTCGGCGATGCGAACGATGTGGCCGTCGGAGGCGATGAAGATGATGTCGAGCGAAATATAGGTGTTGTGCATCCAGAACGCGGTCGGCTGCGGATAGCCGAAGTCGAACAGCATGCCGTGACCTTCCGGCATCGACTTCCGGTACATCAGGCCGCGCTCGCGCTCGGCGTCGTTGGTGGCAAGCTCGACGGAAAACGGATGCACGCCGTTGCCAGAAACGATCTCGATCGTATCCGTTCCGGCCGCCCGCGCCGGCGCAAGCGCGCCGAAGCCGGCCAGCAACAGGATCGCGGCCACGCTTGCTGCGGATGCGAAGGATTTGGAGAAGAACAGCGCGCTCAGTGCGAAGCGGGTCCGAGCGGTCCGCTTTCGGGACGCACCTCTGCCGCCATCATGCCTTTCGGCCCCGGCCCGTAGCGCACCAGGACGAACTGTCCCGGACGCAACTCGGCCAGACCGAAGCGGCGCAATGTTTCCATGTGAACGAAAATATCCGGCGTCCCCTCCCCACGCGTGAGGAAGCCGAAACCGCGAAGCCTGTTGAACCATTTGACCTGTGCCCGTTCGAGACCGCTCGTGGGCGAGACTGTAACATGGGTTCGCGGCGGTGGCATCTGCGCCGGATGGATCGCCGTCGATTCATCCATGGAGATGACACGGAAGGCCTGCAGGCCCTTCGGCCCCGGCAGAACCTCGCAGACCACGCGCGCGCCTTCATAGGCGGTCTGATAGCCGTCGCGCCGCAAGCAGGTCACGTGCAGCAGCACGTCCGACATGCCGGTGTCCGGAACAATGAAGCCATAGCCCTTGGCGACATCGAACCATTTGATGACGCCGGACACCTCGATGACGCGCGAGGCCCCTTCGTCGCCGACATGTGCACCATGCTGTGCATCAAGTGCGACGTCGGGACTCGATCCCGGTCTGTTGGATTTTGCTTCGATTCCGTCCGACGCCATGACGCCGCGACCGCCGCTCTGTGCTCGCACCGGTTCGGGTGCATCACGAATTTACGAATCTCTTGAATCGAAGATAACACCGGCCATCAGGGGCGAAAGGGTAAAAATGCAACAGTGCGATAAAAGCGTCATTACCTGTGCACAAAGTCGGCGCACCGCACGCACAACGCACTCAGTCAATGAACGATCAACGGTGCGAGCACCGTGCCAATGTCTTGACGCACAACGAGATCGGCAATGGCGTCAAACTCGGTCGCTTCGCGATTGATGATGACCAGACGCGCGCCATGACGCTTGGCCAGCAGAGGAAATCCCGCCGCCGGCCAAACAACAAGCGACGAGCCGATCGCCAGGAAAAGATCGCAGGAACGGGACAGGTCCTGGGCGCGCTGCATTGCCGCATCCGGCATGGCCTGGCCGAACGAAACGGTCGCGGTCTTGATGAAGCCCCCGCACTCTGGGCAATCGGGCGCGCAGCCGTTGCCGGCTTCCATGCGCTGGCGCACCCAACCGAGCTCGTAGCGGGCGCCGCAGTCGAGACACTGCGCGAAGGTGGTATTACCGTGCAGTTCGATGACGTCGGCCGGCGCAATCCCCGAGGCCTGGTGCAGATTGTCGATGTTCTGGGTAACGACGCCGGGCACCTTGCCGGCGCGGTAAAGGCTCGCTAGCGCCAAATGACCGCGGCCCGGCCGGGCGGCCGTGAAATGCTCGTCCATGGCAAAGCGCCGGCGCCAAGTTTCGTTGCGCGCCTCCTGGCTCGCCAGAAACTCATCGAACGGTATCGGTTTGCTCTTGGTCCACAGTCCGCCGGGCGAGCGGAAGTCCGGGATGCCGCACTCGGTCGAGATGCCGGCGCCGGTAAAGGGCACGATGGTATCGGCTGCGTGGACCAGATCGGCCAGACGGGCGATGGCGGTCTCGAGATCGGATGCGATCATGGCTTGGTCCGTCATGGCTGGGCGATCATGGCTAGACGATCATGGCTGGGCGATCATTAGGTCAAACCGGCTGTCCAAACCCGGCTGTCACCAAACCCCAGTGTCACAGACGGGCTTCATACTCGGTCGGGCTTCATACATATTTCCGGTCGGCCCGCGGCAGAAGACGGGCCGGTTCGGCCAGCGGAGGTTCCTCATGCGGTATCTGCACACAATGCTGCGCGTACGCGATCTCGATGCAGCGCTCGACTTCTATTGCAACAAGCTCGGGCTCAAGGAAGTCCGCCGCCGCGTCGATGACAAGGCCAAATACACGCTGGTCTTCCTCGAAGCCCCCGGCGACGACGGCCTGGTCGCCAATGGCCCGGCCGGCCGGCAGGCGCCGCTGGTCGAGCTCACATATAACTGGGACAGCGAGGACTATGGCGAGGCGCGCTATTTCGGCCACCTCGCCTATGAGGTCGATGACATCTACGCGCTGTGCGAGCGGCTGATGAAGGCGGGCGTGACCGTCAACCGGCCTCCCCGCGACGGCAATATGGCCTTCGTCCGCTCGCCCGATAAGCACTCGATCGAGCTGCTGCAGAAAGGTTCTCCGCTACCTCCGAAAGAACCCTGGATTTCGATGCCCAATAGCGGGAAGTGGTGAGCCGGCAGCCCAGAGAGAGGCCCCGAGCGAGGCCTTGTCAGGGGCCTTGGCGCGCCGCGAACAGGCTTGCTTGCCGCCTCCGCCAAAGCACTTTATATGTCGCGCGCCTTCGGGTACCGCTTCGGCGCCCGATCCGGCCACAGCGCCTCGCGCGCCATTAGCGCCCTTCGTCTAGCGGTCCAGGACACCGCCCTTTCACGGCGGTAACACGGGTTCGAGTCCCGTAGGGCGCGCCAATGAAATCAATTGGTTAGCGCGGGCGTCGGGATCCATCCTCAAAAAACGTCCAATCGCCGCAGGCGACACATTATCAATCTCGTCGCAACGGCGGCGACACGACGGAGTTGTGGGCGGCGCCGCAGATGGTGCCGATGTCGGAAAACGTCGAGTTCAGGCCGAAGTAGTGCTGCGCCCCACGGTGTTACGGCCCGTTGATCCCCTGAACCGTCTCAGCAATCCCGGCGTTCGTGATATCCGTGGCTTCCTGCGACTGTAGTTGAGCGGCCGAGTCAGCGGCCGCCGTGTCGTCAGCATTATCGTCATAGCTGCCGCCTATGGTAATGCTGACACTCGGGCCAGTGTAAGAACGCTGGGCCACCGATCTCGCCGCTGTGGTCGGCGGGTCTTGAACCACGTTGGTGTATTCGTAGCGGTAGCCGCGCGAGAGCATGCACTTCTTAAAGGCAGCGGTATCGTAGATCGCGGTGCGGCTCTCACCCGTTGCGCTGTAGCAGGCGTTCACGCTTGCTTTATAAAGAGCGAAGCTTCGCGGATGTCCGTTCGGACGGATGGTGTCGTAGTACGTTTTTTCACCATGGGTCGAAGCGCTGGCACTCGAAACCAGTCCCGGCGATAAAGCACCTAGCAACACTGCGCCAATGAGGATCAGCTTTTTCATGGCAATCTCCTTGTCCCATTCGTCGGCGACGGGATGGAGGAGGTTCTAAGGTTACAGAAGTTTCACCATCGATGGCGCGCTGGCGACGTTAAGTCGTCCGCCAGCATGTCGCAATTGATCGCTCTCAAGAACGCCTGTTGAACGATGAAGGACGAAGTCTCGCAAGGCCCTACCGCTACTTCCGTCTTGCCAGCGTGCTTTTCTTGCCTAGCGCCGATGTGTGCAACGACTTAGGTGCTGAGCCCTCGTAGCAGACGCCAATTGTGTAGCCGCGCTGCCATGCCAGCCGGCACACATATCGGGCGGCACCATGGTGAAACTCAAAGCGCTTGGACAGATCCCTCTGTTCGGAAATCCTCAAACAGGCGCCGCCGGCTGAGAGATCGACAACCTGACATTCAACCGGAGAACCCGAAGCGAAGACTAATTTGCCAGTCTTGGCCATCATCCCCTTGGGAGGCACGCGTATCCCACGTCGACGTTCGGCGGACATTTGCTTTGCACCCACGATTCTCAGATCGCTTCCGTAAAGATGAAAGATTTAAGATTTACTCATGTGATAGGCGCCGGCGGTGCCTTGGCGGAACTTACTTCAGATCTGACGGAAATGAGGGCGGTGTCGCGGCCAAATGGCCCAGGAAAGTTGCAATGCGTGCGACGTTGGCGTTCACCAAATCAACGTCGCCGCGCAATTTCTCCATGCCGTTGAGCCCTTCGTTTATGCGGCTGACAAGCGTCGGCAGTGACGCTTTCATCTCGGCAACAGAGATGGTTAAATTGTTGATCGCGAAATGCACGCCGTCTAATTGAGTTTGCATGATCCGGTAATTCCTCTTCAGATCACTGAATAAGGCGCCAATCACCGCCCAGAGCACGCCAACGATAATAATCGTAACAGCGGAAGCGCCAGCGAACAATTCGCCCCACGTCGCAGTAACTGCCTGTTCCATCGCTCCGCTCCTTATTTCGTGGCCGGCCGGTGGTGCTACGGCTCGTTGTTGAAATGGAAAACCGTGGCAGCCTCAGCAGCGCCCACATTCATAGCACTTACGTGCCGGGCGAAGCCTCGTCCACAGCATCGATAATAATGGACGCGGCAGTCGCGCGTCACTTAGCCCCCGGTGGTCACCATCGCCGGGGCTTTTTTGCGGACCGAGCGGCGCGGCATTTTCTGGGAAAGCCCTCCCGTCGTGCGCGCGCGCCAGGGTCATCCGCCAGCATGAAAAAAAGCCCGGCTCACGCCGGGCTTTGGAACATAATTTTATCTCTTTTCGACCCACTATTTGACCCAGCGGGGTGACGCGGCGGTTTTCGCAGACGGCGCGTCGGCAACAGGTGCGGGGCGAGTACCCGAGTTGTCCTACATTTGCTGTGTTTGGATCGCCTCCCAGCGGTTCAACCCCCGCTGCCTATCACGTCGCCCATGAGCGGGAAATGACGGTGGGTGTCGCGGAGGCGATGTTGCCGCGCAGTGTTGCCATTATGCTGCACTGCCGAACGCGCCCGCCCGTACATATCAAACCATGTAAGTGCGCGATCAAAAACGACTGGCCTATTCGCCGAGCACCCGATTCCGGTGCTTCCCGCGCGCATCTCGCCTGCGATGCTTGCCGGCAACATGCCGACCCTGCAAAGCATCGAACTGATCGGCGAGACCCGCTGCCGGTGCGGGCTGGAGCCCAGCGGTCGACGGGATCAATTGTGGGCTCAATTGTCGCGTTTCAAATGCACGACAAATTCAATGAACCACACCGTCACGAATGCCAATGCGACAAGTATGCCAATGATGTCGATCCAACTCAGTTGCCAACCTATTTGCGATGCCATTTCGTCGCCGTCTTGCGGCGCCGCTCACTGAATCGCTAATGCCGTTTCGAAGTTGGCAGTTCCGCGCCGGCCATTCGCCTCATGGCAGGCATGCCGTAGGAACTGTCGTGCGGGGACTTGGTTCTTGTAGTTCGGACGGACGATGCCGTGTCGAGCAGTCCCCCAAGCCCCCCGACAACTCCCCTGCGGCGCGTCCGTCCACCAACATTTGCGATCGCGGTGACTCTCTTTTCCGTTCGCAATTCAAGATGGCGCCGCGTGATGGCCGCTTATGTGGCAAAACAAAACAAAAAGCCCCGGCATTCTGGGACCATGCCGGGGCGAGGTAACATTTCAATTGGGAACGCGCAAAGATCGCACGCGTCTCATGACAGCCGTACGAATTAGCTGGTACGCCGTTGCCGTTGCGATGGTTGCTGCACAAGAAAATATTTCAGGACATAGGCGCCTTCGCGCGCCGCCAGCGGGGCGCCACAGCTGAGGCAGATGAGCTCCCGATACGGCGTGGAGGACGTGGCTTCGACCCGGACAAGTTTGTACTGCGCCGCGCAGTTCGGACAAGAAAAAGACGCCGGCGCCAGTTTGTCTGTCGTATTGCTGGAACTTTTGTCGCGTTCGGCCGGTGCGTTTAGCCGGCCTTGGCTCGTACGGGTGATGAGATGACGGCTGCGTTGTTGTTCCACTGTCTGGCCTCCACTTCGGTGGAGAAGCCATCGGCCCATTTTAGGTTCCTGACGTTCAGCCTTGCGCGAACGCCATAGCTCTCGAAGACCTCGCGGGTCTTCATTCGTCGGCGTTTTGCTTGGCCGCCAGCGCGGACCGCCGCGAATGCGATCGCGGCGGTCTACTGCACCGTGACGGCGTAATAGGTCGACGGCGTGAAGTTCTGCAGGCCTGGCAGGCCGGCGGCGTCGTTCTTGGGAATGTCGTTGCCGGCGTCGGCGAGCGCGATGAAGCCATTGGTCTTGGCATCGAACACTTGGGTGATGCCGCCGATGGTCTGGGTCAGCGGATCGTAGGCGAGCTCGACCAGGCCGCCGGTCTGCGTGTCATCGCAGATGATGCCCTTGCCGTCTGGCGTCATTGAGACCGCCAGCAGCCATTGCGCCGGCGTCTGGTCGCTCGATCCGCCGATCACCACCGGGCCGTTCTTCAACAGCGCAACGAAATCAGTCTTGCCGGCAACGATCGGGAACGGGCCATCGTTGGTCGGCGTCACATCGTGCCCTGCCCCATTGGAGAAGGTCGCCTTGCCGAGCAGATCGACATGGGTGGCGCCGGGCCAGGTGTCCTCGCTGCCGTTCCAGAAGCCATCGATCATGTATTTCGGCGCTTCGGTCTGCACGATGCCGCGCGCGATGATGGTCAGGATCGTCGCCTCGCTGTCGTCGTTGTCGTAAGGCGGCGCCTTGAAGTCGGAATACTGATCGGCGTCATACTGGCTGATCGGCGGGAAATAATGCCCGTGATTGTGCATGTAAGCGTCGCCCGGCGGCAGCGAGGCCGGGTTCACGCTATTGGTCTGGTTGTGTGCCGACGGCCAGACCACGGCGCACGGCACGCTCAGCGCCAAAGGCGGAGCGAACGATGTTCTACGATATCGACGGCGGATTGCCGAGCGGCTACGGCTTCGTCGAAGCGAGCCACCGCTACACCAACGAGACCACGCTGAGCGGCGACCGCATTTTCGCCGGCCTGTTGCTGCAATATTAACGCAATGCATCTCTCGCATGGCAGCGGAACCGCTCGCGTCTTGCCCCAATACTTGCCGATACGCTAGCACTTGGGTGTCGGCCGATTCCGTTCGATTCATTCGATTCATATGATGTCGAGCACCGCTGGCTTTGAACCGGAGCAGGCCGGAACTTTGCAGGCTTGCGACCCCTCGATGGAGAGGCCGCCCGCGAACGGACCGACAATGGCGAAGAAGAAGCTTCAGCCTTCAGCCGCCTTGATGCTGCAGATCGAGAATGCATTTTTCGCCCATGGCTACAGCAAGCTGACCATGGAGCGCCTGGCGCAATCCTGCAATTTCTCCAGACGCGCGCTTTACTTCTATTTCAGCAGTAAGGCGGAAGCCTTTCGTGGAATCGTGCGGTTTCGCAACGACCTGGCGCTGAGCGCGGGTTTTGCGGCCGGCCGGAAACGTTGGTCGGAGGGCGGCAACGCGCTCCAGATTTTGACCGAGATCATCAATATCCGCTATGGCGACACCCGCCGCCTCAGTAATGCCTCGCCACACCTGGTCGAATTGAATGCCGAGGTGTTCACGCGATGCAACGACATCGTCAAGGATGTCGCGATCTTCTTTGAAGCGGAACTGGCGAAACTGATTGTCGAGCTGCAGGCGGCCGACGTGGTGCGGCTGCGCCCGGAAGTGACGGCGGAGCAATTGGCGCAGGCGCTTGCCAATGGCGCGCGCGGCGTCAATCAGCGCATCCCCGCGGTCGCTCCGGAAGATCTGGCGAGCCGTTACGGCGAGATGTGCCGCTTCATCCTCTATGGCTGCGCTGAAGTTCCCGCCCCATCGCCGCGCACCAAAGGCAAAGATTCAGCGCAGAAGAAAATCCCGCCCCGGAAGGCGGAAAGAGAGCGCGCTTGACGGCGACTTTGGCTTCGGCTCGGGCCGCAATCTCCGCGATGTCGATCGCCGAGCGGCTCGATCGTCTTGCCTTGACCCCGCTTCATGTCGCGATCATCGCGCTCTGCACGCTCGGCCTAGCGGCCGATATCGGCGAAGTGGCGCTGAGCAATACGTTCTCCGCGATCTTTCTTGCGCCGCCCTATAACGCCTCGCGCGGCGACGTGGCCTGGCTGCTCGCTGCTGTCTTTGCCGGCGGTGCGATCGGCGCGCCGATTTTCGGCTGGTTGGGGGATCGCGGCGGCCGACGCACGGCGCTGCAATTGGCGCTCGCCGTTCTCGTCGCGAGCTCGCTCGCTGTCGCCTTCAGTCCCGACCTGACCTGGATGACGGTGCTTCGCTTTGTCTCCGGCTTGGCGCTTGGCGGTTATCCGCCTTTGACCGCAGCCTATCTCGCCGACGTGCTCCCGCCGCGGCGCCGCGGATTTAACATGATGCAGTGCGGGGCGGCGGCATTTCTCGGCGCGCCGGCGGTGATCTTTCTGATCCGCTGGCTCACGCCCTGGGCGCCGCTCGGCATCGAAGGCTGGCGCTGGGCGCTCATTGCCGGTGCCGCCGTTTCAGCTTTGGCCGCGAGCTTGTTCTTCTTGGTCCCGGAATCGCCTCGCTGGCTCGCAGCGCTTGGCCGGACCGCCGAGGCCGAGCGCTCGTACCGATATTTCGAAGCAGCAACGCCGCGCGTTATCTCGCCGTTTGCGCAGGCGTCGACAAATGCGGCGCCGGACCTATCCAAAACCGGCGATAGCGCGATTGCCGAAACGCCGAGCCACTTCCGGCGCTCACTTCTTCTCGCCGCGCTCTATGGACTAGGACCATGGGCGACGATCGGTTTTCCGCTGCTGAGTGCGGCCGTGATACTGCAAAAGGGCTTTCGGGTCGGCGACTCGCTTCTCTTCGCCGGCGTTTCAATGCTGGGGCCGACGCTCGGCGTCGGCGCGCTCGCCATTCTTGTCGATCGCATCGAGCGGCGGCTCACCCTGATCCTGTGCGCGGCGACAATGACGGCGCTCGGTCTGGTCTTTGCCGTGAGCACGACGCTGGCGACGCTGATTGCGCTCGGGATCGGCTTTAATCTGACCAGCGCGGCCTACAGCGTCGTTCTTTCGATTTACGGCGCCGAGCTCTTTCCCACCAAATTGCGCGCGCTCGCGACATCGGCCGGCTGCGGCGCCGGACGCGTCGTGTCGGCGCTGGTGCCGATCGTCCTACTGCCCTTGCTCGGCACTCAAGGGCCGCTTGCGATGTTCGGCCTGATCGCTGCGGCCTTACTGATCAGCATTTTTCTGATCTTTGCAGCCGGACCGCCTGGGCTTGCAAAAAAGCCGGTTCAATAACCGAACAGGCTTGCCGCCGCGCGCCGGTAATAGGCGAAGCTCAGCGGTCCGACGCGGCCGCAAGGGTCTTGCAGGTCCTCGCGTCCGCGCAGCATCGGATCCTGCATCTCGCGCGCGGTGAACGATCGGGCCCCGACCAGGCGTTCGCGGCAGACATAATCTTGGCGCTGCGCCACCGGGAGCAGCACCAGCGGGTCGAGTTGCCAGATCCGCGCGGTATGGTCGAGCGAAGCCGTCACGATGCGCGCGCCGTCGGAGCTGAAGGCAGCGCTGACGACCTGATTGCCGTGTCCCGAAAGCATCGCCAAGGCGACGCCGGTTTGGGCATCCCAAACGCGCGCGGTGTGATCGGCCGAGGCCGTGACGATGCGAGTGCCATCGGGGCTGAAAGCCACACCGAGGATGCGGTCGGTGTGACCCAACAACTCGGCCACCAGCGAACCGGTTTTTGCGTCCCATACGCGCGCGCTATCGTCATAGGACGCTGTGACAATGCGCGTGCCGTCGGGGCTGAAGGCTGCGCCGCTGACCCAATCGCGATGTCCTGCGAGCGTCGCCATGGCATCGCCAGTCTTGGCATCCCAAATGCGCGCGGTTCTATCCGCTGATGCCGTGACAATGCGCGACCCGTCGGGGCTGAATGAAGCGCTCAGCACGCGGTCCTTATGCCCGGACAAAGTGACGAGCACCCTGCCCGTCTCCGCGTCCCAGGCCCGCGCCGTGCCGTCGAAGGACGCCGTGACCACGCGCGAACCGTCGGCATTGAACGCGGCGCTATTGACCCAGCCGGTATGGCCAACCAGGGTCGCAAGGATGCCGCCGGTTCGCGCGTCCCAAATCCGTGCAGTGTTGTCGAAGGCGGCGCTGACGACGCGCGCGCCGTCCGGGCTGAATTGCGCATCCGCCACGCGGTCCTCGTCGATGGCAAGCAGGGCCAGCGCCTTGCCCGTCCGCGCATCCCAGACTCGCGCCGTATCGTCGTCGGATGCGGTGACGATGCGAGAACCGTCGTGGCTGAACACGGCACTGTTGACCGCCTTGGCGTGGCCCGACAGCGTGGCGATCGCGGCGCCGGTCTTGGCGTCCCAAATGCGCGCCGTCTTGTCCTCGGACGCGGTGACCACGCGCGAACCATCGGGGCTGAATGCGGCGCGGCTCAGTGCGCTATCGTGGCCGGACAATAGTGCAAGCGGCACGGCTTTGTTGATGTTCCACACGCGCGCCGTGCCGTCGAATGATGCTGTCACGACATGGGAGCCGCTCGCGTCGAACCTTGCCTTGAAGACAGCGCCGGTGTGGCCCGCAAGCGTGGCAAGGAGAGTTCCTGTTGCCGCGTTCCAAACCCGCGCCGTGCTGTCCGCCGACGCGGTGACGATGCGCGAGCCGTCAGAGCTGAACTCCGCAGTCCAAACCCAGCCGCCGTGTCCTGAGAGTGTGGTCAGTAAAGCGCCCGTCTCGGCGCTCCATACCCGCGCGGTGCCATCGACCGACGCGGTCACGACCGAAGCGCCATCCGGGCTGAACGCCACGTCGAGCACCGGACCGCCATGGCCGGTCAGCACTGCACCCGAGGCGCCGGTCTCCGCATCCCACAGGCGTGCCGTTCCGTCATCGGAAGCGGTGACGATGTGCGCGCCGTCAGGACTGAAGCGCGCGCGCCACAGCAATGCGGTGTGACCCGACAGCGTGGCGAGGACTGCGCCGCTCGAGCCATCCCACAGCCGCGCCGTACCATCGAACGATGCCGTCAAAACGCGCGAACCGTCCGGACTGAATACGGCCGTAGTCACCGTGTCGGTGTGTCCGGAGAGGGTCGCAAGCGGTCGGCCTGTCTGGGCGTCCCATAGACGCGCCGTGTCGTCGTTGGACGCCGTCACGATCCGCGAACCGTCGGGGCTGAACGACGCGTCGTTCACCGGAGCGGTGTGGCCGGAGAGGGTTGCAAGAACAGCGCCGGTCTTTGCGTCCCACACCCGCGCCGTCTTATCCCAGGATGCGGTGACGATTCTCGTGCCGTCGGGGCTGAACGCCGCGCCGTTGATCCAGCCGGTATGCCCCGCGAGGTTGATAAGACCAGCGCCGGTTTCAGAGTCCCATAGACGAACGGTCCCGTCCCACGACGTGGTCAGAACGCGGGAGCTGTCGACGCTGAACGCGGCGCTGCTGACCAGATGCTTGTGGCCATCCAGCGCGACCTGAAAATAGCAGGCCGGGTTTGACCCGAAGAACGATAGCGCGCCGAGCAATTGCGGCGACGACAACGAAAACGGCGACGCGCCCGTGGACGGCGGCAAGCCGGCAATGGCCAGCCGCAATGCACGATCGCAAAATCCCTTGTCAAAGGCGGTTTCGCTCAGGCTCGCAAATATCGCGGCTTCACGTTGCGAGGTCTGGCCGGATTGCCACGCTGAAACGCCGAGAACTCCTATCCCGGCAACGAGAGCGGCAGCCAGCCAAAGGCCATTGTGAATTTTTGCCATTCACCGTCGTGATGTTCAGCATCCCGGACGCCGCCGCACCCTGCACGCGCGGCTATTTCGGCTCCTTCCCAGTATAGCGCAGGATGAAGAGCCCCCACTTGTCGTCATTCATATAAATGTAGCCGCGGGCATCGACGGCGATCTCCTCGCTCCAATCGACCTTCGACGCATGCGCGCCGGACTGATCGGGAAGGTTCGGCCGCTCCGGCGGCATGAAATAGCCGACCTCTTTCGGCAGCCGCGGATCGCTGATGTCGAAAATGCGCACGCCAGCATTGAACCAGGCAACCGTCATCAGATTGCCGGGATGCTGGATCGCCGGATTGTGAATTTCCTGACTGACATTATGCGGGCCGAAACGGCCGCCCTTGTCGCAGAAATCCTTGTAGGGCGCGTCCTTCGGCGGCACCGGCGTCGGGAAGATCGAGATCAGCTTCGGATGTGCATTGTCGGAATCGTCGATCATCCCGGCGAAGTTCATGCCGTTGTCGGCGCACCGCTCGTCATGCGCTTCGGAGCTCACATAAAGCAGCTTGCGGTCCCACAGCGGCAGCACGGTGTGCACCGATTGGATGCCGACGCTCGCAAACGGTTCGGTGATGTGGAGCCGTCCGATCACCTTCGGATTGGTCGGATCGCTCAGATCGAGATTGACCACCTCGGGCGTGTAAGGCAGCGACGCCCATTTGCCGTCGGGGCTGACATTGACCGGCCCGTGAAACCCTTCCGGATATTGCGACTTTGGCTCGCCGTCCTTCTGCCCGGGCTGCCACCATTTGCCGATGTCTTTGGGATGCGCCGGGTCGCTGACATCGAGGATCACCATGATGTTGCTCTTGAAGCCCGGATAGCTGGTCGAGAGATAGGCGAATTTGCCGCCGGGATAGGAATTGCGGTGCGCGCCGGTGTCGCCGCCCATCCAAGAGCTGACCTGTTTGGGATTCTCCGGATCGGAAATATCCCACAGCAGCACCGCCGGCAGAGGATTCTTCTGCGGCGTGAAACTGTTGAGCGAGGTCAGCATCAGATTGTCGTGCAAGGTGACTTGCGCCGTGATGATGCTCTTGTCGGCGGTCACATAGGGAATGAATTTCACATAGCGCGGCTTGGCCGGGTCGGTGACATCGACGATGCTCCAGCCCTGATCGAACGAGTGGCCCGTGTAGAGGTACCATTTGTCGTTCGCGGTATGCTTGATCGCGATCTTGAAGCCGCCGAACTTGCCGCCAAGCGCAGAGAAGCCGACCTGCTTGATGTTCTCCGCCTGCGCGCCGGGCGGATACGGATCGGCAACGGCTCCGCCCGCGAGCAATGAACATGACAACAAAGACGATGCCGCGAACGCGCAGAGGCGCGAAGTGGCTGTGAAGCGCATGGACATTTCCTCCGGTACTTTCTGGACAAGCGAAGCGCGCGATCTCTCCGATCGTATACATCGATACGAGCGTACGAAAGGGCGGACGCATCTAGAATTCCCGTAAACTGCGGCGTCGAGACTTGCCGTCCGGCGAAGCGCCGACTATCTCACGCTCTGCTCAA
>Ga0210390_10002434_pt1 | contig 16562 bp, 16 predicted proteins | sample IncBWH11OmetaG_FD_161050 | JGI IMG/M metagenome (GOLD analysis project Ga0210390, IMG submission 161050) | Forest soil microbial communities from Barre Woods Harvard Forest LTER site, Petersham, Massachusetts, United States - Inc-BW-H-11-O ... | reverse complement strand
GCCAGCGCACGCCGCCGCCAGCACGTTCTCCAAATTGTGCGCACCCTTCAGCGGAATCTCGGAGACCTGCAGAATCTCGCGCTGCCCCGATGAATCGCGGAACACGATGCTCCCATCCCGCACCCACGCGCCATGCTGCACTTCTTTTTGGCGGCTGAACCAGAACACCTGCGCGCGAGTTCGCGCAGCCAACGTTACGCAGATGGGGTCATCGGCATTGAGCACCGCGAAGTCGCTCGCCTGCTGATTTTCGAAAATGCGCGCCTTGGCATCGACATAAACATCCAGCGTTCGATGCCGGTCAAGATGGTCTGGGGTCACGTTCAACACGACAGCAACTTTCGGCCGGAACGTCTGAATCGTCTCCAGCTGAAAGCTCGAAACCTCAAGCACGGTCACAGTTTCCGGCTGGGCGCGGTCGGCCAGCGAAATCGCCGGCGTGCCGATGTTGCCGCCAACCAGCGCAACAAAGCCCCCGGCCGTCATGATTTCGCCCGTAAGCGAGGTAGTCGTGGTCTTGCCATTCGATCCCGTGATCGCGACGATCGGCCCCGGCAGGAACTGCGCCGCGAGTTCAATTTCGCCAATCACGGTTTCTCCGGCGGCCCGCGCCTGCACCAGCGGCGGCGCGTCCACCGGCACTCCAGGACTCACCACAATCAAATCTTGTCCGCGGAAGGTGCGGTCGCCGTGGCCTCCGGTCTCCACCGTGATGCCGTGATCGAGCAGCACGGGAATTTCGTTGCGCAGTTCGTCGCCGGACTTCGTATCCGAAACGGTCACCCGAGCCCCATGCTCTTTCAGAAACAAAGCCGAGGCCACGCCCGATTTTCCCAGGCCCACCACCAGCACGCGTTTGTCGTTCAGTTCCATCAAATCTATTTCACCACAGAGTCACAGAGACACAGAGAAAAACAAGAATAGACTTTGACTCTCTCTGCGTCTCTGTGACTCTGTGGTGAAAGCTCTTCCTATCTCAGTTTCAGCGTTGTCAGCGCGAACAACGCGAACACCAACGACGCGATCCAGAACCGCACGATGATCTTCGACTCCGACCACCCCAGCAACTCGAAATGATGATGCAGCGGCGCCATCTTAAAGATGCGCTTCTTGCGTAGCTTATAAGACCCAACCTGCAGGATCACCGACACCGCCTCAATCACAAACACGCCGCCAATGAACGGCAGCAGCAGTTCTTGCTTGATAATCACCGCAACCGTACCGATCGCGCCACCCAGCGCCAGTGATCCCACGTCGCCCATAAACACTTCCGCCGGATGCGCGTTGTACCACAGAAATCCAATGGACGCTCCGACCATCGCTCCGCAGAAAATGGTCAGCTCGGCCACCTGTGGCATGCGCGGCATTTCCAGATAAGAAGCGAAGGTCGCGTGCCCGCTGACATAGGTGAGCACGGTCAACGCTCCCGCCGCAATGACAGTGCAGCCGATCGCCAGTCCATCCAACCCGTCGGTCAGATTCACCGCGTTGCTCGCGCCCACAATTACAAAAGCTACGAAGGCGATGAATGGCAGAAACGCCAGAAACCAGTAATGCGGAGACCGCTCCAGCACCTGCACCACCAGATCAGGATGGAACTGCTTGAAGAACGGCACAATCAATTTCGTCGAATACATCCCGTATGCCTGCATCGCGATCAGCACCGAGGCAATCACAATGCTGGTCGCGATCTGTAGTCCGAGCTTGGCCCGGCTGGTCAGCCCGAGGTTGCGGCGATGCGAAACCTTCGTATAGTCGTCGGTGAATCCGATCGCCGCATAGGCGCACGTGGAAAACACGGCAAGCCATATAAAGCGGTTGCTCAGATCGGCCCAGAGCAGCGTAGGCACCACGATGGCGATCACGATCAGCAACCCGCCCATGGTCGGCGTGCCCGCTTTTTTCTGATGCGCTTTCGGACCTTCCTCGCGAATGTATTGTCCAATCTGAAATTCGCGCAGCCGTCCGATGACTAGCGGGCCGACGATCAACGCGGTAAATAGCGCAGTCAGGCTGGCAAACGCCGTGCGGAACGTGACGTAGCGGAAAATGCGGAACGGCGCAACATAGTGTTGCAGCTTGACGAACAACAGCCAGTAGAGCAATCAGCCTCCGTCCCCGCAGCAATCAGTTTCCAGATTGCCGTAGCGCCTTCCAAATCTCCAGCGCCTTCTCCAGTTTCACGCCGCGCGAAGCCTTCAGCAGCACCACGTCACCGTCGCGGGTTTCGCGTGCCAGCCATTCGCCGGCCTCCTCGGGCGTCGCCACAAACTCAGCCTGCACTCCGGCGATCCGCGCGCCGTCGACCATCCCCTGTGCCAGTCCGCGTACGCCTACGAGAATATCAATCTTCTTCTCCGCGATATGCCGGCCCGCCCTGCGATGCATTTCTTCCGCGGCCGGCCCGAGCTCCAGCATTTCTCCCGCAACCACAATGCGCCGCCCAGCCTTCATTCCGGCCAGCGCGTCGACCATGGCATGCAGCGCCTTCGGATTGGAATTGTAACAATCGTTGATGACCGTGATGTTACCCAGTTGGACGACCTGTCCGCGTTTGTCAGCCGGCGCAAGAGTCGCGAGCGCGCCCACCGCTTCCGCCACCGTCAGTCCCCGAACCAGGCCCACGGATACGGCAGCAAGCGCATTCAGAATGTTGTGCTCTCCCACCAGCGGCAAGCGCGCGTGCTCACGCCCACCACCCATGACCACGTCGAACTCTGAGCCTTCGGCCCCGCGGGCCCTAATGTTTTCCGCCCGCACATCGGCAGTTGACCGTTCGCCGTACAGGATCACTTTTCCCTTGAAGTCGCGTCCGAACTGCGCAACGTATTCGTCGTCGGCGTTCAGCACAGCGGTTCCACCGGCGGGCAGCGACTCGATCAATTCGTACTTCGCCCGCGCAATTCCGGCCAGCGAATCAAAAAACTCCAGATGCACCGGAGCTACATTCGTCACCACGCCAATTTCCGGCTGCGCAATCTTCCCCAGCGCCCGAATCTCACCCGCATGCGACATCCCCATTTCAATAACCGCCACATCGTGCTCCGGCTCCAGCTTCAACAGCATCAGCGGCAGGCCGAAATGATTATTGAAGTTGCCTTCCGATTTGAGCACGCGAAAGCGCGCCCCCAGAACGTGCGCGATGGCCTCCTTAGTCGTCGTCTTCCCCGCCGAGCCCGTAACGCCCACCAACGGCTTGCCCCAAACCTTCCGCACCGCGGTCGCTAGCGTCTGCAGCGCGACCAGCGTGTCGTCAACCGCCATCAGCCGGGCTTGATCGGGATAGCGGCGCAATTCATCCTTCTGCACCACCGCCGCCGCAGCTCCTTTTTCCAGCGCCGCGCCAACGTAGTCGTGTCCGTCGAGCCGTTCTCCTTTGACGGCAAAGAAAAGATCTCCAGTCCGAATCGTGCGCGAGTCGATCGAATATCCCTGCGCCACTTCCTCGCGCGGAAACTCACCCTTTGCCGAGACGAACTGGGCGACTTTCGCTAGCGTCAACTTCATGCCTGATCCCTAACCTCTGATCCCTGATCCCTTGATCCCTGGTCCCTGGTCCTCAGTCGGACCCAGATTCGCACGCAAATCCCGCGGCCCGCAGAGCCTCGCGCGCCACTTCGACGTCGTCAAAAGGATCCGACCCTTCGCGCGTAACCTGCACCTTCTCGTGACCTTTTCCCGCCAGCAGCACAATATCTCCAGGGCGCGCTTCTCCGACAGCCAGCGCAATCGCTTTGCGCCGGTCAGCCTCAACGCCGTACTTCACACCGGTTTTCTGCAAGCCAACCAGCGCGTCATTGATAATCGCGCGAGGATCCTCACTGCGCGGATTGTCTGACGTAAGCACCACAAAATCACTGCCGCGCCCAGCCGCCTCGCCCATCAGCGGACGTTTGGCCCGATCGCGGTCGCCCCCACAGCCGAACACAGTCAGCACTCTCGCCGTTCCTCCATCGCGCGAAACGAACTCGCGAGCCAGCGCCGTGAGATTGCGCAGCGCGTCGTCGGTATGTGCGTAGTCGACCACCACCGTGAAGGGCTGGCCGCAGTCGACGCGCTCAAATCTTCCCGGCACGTGCGTCAGCAACTCAACGCCGCGGGAAATCGCCCTGGAATCGCACCCACGCGCATAGCTTGCGGCCGCCGCAGCCAGAATGTTGTACACATTCACCCGCCCAATCAGCGGAGAGAATATCGGAATCATCTCCTGCGGCGTGGCCATATCAAATCGCGTGCCGCGTAGATTGATGTCTACATTCTCGGCGTGAAAGTCACCGCGCTCCCACCCATAAGTAAGAACGACCGCGCTGCGCTTGCGACTGAACCCGACCAGCTTCGCGCCATATTCGTCGTCGAGATTCGTGACCGCGGCGCGCGGTGCGTCCGTGCCGCAACCTTCAAACAGCACGCGCTTGGCGGCAAAGTATTCGTCCATTGTCTTGTGATAATCAAGATGGTCGCGCGTCAGGTTAGTAAACACCGCAACGTCAAACGGCACGCCGAACACGCGTTCCTGCGCCAGAGCGTGCGAGGAAACTTCCATCACCGCGTCGGTCGCGCCCAAGCCGAGCGCCTCGATAAACAGTCGCGCCAGTTCCAGCGCCTCCGGCGTCGTGTGCGGCGCGGGATACATCTTGCCGGCCACGTGATATTCAATCGTCCCAATCAAAGCGCTCTTGCGCCCGGCCGCGCTCAGAATCGCCTCGATCAGAAACGCGGTCGTGCTCTTCCCGTTTGTCCCGGTTATTCCGGTCACCGCGATCCGTTCGGCCGGACGCTTGTAGAAATTCTCACTCAACCGCGCCAGCGCGCGACGCCCGTGCGGCACCACCGCCCAGCCCACGCCCTCGCGCGGCTTCTCAGTCGATGAGTCGGTGACCACGGCGACCGCCCCAGCCTGAATCGCCCGGTCGATGAAGCGATTGCCGTCGGAAGTCTCCCCATGCATCGCCACGAACACGCTGCCCGGCTTGACCTTCCGCGAGTCGTATTCCACACCACTCACATTCGGGTCCCCGCTTTGCGCGAGCACCTCGGCGCCATCCAGCAGATGTTGGAAGGTCATTGCTCGGAATTATAGGCTACGCGCGCGATAGCATTGTTGATTGTTGATTTCTGATTGTCGATTGAAGAACTACGAAGAACTACGACGAGGGCTGCATTCAGGTTTTAAGTCAGCAAAAATCAACAATCAACAATTCCTAGCGGCCGGAGCCATTACCTCCGTCACGTTCCCGCCTTCGCTCTCCTGCGTTACAGTACGTTGCATGAGCACCGGAACCGGTCCCGCCCGATACAAATGTGCGCAGTGCGAACAGCCTGAAAGTGCCTGCGAGTGCGAAAAATTTTGCTGCCTCTGCCAGTCGGTGATCGATATCCGCATTTGCAACGACGGCCTCATGTACTGCGAACCCTGCCGCACCGCCTGCGAGTACAAAACTTCCTCCGACTAACACGCTCGCCGCACGGCCAGTCATTATCTGCTAGGCCATTTGCGTTTCCTTCGTGATACTTCTTGTCCTTCGTGGTTGAAGATTTTCTCTTGTCGCGAACCGATGTCGCGAACCGACGCCATCCACAAAAATTTGGCAGCACGCCTACTCTTGAGGGAGAATAGTGTGTTTGCTTTTTTATAGCTGTTTTTCGCTCTTGTCTTTAAGGAGATCCCATGGCGACCACCATGCACGTCAGCGACATTGCCGAGTTGCTGAGCGAAAGCCGGACTCATTTCAATCTCTCGCCGGCGCTGCTGGTCGAGCACGCCATCCGCCGCAACGAGGCCAAACTCGCCGCTAACGGATCCCTCGTCGGCTACACCAATCGCACCGGCCGCTCTCCCAAAGACAAATTCATAGTCAAAGATGAAGTTACCGCCGACCCCGTCGCCTGGGGCGCCGTGAACGCGCCGTTTGAGCCCGAGAAATTTGACGCGCTCTACACGAGGGTCGTGGAACATCTGCGCGGCCGCGAACTTTTTGTGCAGGATCTTTTCTGCGGCGCCGATCCCGCCTATCGACTGCCGGTTCGCATCGTGACGGAATATGCCTGGCACAACCTGTTCGTACGCCAGCTATTTCTTCGCCCCACAGGCGAAGAGCTCAAACATCATCATCCCGAATTCACCGTCATCGCGGCTCCCGAGTTCAAAGCCGACCCCGAACGCGACGGTGTAGCCTCAGAAGTTTTCATTCTGCTGAACTTCACCCGCCGCACCGTGTTGATCGGGGGAACTTCCTACGCTGGCGAGATGAAGAAGTCCATCTTCAGCATCATGAATTTCCTGTTGCCCCCGCGCAACGTGTTCCCCATGCACTGCTCGGCCAACGTCGGCCACAACGGCGTGAGCGCACTTTTTTTCGGCCTCTCCGGCACCGGCAAAACCACGCTTTCCGCCGACCCCTCGCGCGACCTGATTGGCGACGACGAGCACGGATGGAGCGCCGACGGCGTCTTCAACTTCGAGGGCGGATGCTACGCCAAGTGCATCAAGCTCTCGAAGAAAAACGAGCCGCAGATCTGGAACGCGCTGCGTTTCGGCTGCGTGCTCGAGAACGTGACTCTCGATTCCCACACCCGCATTCCCGACTACAACGACGACAGCAAAACCGAAAACACCCGCGCCGCCTATCCCGTCGATTTCATCGAGAACGCCGTCATCCCTGGCATTGGCGGCCATCCTAAAAACGTCGTATTCCTCACTGCCGACGCCTTCGGCGTCCTGCCCCCGATTTCGAAGCTCACACCTGAGCAGGCCATGTATCACTTTCTGTCAGGCTACACCGCGAAGGTTGCCGGAACCGAAGCCGGCGTGAAAGAGCCGACTGCCACATTCTCAACTTGCTTCGGATCCCCATTCCTTCCGTTGCGTCCCAAAATCTACGCGGAAATGCTGGGCCGCCGCCTGCGCGAGCACACCGCCCAATGCTGGCTCGTGAACACCGGATGGCAGGGGGGCCCCTACGGCGTTGGCAGGCGCATGGATATTCCCTACACACGTGCCATGGTTGACGCCGCCGTCGAGGGCGAACTGATTCAAGAAGAATTTGAAATCGAACCCACCTTCGGATTCTCAATTCCGAAGCACTGCCACGGCGTGCCCCCGCGAATTCTGAATCCGCGCAATGCGTGGCCCGACAAGGCTGCCTACGACAAAGCCGCCGAAGACCTCCGCAACCGCTTCGCCCAAAACTTCGAAAGGTTCGACGTCCCGCCCGAGGTCAAGGCCGCCGGGCCGAAGGCACAAAGGTAACGGAGATCTTGGCCCAATCACGCCCCGATCGTGGCCCCGGCGATACGCTCTGCTGCGCCGCATTTTTTCTGTTGCCATAGTTCTCTACCTGACGGGAACAGTTTTCGGCGGCATCGGCCTCGGATGGATTGCGCTGCGCCCACCTCGCCTTCCAGTCACGGACCGCGAGGAGACAAATGCGCGAGCCGCCGCCAGAGCCGCCGCTGAGGGATTCGACAGCATTTCTCTTACAGCAGCAGACGGCACAACCTTGAGAGCATGGTTCCTGACTCCTCCATCACCAAACGCCAATGTTGTGATCTTGTTGCACGGAGTCTCCGACAACCGCCTTGGAATGTACGGCTACGGGAAGTGGCTACTGGACAATCACTATGCCGTCCTGCTTCCCGATGCCCGCGCCCACGGACTCAGCGGCGGATTGGCAACCTATGGCCTGAAGGAGTCTGGCGACATTCATCAATGGGTGGATTGGCTAGAGAGCAGGCACCATCCCCAGTGCGTATATGGCCTTGGGGAATCCATGGGAGCAGCCCAGTTGCTGGAGTCACTCCCCAACGAACCCCGCTTCTGCGCGGTAGTTGCGGAGTGCCCATTCGCCAGCTTTCGAGAAGTCGCCTATGCGCGTTTCGGCCGCGAATTCCACACCGGGCCTTGGCTCGGCAGCACATTCTTTCGGCCCACCGTCGACGTGGGATTTCTCTACGTCCATCTACGCTACGGTTTGAATCTGGAAGGAGCATCACCACAACAGGCGGTCGAAAAAACCCGCATTCCGGTGATGCTCATCCACGGTCTAAGTGATCGCAACATCCCGCCGTTTCACTCTGACGAGATCCAAGCGCATAATCCGGCGGATATTGTTGTCTGGAAAGTACCGGGCGCCGTTCACACTGGAGCGCACAAAATCGCGCCCGAGGAGTTCGAACGCCGGGTGCTCGACTGGTTCAAAACACATTCTTCTGCCGCACTCTGAAGAGCCTCGCCCGGTTCAAACGCTGCCAGACACTACGCCTTCTTCAGCATCCGCGAAATCCAAATGAGGAACACGGCTCCGATGATCGCCACAACGATCGTGCCAATGAAGCCGCCGGCGTAGATGCCGAAGAGGCTCAACAGCCGGCCACCGACCACCGCCCCGATGATCCCGAGGACAATATCCATGACGGTGCCGTAGCCGCCGCCTTTCATAATCTTGCCAGCCGCCCACCCAGCAATCAGTCCCACCACCACCCACCAGATCAAACTTGTAATCATTTCGAACCCCTCCTCTGCGGAATGGCTGGAGACTAGGCGGTGCCTTCCAATCTGTCAAGCGGCCCCTCGGCCATGAATGTGGTTAAGTCGATTGTGCCGGGATGGGAATGCACGCTCCCGCCAGGCTGGCCGCGAGCGCCAAATCCACCAGAAATCGGCGGATCCAGGGAATTTTGACGCGCCGACAGAAATTTGACATAGCGTTTACCGGAATGCCCTGTATAATCCCCAGCAACTTAGACCACTTTAAGTACTGGCCAGTAAGTTGCAACTCACACAAGGAGGTGCTTCTTGAGCAGCAAAATACTGCAGCTGTCCCCCCGATCAAGCACCCGCATTCCCCGCAGAAAAATCGCAGCGCAGCCTTCCTGGGGCGCCGCACCGGCTCCTTCACTCGACATGTCGCTGGACCTTTCCCTGGACATGGGCTTCTTACGGTCGTGGTTTGAGAGCGATTCTGATCTCGACGACAATAGCGCCCGCCCCCAGGTCAACTGGGGCGCGATCTCAGGCATGGCACTCTCGGTCGCGTTCAGCTTGGTCTGCTGGGCCGGAGTAATCTGGATCGTCGGGCGCGTCTGGCGATAGAAGCCGTCCCCACGAAATTGTCATCCCGACCGCAGCCAGGGCGCCCGCGAAGGCGGAGCGGCGGGACCCGTTGCTCCTTTGCATCGGCAATGGACGCTGCCCTGAATCGGCGCAGTACTCCGCATCTCTACTTGTCGTACTGCAGCAGCGACATCACTTCATAACTTTTCAGTCTGTCGCGCCCCTTCAGAAATTCCAACTCCACCACAAATCCCAGACCAACGACCTCTGCGCCCAGCACCCTTGCGAGTTTGGCGGTCGCTTCGGCGGTGCCGCCGGTCGCCAGCAGATCGTCCACAATCAGCACGCGCTGACCCTTCTGAATCGCGTCCTTGTGAATCTCCAGCGAGTTCGTGCCGTATTCGAGCGCGTAATCATGCTTCACCGTTTCCGCCGGAAGCTTGCCCGGCTTACGCACCGGAACGAATCCCGCGTTCAGCCGATACGCGAGCGCCGGAGCGAAAATAAATCCGCGCGCTTCCATGCCCAGCACCAGGTCAACATCCTGCGAAATGTAGTGCTCGGCCAACTTGTCGATCAGCGTGGCAAAGCCGGTCTTGTCCTTCAACAGCGTGGTGATGTCGTAAAACAGGATCCCCTTCTTCGGGAAATCCGGAATCTCGCGAATCAGGCGTTTCAGCTGATCGGCATTCATGCCTGCAGCAGACGGCATTAGCATTCTCCTTTGAAGCATCAGCCGACAGAGATCAGGGGCCAGGGACTAGGGGCTAGCAGCACCGCGCCGCGACGTCTTTCTGACCCCTAATCTCTGACCCCTGGTCCCTGCCTACCACGCTCCTTCAATGCGAAATGAACTCAGTCCGGCAACCGGACTGGCCTCCGATACTTCCACCGCATCCACCCGAGCCGCCCGCGGCCCTTCGCGCAAACGCCCGTGCAGTCCTAAGAGTTGGTCGCGTGTCCCCTGGGCCAGAATCTCGACGCTGCCATCGTGATTATTGCGCACCCACCCCGCGATGCCCAGAATGTGCGCCTCCCGCTCTACAAACCACCGAAACCCCACCCCCTGCACGCGTCCGCGCACAAAAAACCGCCGCGCTTCAACAGCCTTTTCAGTGGGAGTCATGCCTTGAAAAGAAAATGAAGAAGTTAAGAAGTCAGAATGCAGAACTCAGAATGCAGAATTTCGGGTCTTACTTCCGCATTCTGACTTCTGCATTCTGACTTCACCTACGCCCTCGACAAATACGCCCCGTCCGAAGTATCAACCTTAATCTTCTCGCCCTCGTTGATGAACGGCGGAACCTGCACCACCAGCCCAGTCTCAGTCTTGGCGGCCTTGGTCACGCTCGAAGCCGTAGCGCTCTTCAACCCCGGCTCAGTCTCAATCACCTGCAGAATCACGGTCTGCGGCAGCTCAATCCCGACCGCCTTGCCATCAAAAAACTCCACTTTGATTTCCAGATTGGCGATCAAATAATCCACCGCATCGCCCAGGATTTCCTTGCTCAGGTGAGTCTGCTCGTAGTTCGCCGTGTCCATGAAGTAGTAGCTGTCGCCGTCGGCGTAGAGAAACTGCATCTCAACCTCGTCCACGTTAACCTTCTCGATCGGGTCGGGCGAGCGGAAGCGGTGCTCGAACATGGCGCCGGTGCGCAGGTTGCGCAGTTTGGCCTGAATAAAGGCGCGCAGGTTGCCGGGTGTGCGGTGTTCCACGCTGAATACGGAGTGCAGATCATTATTGTGTTTAATGATCATGCCAGGACGAAGCTGGGTGGCAGGGATCGACATCGCTTGCAACACTCTCCTATAAAATTGCGGTTTGCGAACCCGGCGGAATACGGGCAGGCCACAAGTTCCGCCGCCGACCTACGTGTGACGAAGGCGAAAACGTTATTTTACACTCACGCCCGCCGGAAAAGAAACCTTCCCGCCACCGAACTCATCCAAGATTGGCCGAAGTTAAGAGTGGCTGGGAGAAACGGCACGCCGTGGCCATCAAGTAGGACTAGAATGAGGCAGGCCGGAATCCTGATGTCGGAATTCGGTGAAGCTTTGCGCCACCAGCCCAGACAGTTGATGGGCAGAAAATTGAGGTCTTCAATCATGCGAATCGGACGTTACGAATCTTCAGAAAGCAGCAACGTCGGCACAGCCATCACTTTCCTATTGATCGGACTTGGCGCCGGAGCCCTGGCCGGCCTTCTGCTCGCTCCCAAAACCGGCAAGCAGATGCGCCGCGACCTGCAACGCGGCTTCGACGATGCAAAGGACACCCTGGGCGATTGGGCCGACACCGCTAAAGAACATGTGCGCGAAGCCGGCGACCGCGTCCGCGACGTCGCCAGCAAAGGCGTAGACCTGGCCGCCGACCTAAACAATGACCTGCGCGAAAAAGTCGAGCCCCTGCGTCGCGCCATCAACCGCAGCTAGCTCTGCGTAACTAACTCGGTGCAGCTGACTTGGGAAGGGCGCGGCTTTAGCCGTGCCGAGTGCGTGAGTGTGTCGAACCGACGACGCGTCCGTCGCGCAACGTGGAAGAGCGGCGCTTTAGCGCCGCGTCTAAGTGTCACAAACTTTCGCGGGCTTCAGCCCCTGAGGGCCCGCGCCGCGCGAGATTGCTCCCTGGCTCAATACAAATGAAAGTCCACCTGCACCGCAATCTGCGTCGCCACCGGCTGGCCATTGAGCGTACCCGGACGAAAGCGCCAGCGATTCACCGCCTCGATCGCCTTCTCATCTAACCCCATCCCCAGGCTCTGCCCCACGCGGATATCGTGCGTACGCCCATCTTTTCCCACCACCACCAACAGCAGCACCATCCCCTGCGCCTTCGCCTTGCGCGCTTCGTCAGAAAAACTCGGCTCCGGATTAAAAATAACCTCCGGCACCGTCACGCCCATCTTGCCCGCGGGATAAATCCCAGATGGCCCATCACCCACTCCCGGCCCCGTGGACGGCCCAACGCCGCCGCAGCATCCCGGCCCGATCCCTGCCCGTCCAGGCCCATTCGAAAGCACAGAAAACTTCGACATCATGTCGCCGATCTGCCCGCCCTGCGGCAACGGAACTTCCGGAGCCACCACCAGCGTCTCGGGCACTGCCAGCTTCGGCGGTTCCTTCGCCACGATTGCCGTCGGCACGGCCAACTGCGGATCGAGCGAGGCGGGGGGAGGATTCCCATGCGACGCTGGCAGCGGATCATTGCCGCCTCCTCCACCACCACCATTTCCCGAGAAGATTATCGGACGCTCTCGAAGGTTGCGGATCTGATTGGCAATTTCCGGCGGGTGCCGGATGACGCAACTGGTGAAGTAGATCAGCAGTCCTAAAATCGCAGCCTGCCCCAGCAGCGAAAAAATGAAAGTCTCACGCCAGGCGCGGTACAACCCACTATTCTCTGCCGACAAAATAGAAAATATATTCGGCCCCGGGCCCGGAGTTGCAGCGGTCATGATGCGCTCCTGCCAATAGGTTGTTGCCAACCGTCTCACTTAACTAGCCGTAAGACGCAGGAGCACTCAAAAAGGATTTCCAACGAACAAAAAAGTGTGGCGATGATCGGAGTTGCGTGGTCGGCAGTCGGCAGTCAGTGGCCAGTAGTTTGGTGGTTAGTGGCAGCCGGTTCGCGCCAAGGTTCTGAACTGGCCCCTGTTCACTGGCCCCTGATCACCAACCTCCGCCTTTACCAAACAGCCCAGAGAAAAAGCCTCCGACTCGCTGGAAGAATCCCCGGCGTTCTTCCTTCTTCTTCTCCGGCTGCGGAGCCTGAATCACAGCATCCAGATGAACCGGCCGCGTCGAGGAATCCTGCACCGGCAAATCCTTCGCCGCCTGCGCCGGAGGCGGCAACCCCGCAGCAGCGCGGTTCTTCGCAGTAAACACCAGCGGCGCATCCACCTGCGTGTGAATGTCGTTCGGTTGAGAAGCCGGCAGCGGCGCAGTCTCCGGCCCATTCGAGAGAGGAGTTCCCGAGCCGCTCGCACCCGCACTCGCACTCAAAGTCCCACCACTTGCAGCCGCAGCAGGCTTCTCACTCCCGCCAATGCGCACCTTCTCCGGCAACTCCGAGTCAGGCACGTTCGGCGCATACTGCGCCTCCGCCAGCATCTGCGGCGAAGGCGGAGGGCACCCGCACTCCAGTGGCACCTCAGTATCAACTTTGTCGATTTGCCCGGAGCGAAACACCGCCTGCTCGGCCGGCCTGACCTGATAAATCCGGTCGCCCATCAGTTCCGACACGATCGCCGAAGAGGTATTTCCCTTCAGCGCGCGCACGCAGGTATTGCCATGCGCATCGGCGCTGACCGCGTAATGAAATTCTCCCGGCCCCGCAAACAAAATACGGAAGTCGGGAGTCAGCACCGTGTCGGCCGATGCCTTCAGCGTATAGTGCGCCTCGAGCGCACCCGTGCTCATGCCGAACATCAGGTCGCGCCTGGTCTGTGAGGGCGTCACCGAAACGCTGGTCCCCGGGCACACGCGAACTTCTCCTCCGCCCGCCAACCGCAGCACCGCCGTATCGGAACCGGCGGTAATCGACGAACCCGAAGCGATGCGGCTCCCCGCCACCGCCATCGCCCCCGCGCCACTGGTCACTGGCACTACGGCCGGAGCCGACTCCAGCGACATTCCCGCTACCGTCGGTGGCTGGAACGGCGACGTTTTCTTGCCCGCATTCGCAGCCGCATCGCCCGCCGGCTTCAACCGCACCATGAGCCGATGCCCCGCCCCGTCCCACGAATATCCATAAGGCGCGAGCAAGTCGAGAACAATGCGCGTCACCGGGGGCGACTTCTGATATTGATCGACCCGGATCGCCAGAATATTTTCTTTCTGAATTGCGATCCGCTTCTGCGTAAGCCCCAGCCGCGAATTAGGCAGGTCGATAACCAGCCGCGGCGGCCCATCCAGCGTCTGAATCTGCGGAATCACCGGTCCGCCGCTCGAAAGTATCTCCACCACAGGAACCCCGCGCTCATGCACGATGCGAACGCTGGTCACCAGCGGCGGCGGCCCAAAGGTCTGCGCCGCGACTTCGGCAGCCACCAGCGCCACCACCGTCATCGTCATTACGCACACCACCAGAAATTCGAAAGCAGGCCGCGGCAAAGAATCCCTCACTGGAAGCTTGAAGGAAACATATCACCTGCGGAGGATCAGAGAGAAGGGCAAGAAAAGTAACTAGGGGCTAGGAACTAGGGACTAGGGACTAGGGACTAGGGGACTAGTGGTCGACACCAAAGAGAAAGCAACACGTTCTCAACTGGCCCCTGCCCCCTAGCCCCTGATCCCTTATTTCAAACTTCCGGCAGAAATTCATACTCTTCGATCACGGCGGCGACGGCAAGTTTGCCATCGACTCGGCCGTTCTCCACGCGTACAACGCGGCCCTTGCATTGCACGCGGATGCTCTCGGTGAGCGTGATTTCCGGCGGCAGAGTCAAAGTAAAGCCAATGGGCGATCCCTGGGCCACCGCCGACTCTACATAGAAACAAATGCCGCGCGCGCTGACGTCCCGCAACTGCGCCGGACGTGCAGCGTTCTCGTGATTAACGGTAACCGGTACCCGCAGCGGAAACCGTCGTGCGGCCCTCTTCTCCTCCTGGGGCTCGGTCCGCGTTTCGGCCTGTGGCTCGGCCATGCATCATCCTCCAAAATGGCGTGAAGTAGCACTTACACTAACTGTGACGATGAATCGAGAATGCGCTGTGCCAGCGCCAGGGTCAATACCACCCTTGGGTCAGCAAGTAGCCCGTTAGGGGAGGAAATCAGGATAGCAATCAGTGATCAGCGGACAGTGATCAGCGGACAGTGCTCGGCGAGCAGTGCGCTCTTGACGGTCACCGGCCACTGCTCACCGGTCACTAGCCCCTAGTCACTAACCCCTGATTACTGGTGTAAGCTTGTGTGAGGAGGCAGCTAGTCGCGTGATTTTCGTCCTCGACAACTACGATTCGTTCACCTACAACCTGGTGCAGTACATCGGCGAACTGGGCGCGCAGGATAACAATAACGGCGAGTTTCACGTCGAAGTCCGCCGCAACGATCAGGTCACAGTGGCCGAAGTCGCGAGCATGCATCCGAAAAAAATTGTCGTTTCTCCCGGCCCGTGCACGCCGCGCGAAGCCGGCATCAGCGTCGATCTCATCCGCCACTTCGCCGGAAAAGTTCCAGTCCTCGGAGTCTGCCTCGGACACCAAGCCATCGGCGAAGCCTTCGGCGGCCACGTAGTTCGCGCAGCCAATCTTATGCACGGCAAAACCAGCCCCGTCATGCACGACAACCGAACCGTCTTTCAAGGCCTGCCCATGCCCATGACGGCCACACGCTATCACTCGCTCATCGTCGAAGAAAAAAATCTCCCCGCCGAACTCGAGGTCAGCGCCTGGACCACCGAAAAAGACGGCACCCGCACCATCATGGGCCTGCGCCACCGGCATTGCGCCGTCGAAGGCGTGCAATTCCATCCCGAAAGCGTCCTCACCGACGCGGGAAAAAAACTAGTGGAGAATTTCCTGAAGCAGTAACCAAGGGTCAGGGATTAGGGGTCAGGGATCAGGGGGTCAGGGATTAGTTGGAACCAAGGCAGCCTGCCGTTTTCGACGATCCAGCGAAACGAGCAACCATTAATGATTCGGCCTACCTCTGCAGTACTCCGTAGCAGTTTCTCACTCTGCTCCAGATTCAGATAGCAAAGATCCTGGGCAATCAAGACTTGAGTCTCTACCTCCGCGAGCGAACCTCGCGCATGCCCGAGAAACTGCTTGAATTCCCCGGTCGACCTTCTTCCATGACCTTCGGCGATGTTGCTGGGTATCGAAACCGCCGCTCGGCGCAACTGAGCGGTGAGGCCATACACTTCAGCGGCGGGAAATCCGCGCGTACGGAGATAGATCTCCGTCACAAGCCCCATCGACTTCTTCCAGGCGATTAAATCCCGATAAGACTGCACCGCGGAGATAGGAACGCAAGTCACCCGACTACTATCAAACGTTCTAGCGGCGAAACGCTGTGACCGACGTCACAAGAGCCTGTTGAAATCCGCACATTGGAACGAGGCCTCGTTCGCCAATCTCTGATCTCTGATCCCTGTTCCCTAACCCCTGGCCCCTAACCCCTAGCCTTCTCCACCGCCCTCAGCACCGCCTGCGCCTTATTCAGCGACTCCTGAAACTCGCTCGCCGGATCCGAATCCGCAACGATCCCCGCCCCCGCCTGCAGATACGCTTTCTTGCCCTGCATCAGCAGTGTGCGAATCCCGATGCACGAATCCAGATTTCCCGCAAAGTCGGCATACAGCACCGACCCACCATAAATTCCACGCCGCGTCGGCTCGAGCTCTTCGATAATCTGCATCGCCCGCACCTTGGGCGCACCGCTCAAAGTTCCCGCAGGAAAACACGCGGCGAAGGCATCGAGCGCGTCTAGATCCTTGCGCAGCGTGCCTTCCAGCGCCGACACCAGATGCATCACATGCGAATATCTTTCCACATACATCAGATCCTT
>Ga0210390_10002431_pt1 | contig 16566 bp, 15 predicted proteins | sample IncBWH11OmetaG_FD_161050 | JGI IMG/M metagenome (GOLD analysis project Ga0210390, IMG submission 161050) | Forest soil microbial communities from Barre Woods Harvard Forest LTER site, Petersham, Massachusetts, United States - Inc-BW-H-11-O ... | reverse complement strand
CCGGTGGCCTGATCCAACGGGAGGTCCGCTAGAGCGGTATACCCACGATCGAGCAGGTTTCGGCCACCTCGTCGAAGATGGAGTCCGGCACCGAGTAGGGCTCTTGCGCCGTGACCTCGGCCCAATGGGCGGCGATGTCATCAGCGGACAAGTTGTCGCGGTGCGGCGCGACCCAACCGCGCGCCTGCCCTACGAAGACGCGAGAGAAGCGGCCGGCGCATGCGGAGAAGCAGTGATGTGTGACGTTGCAGCTGCGGCTGGCCAGGAAGACGACGATTGGGACCACCAGTTCGGGCTCGATCGCGTCGAGGAAGGGGAGCTCGCCTTGGAACTGGTCTCGATCCCCGACCGTCTCGGTGACCATTCGTGAATAGCCGAAAGGGAGCACGCAGTTGGCAGCAATACCGTGCGGCGCTCCCTCGATCGCGATGACGTTCGACAGTCCGAGGACCCCCGATTTGGCGGCGGCATAGTGGGCGGAGTTCGGTTGCCCGAAGAGCCCGGCCGACGACGATATGAAGACGAAGCGTCCATGGCCCTGCGTCTTCATGACTCGATAGGCCGGCTGGCTCAGGTAGAACGCGCCGTGCAGGTGCACGTTCAGCATGCTCTCCCACTCTTCCGGAGTCAGATTCTCGAACTCCCCGGTGTGAAAGATTCCGGCGTTGCTCACCACGACGTCGAGTCGTCCGAATGTCTCGATCGCTGACTGCACGATACGAGCTCCACCCTCGACCGTCGCGACCGTGTCGTGCGACGCGACCGCCCGACCGCCTTTCTCCTGGATCTCTCGCACCACGCCGTCGGCGACGGTGGGGTCGAAACCCTGACCGTGCATGCTGCCACCGACGTCGTTGACCACCACCGCAGCGCCCCGGCGGGCGAGTTCCAGTGCGTACAGGCGACCAAGGCCGCGTCCTGCACCGGTGACGACGGCCACTTGATCTGCGAATTGGATCATGGGGTACGGCCCTTAGCCGAAGAGCACCGGCAGCGACGTGGGTGATCGGAACACCTGTCCACGGATGTGAGGGTCATCTCCGCCAGGATCGAAACGGAGGTTGGGCAGGCGATCGAGAAGAAGGTTGAGGGCCACGCGCATCTCGAGTCGCGCGAGATGAGTCCCGAGACATGCGTGTGGTCCGAGACCGAATGAGATGTGCGGCTTGGGGTCCTTCCTCAAGATGTCGTAGTCGTCCGGTTCCGGATAGCGACCTTCGTCCCGATTGGCGGCTGCGAGCATCAGCATGACCGTCGAACCAGCGGGGACTGGGACGCCCCCGACTTCGGCGTCCTTGGTGGCCAGGCGCGTGATGTTCAACAGCGGTGTCTCGAGTCGCAGCGATTCCTCGATGGCCTGGGGGATCAGCTCGCGGTCGGACCGGACCGACTCGAGTTGTTCGGGATTCGAAAGGAGTGAGAACAGCATGTTGCCGGTCGCCCTATAGGTCGTCTCGACACCGGCGGGGAGTAACAGCCGCAGGAATGAGAAGATCTCTTCGTCGCTGAGGCGTTCGCCGTCCAACTCTGCCTGGGCGAGCTCGCTCATGAGGTCCTCACGGGGTTCGCGCCGGCGTTCCGCCAGGATCACGGCCATGTAGTCCTTGACCTCTTGCGACGCCACGATCGCCTCGTCCAACTTCGTGAAGAAGCTGAGAATTGCGGTGGTCCAGCGCTGAAACTGCCGGTAGTCCTCGCGGGGCAGACCCAGGATGCCCGAGATGACCTTCGTCGGGAAGGGAAAGTTGAATTCCCGTACAAGGTCGGCGGAGCCGCGTCCCGCAAAGGCATCGATGAGCCCGTTCGCCACATCGACGACGAGCTCTTGTTCCCATTGGGCGAGGACCTTCTGGCGAAATGCTGTAGAGACGATGGCCCGGTAGCGGCGGTGTTCAGGATCATCCATGCCGAGCATGATGTGCTCACCCATGATCGGCCCCATGATCAAATCGATGATGTGGGCCGAGGAGAACGTCTCTCCGTCACGAAGGACCTGCGTGATGTCTTCGTGGCGGTAGATGAAGAAGACGTCCTGACCCTCCTCGTGCGGCATGAGGGAGGAGTCGAGCTTTTGGATTGGGTTGGCCCTACGGGCCTCTGCTAGCTCGGGATAGGGGTCTCGGACGTCCCCAGCGACGGCATCGTCGAACAACCCGAGCTCGTCACTGTCGGTGACCGCATCCTGCGACCTGGCTGCGTCTGCGCTGGGTTCCACCGAGCTTTCCACTGCGCTCCCAAGGGGGTAGAAACCTAATATTTGTTCAGGACGCTAGTGGTGCTGAAATGGCCCGTCAATCTGAGGGTCTGGGAAGGCCGGCCAGCGCGCGTTCACCCAGTTCCTAATCGCAGAACAAATGTTAGTGTCCCGCTGTTGATCGGCACTTGTGGGGTTCGATGGCCGTAGAAGTAGAAGGTGTCCTCAGTGGTCGGCACGTGCTGGTGACGGGAGCCTCTAGCGGGATCGGCGCGGCAACGTGCCGGTCGATCGTTGCTCGCGGGGGAAAAGTCGCGCTGATGGCGCGACGCAAGGAGCGGCTCGAAGAGCTGGCGGCCGAACTGGGCGACGGTGCGTACGTCGTGGCAGCAGATGTCACCGACCTCGATGGGCTCGAGAACAGGGTCGACGAGGCGGCAGGGCACCTTGGTTCACTCGACGGCATCGTCACTGTCGCGGGACAAATGATGACCGGCGAGATGTCAAGCGGGACTCCGCAGCGCTGGCGAGAGCTCATTGATCTCAATCTGATCGGACCGTTGGCAACGATTCGATATGCGGTGCAGCACTTTCCGACGACCGGTCGTCGAGACGTGGTGATCGTTGGCTCGACCGGAGCGATTACCCCGATGCCGGGAGTGGGAATCTATGCCGCATCCAAACGCGGCCTCGAGGCTGCCTTCGACACGCTCCGCCTCGAGCTCGCGCATGAGGGCATCAACGTGAGCCTTGTCATGCCCGGAATGTTCGAGACGGAGGGACTCACGCTCGAAGGCATCATCTTCGATGGCGACGTGCCGAATAGTGACATCCCCTACTTCGTGGAGGGAGGCATACCCGTTCCTCCCCAGCCGCTGGCTGACTGCATCGCTTACATCATCGGTTTGCCCGACGGGATCTGCGTCAACGAGATGGTCGTTCGGCCCACGGGGCAACTGAACCCCTGAACAGACGGCAGTCGACCAACGTCGTCGGGGCGACTTCCAAAGCCTAGGGACTGCAGCGACCTCCGTCGGTGGGCGGAGAGACGTCGGGTCGCCCGGATTGGCCTGTGGCCCACCCGGACCAGATGCCGGCCGAATACGGGCCGGGTTGGCCCGCCTGCTCGTAGTAGCCCTGGGGGTCGTACACCCTGGCCTCAGGGAAGGGCCAAGGGCATGCGACCGAGGTCGCGGCACCGCTGCCCCGAATGATGGCAAAGCTCCCTCCGTAGAGGAAGAAATAGCACGCGTTCAAAATCAGGAACATCACAACGAACGTGCCAAGCACTTCCCGACCGCGGAAGCCGCGTATGCGCTGCGCCAGCTTTTCCGCGACTGTGCGCCCCGAGTCGTCGCGGTAGAGGAGCACGCCGGCGGGGATCATGACGGCGGTCACCAATGACGACTCCCACAACAAGGGGAACTGATAGGTCTTACCCGTGAATACCGAACCGAACGGAATGACCTGCGAATAGATGTAGAGCTGCGTCCGGATGAGCAAGATCTCCTGGATGGCGTCGTAGATGAACCCAAAGACGTAGATCAAGATCGCAAGAGAGATGAGGGGGTGACGCCAGAAGAATGAGTCGACAGTTCTGTTCCGCTGAAGTCGACGCAAGACCCAGATCGCCGGAAAGAACGGAGCGAGGTAGAACATCACGTATCCGAGCACGATGAACGGTTCGACCGTGGGTGACATAGACACCAGAGGCCAGGTCTCGGGCCAGTGCCACAACTGCGGGTTGTAAACGGCGTACGGGGCCCAGTTCATGATCGGGTCTTGCCAAACCAGGGTCGTGCACACGATGGCCATCAACAAGATGGGGTGAAATGGCTTCCGCCGCCACAAGACGACGAAGGTGACGACGATGAGCACGAGGGCAACCACTGTCGAAATCTGGAGAAAGGTGATCCAGTGTGTCCACCCGAAGAGCGGCCGGACCGGACGTGGCGCCCCCTCCACGGTGGGGTTCTTGATGCGCGCCGCGACGGCTCCGCGCCTGGCGTTGTGTGCCACGACGATGATGAACGCCATCACGGCGCAGATGAGGAGACCCCAGAAGACGCTGATTCGAGTGTCCCGCCGGTTGGATGGAGGAGGAACGGGGCGCTCGTCCTTCATGGGATTCGCCTCCCGCGACGGTAGGACCTGAGTCGCCATTGCTTGCTCAGACCTCTCCGAAACGTCCAACAAGATGAGACTTTCCGAACTCCTGGTCAAGTTGGCGAGCGACGAGGTATCCAGCACCCATCCAACCGCGACGCGTCCACTTGCCGAATGAAACGCGGGTTCCAGGTGCTCCGGCGGCGGCGGGGATCATCTTGACTCTCTCCAGCGCTTCCTTCACTCCTCTCGGCGTCAGCGGATGTGCGTCTGAGAAAGCGAGCAAGAACGCGTTCGCAACATCGTGGTTCACGACCGGGACGCAGTACTCGGGCCGCCGGCCGTATGCTGCGAGGTACTCGTCGAGAAACGCTTGGCCCACCGGGTTGGCCTCGTCGTACTGATCACAGCCGGTCCAGCCTTCGATCGCCCGCCACATGATCTCGTGGATCCACGCGTTCTGGAATGCCGTGCCCATGTAGCGAGGCGGGTCCCAATCGAGCTGAACCAAGACGGGATCGAGCAGGACAATGCCGAACCCAAACCCGCAGTGCACGATTGCCTGCGGTTTCGCCTCGTAGAGAGATCGCACCACCGGCTCGATGTCCTGCCCGGTCTGAGGTATCCACTGCTCCGCGATGATTCGGATGCCCTTTGCGGCGCAGGCCTTTCGAAAGTTTCGGATGTATGAGTCACCCACCAGTGATTGCTCGATCAGGGCACCCACCTCTGTGTAGCCGTCTTTTGCGAGCAGGTCTGCCCAAAAGATCGGTTCGTCTGTCATGGATCCTTGCGGCAGGGAGAAGGTCCATTCGCCCAACCAATCGTCGCTACCCGTCACGCTGATGGCCGGGACCCGATAGCGCTCCTCAATTGCTTCGCGTGTCGGAACGCAGTTGTCGGTGATGTGCGGGCCAAAGACCGCGAGGCATCCCCCGTCGACCAGTTCCCCGTACGCGTCGATCACCGCCTTGATCGTCCCCTTAGGCAGACCTTCGACCTCGCGGAACACGATCTCAACCGGACGATCGATCAAGCCTTGTTCGAGGCCTCGTCGGAAGACGAGCTCGAACGGATTGACGAGGTCGTCGCGCCCTTCTTGCGGATAGCCCTCAGGAAGTTTGAAGTCCATGAGGTAACCGAGCCTGATCGGCTCAGCGGAGCTCTCGTAGGACGACACGGCCCCCCTTTTTCCGGCGGCGATCCGCCACGGATGCGCCATTAACCTGACATTTGTTCCGACACTAATCAGGGGACGGAGGTGAGTCAATCAGCGGCTTGATCCTGAATTACTCGACCTCGAAATAGGCTTCGATCAACTCCGCCAACCCTGCCGTCACGACAGGATCATCTGTCAGTGGTCCCGTAACAGCGGCCTTCGCTGCGACAGCGAGTGGGAGACCTTCAGAGACGAGGCGGCCCGCCGCGATGAGAACGCGAGTGGATGCGACTTCTCGCAACCCAGCGTGCTCGAGCCGACGGATCGCCTGGCCCAATCGCACCAGTTGCGAGGCCATTTCCGGGTCGACTCCCGCCTCGCTTGCGACGACCTTCTCTTCGATCTCTGCAGGCGCAAAATCCATCTCGATTGCAACCATCCGTTGGCGCGTCGAATCCTTGAGATCCTTCAGAACGCTTTGGTAGCCGGGGTTGTAAGACACCACCAGGCAGAATCCGGGTGCTGCGTCCAGCGTGAGGCCTAGGCGATCGATTGGCAGCTGGCGACGATGGTCAGTCAAGGGATGGAGCGCGACCGTCGTGTCCTGTCGGGCCTCGACGATTTCGTCGAGATAGCAAATGCAACCCTCCCGCACCGCTCGCGTCAGGGGCCCATCGACCCATTTCGTCTCTCCACTCACGAGAAGAAATCGCCCGACGAGATCAGCAGTCGTGAGGTCGTCGTGGCACGCGACCGTGATGAGTGGGCGCTGTAGATCGTGCGCCATTGCTTCGACCAACCGGGTCTTGCCGCAGCCGGTTGGACCTTTGAGGAGGATCGCGAGGTCCTGGTTGAAGGCCGCTTTGAACACCTGCTCCTCACTGCCGATGGGGACGTAATAGGGCCTGGCGCTCATGCAACGCTCCTGACCTCGAGGGCCAGCCGCTCGTTGGCCCGGGTGGCATGTTGGGACTTCCGCTGCTGTGCCTCCGCCGATCGCAGTGCAAAACGGAAAAGGGGCGCAATGACCCGCGGTAGGTCTTCGAACCGGGACACACGCGCGTGAGCAGCCGTCCCGAAGACCCGGCTGAGCTTGGCGACTTCGGTCGAAGCGCCGATGCTCAGACATACGCACCCGGTTCCGAGTCGTCTTGCTTCGGACAGCGCACGTCGGGCATCCGCCTCGCCGTAGCGGCCTTCGTAACCGTGGTCGTAGGCAAAGCCGTCCGACAAGACGACGAGGAGACGCCGGGAGACCCCCGACTCTCGTGCGAGAAGCCACGTGCCATGTCGAATCGCCGCGCCGAGGCGGGTGTAGGCACCGGGTTCAGACGCGCAGAGCCGCCGGAGCACGGTCGCATCCATGCGGTCATCGAATCGCTTCATCCGTTCCACCTGTACGGCGCTGCGTCCTTGTGAACGAAACGCATAGAGAGCGACGCGGTCGCCCAGTTCCGCCAGCGCCACAGTCAGGGATGCAGCTGCCTTTCGTTGGTGTTCGTGGACCGTGCCGCCCCCCGCGCTGGGCTCACCGCTCGAACCCGAGACGTCGAGCAAGACCAGGACTCCGAGGTCACGACGGCCGCGCACCAGGTCGACGTACACCGCCTCCTCTGGGACTGAGCCTGACATCGTCTGCACGTGCGATTCGACAGCGGCGTCGAGGTCGATATCAATCCCTTGGAGTTGGCGATGTCGCCGCTCGAGCGCGACTCCGAGATGGGAGAGTGATCGGCGAATGCCCGTCGCGTCAGGCAAGGTGAACGTGATATTCGCCGTCGGAGGAGGATCGACCGGGCTGACGGTGCACCAGTCCGGCCGGTAACGACCGTGATGTACGTCCCATTCGGGATAGGTGACTCCGCGCAGCGCGAAAGCGTCACTAGACGCCGGATCCGGCAGAGCGGCCCGTGCCGGCGCAAGGTTTCGGGACGCCCCTGCGCCGCGACGACTGCGGTGGGTCGGTGCATCGGCCCCCGGAGGCCCACTAAATGCCGACCGGCCGCTTCTGAACAACCCCTTCAGCAGTCGGCCTATCGCACCACCGCCTCCGATCGGGCTTGACACGATGTCCGGGCGTTCAACCGGGCTCGCGACGTCGTCGTCGAGCTCACTGAGCAGCTCGCGATCCTGAGATCTCGGCTGAGAGGTCGCGAGCGAGGGATCCGAACCTGCTGCGTCGGACCGCCTCCGAACCTGACGCGGCCTGATTACGCCGAACGCTTTAGGCGGGACGGCAAGAAGATGACTACCTGATGCGATGGCCAGCGAATGCAGAGGCGATGTGCTGAGCGCTGCGATTGTAGGAGCGCACAGACTCCGGGCAGAAGGAGGGAGCAACGGTTCGAGTGTCGCGAGAGCTCGGTGGCCTTCGACGGAGAGGTAACGGCGACAGAGTTTCGTGCTTCTCGCGAGCCGCCCCAAAACCTCTTCATCGAAGCTCCCCGAGCCCAAGAGCGCAGCCTGGACGACGACGGACTGGAGGGTCGTGGTCTTCGGTGCGTCTGGGTTGACGAAGATGGTCGCGCCGTCGGTCCAGACCTCTCCTTTGTTGTCGGTGGGCTCGATTGTCACACTGCGGCCGGCGATCGCCGACGCGAGCAGTTCGAAGCGCGTGACGTCGCCGGGCTCACCCGTGACCGTCGCCACGCCGTTCAGCCTTGTGCGGCTGCGCCGCGGAGCACGGTGTCTCGGGCAAGGGCGTGGGCCCCTCGGATTCCTACTGTCGCGACGGGCGAACCCGCGCCCCATATGGCCTCGAGGAGACAGCGTGCTCTGATGTCGGCGGGACCACCTTCGTACTGGATTTCCTTTGTCTTGGCCCCAGAGGCCATGAGAGCTCTCACATGGCGCAATTGCGCTGGAAGGAAAACTCCGAGACTCGGCGAGGTCGGCGTGCTCGGCGGCGACTGGCGCATCCACGCAAGGCTGATCCTCACCTCGTCGCTGAAACGGTCCACGACGTTGATCGCGACCCATATGAGCGCATCGACCTTGGCGAGCGGGGGCGAATCCGATCGAACGACGGCGTCCCACGCGCCGACGACCTTCTGCGAATACGACGACATGATGTCGAAGAGAAGTTGGTCCTTCGATCCGAGAAGTCGATAGACGGTTCCGGTGCTCATGCCAGCAGCCGCAGCAACGTCGCGCATCGTCGTGGACTCGTAGCCACGACGACCGAATTCAGCCCGTGCTACGGCGAACAAATGCGTGAGACGGTCGTCAGCCTCATCGTCTTCGTCATCCCAGGACTCGATAGCACGTCGTGCGGTCCGGAGGGCGTTCGAGCGATCCAGAACCGAATCCGCCGGGGTCCGCTGCGAAATCCCGTGCAGCAGGATCTTGATCCTCAAGTCGGGCACGAGCTCACCGCCCGGCGTGACATGCGACACGCCGACTCCGATGTTCAGCATGCTTTGGCACAGCCGATCGGCCAGCGGGGCGAGATTGATACCAGCGCGGATCGTGCCGTTTTTTCTGCCCGCTTTCAGCAGTTCCTGCATCGCATCGTGAATGCTCGCCGGCATCTGCGCCAGACCAGCGAGTTCGTCACCGGCCACCATCGGTGGCTCGTACAAGGTCAGCAACAATGCCGCACGATGCTCGACACCGCACGCCGCGATCGCACGACCGAAGTCGAGGATCTTCTCCTCAACCGGCCGCGCCCCTGGCTCGTGCAGCGTGTCGAGAGCCTCCTTTGCGATCCGATCGAGATCGTCGTGATATCGGTGCACGAGCTCGACGACTATGGCTTCCTTGGAATCGAAATGGTGATACAGGCTTCCGGGCAGAATGCCGCACGCGTCGGCGATGTCCGCGAGCGACGTCCGAAATCCGGACGAGGCGAACAATCGCGCGGCGGTCTGGAGGATCTCTTCCCTGCGTACACCCTCGGACGGCATTCGAACGTATGGTAGCGCTGGGGAACAAACTTCAGGTTTGGCCAGAGCGTTCCGGCTCGACGCGCAGGGCTTTCATCAGTCCGAAGCCCAGTACTGCTCCAGTCCCGCTTGGAGCTGTCGGCTCACCAACTCGATCCGCAGGCCCCGCGGGCTGCGGTAGTAGGCCCATATCGTCGCGCCGTCGGGCAGGATCCCCCTGGCTTCCTCCGCGTAGCCGGACGTCTCGAGCCTCCCCCCGTCGACTGCGATGTCGTCCGACCAGTACCCCGCGTGATGGATTCCAGAGTCGGCAGCAGGGACCCAGGGCGTACCGGGCATCGCCTGGATCACTTCGACGCGCGGTTCCGTCTTTGAATAGACGAAGCGGAGATCGACCTTGATCTCGCCCGCGGGAAGGACGACGGGAATCTCGACCGCGAACACCGGACACCACTGGTAACCGAACAAGCTGCCGAGCTCCTCGAGCGCGGTTTCGAGGTCGTCGACCACGATGCCGATGTGGAACTGCTCGATCCCGTTCACGAGGGTTCGAGCACGACGCGGATAGCGCCGCTTCCCCGGTCAGCGGCTACACGGAAGGCCTCCTCGGCTGCTTCGAGCGGGTACCGATGGGTGATGAGCGTCTTTGCGATATCGGGCTCCTCCGTCAGCATCGCCGCTGCCTCGTCCATTTCCCTGACGCCGTCGTGGGCGCAGTACCCAAGGGATGGGATCACCCGGGCCTCCTTGTTGAAGAGTGGTAACCAGTCGAGCTGCACAGGCCCGAAGTGCACGCCGAGCACAACGATGGTTCCGCCCGGCGCGACGAGTTCCCCGCAACGAGCCAAGCTCTCCAGCGATCCGGCTGCTTCGACCACGACCTCGTAGGTCCCGGTGCCGCCCACTGCTGCGCCGAGCCGCTCGCCAGCTTCGCGTTGATGTGGGTGCCGCGCTTCCAGGACGATTTCTGCTGCCCCCATTCTGCGCGCCCCCGCCACGGCCAGCAGTCCTAACGCGCCCGCGCCGACGACCGCGACGCGGGAACCCGGGCCCGTTCCGGCGAGACGCAGCGCGTGCCAGGACACCGACGCAGGTTCGACCAGGCATGCGTCGCGCAAGTCGAGTCCCGGCGGGACGTCCACCAAGCGCTCGGGCGGGGCTCGGAACTGCTCGGCCATGCCACCATCAGCGAAAATCCCGAGCGCCCGCTGGCTGTGCGTCGGGCACAGGTTGTAGGCGCCCTGCCGGCACTGGTCACATTCGAGACAGCCATAGATCGCCTCGACCACCACTGGCGAACCGTCGCCCCGCCGCCCAGCTAACTCGTGGCCCAGCACATTGGTGCTGCCGAACCGGATGTAGCTGAGGTCAGAGGCGCAGATGCTGGTGGCCCGCATGTCCAGCACTTCTCCAGTGCCTGGCGGTTCGTCGAGGTCGACGACACTGACGGCTCCGTTTCCACTCCGAACCGCTTTCACGAGGCCTCGAATATGTCACCCCGTAGACCGATGCTGTTGAGCACGGTCGCCAGGCACAGATAGCCGCCGATTACGAACAGAAGCTCGAACACGGGAGCGGGTTCGAAAGAAGAGGCAAGGGCGGTCCAGGTCTCGTCGGTCACTGCGAAGTGGTCAATCATCTCGTCGGCCGCAGTGAGCACCGCCCGCTCAATCGCCGACCAGACCGACGACGTCGGGCCCTCCGGTAGGGCGGCGAGCTGCGCGTCGGTGAGACCCGCGTCTCCGCCCATACGGCGATGCTGGTTCCACTCGTAACCGGATCCCGTACGCCACGCGACCCGGAGGATTGCGAGCTCTCGGATCCGGGGGTCCAACTTCGATTGACCGCCTGCCATCACGTCGGTGAAGGTGAGAAAGGACTCGCTCAACGGAACGTGGTGGGCGAACAACTCGAGGACCACGGGCATCGGCGGCGCGTCCGGAGACCCGGAGAGGTAGCGCTCGGGCCGGCGCAGGTGCGACAACAACGCCGTGCGTGTGTCTTCGTCCCATTCGGCAAACGGGACCGGGGTGAGGCGGGCGTGCGACTGAGGAGTCATCTCAGCGGCATTGTTCCACCGCTTTCGCCCCGACGCCATGCAAGTGGCGCAGCTGCGGACCGGAATCCAATAGCGTCGGCATCGGCCCGCAAGAGGGTCACGGACGGAGGGAGGGTTCGAACATGAGCAGTGCCCCTTATCGGGTCGTCCAGTGGGCGACCGGCAACATCGGCATGCGCTCATTGCAAGCGGTCATCGAGCACCCCGACCTCGAGCTCGTGGGTCTCTACGTCTATTCGGACGCGAAGGTCGGGATGGACGCAGGTGAGTTGTGCGGGTTGCCCTCCGTGGGCGTGGCCGCCACGCGTGACCTCGATGAGATCCTGGCTTTGCAACCAGACTGTGTCCTCTATATGGGCGACCGCGTGGACGCCGACGCGATCAGCCGATTGCTGGAGTCGGGTGCGAACGTCGTGTCCACGCGCAGCGAATTCCACCGGCCCTCCAGTCTCGATCCGAAGATTCGGATGACCCTGGAGGACGCCTGTACGCGCGGGAGCTCGACGCTCTTCAGTACAGGTTCGAGCCCTGGATTCATCACTGAGGCCCTTCCCTTCGCCCTCCTGTCGATGCAACGCAGACTCGACCGGCTGCTCATCGAAGAGTTCGCCGACATGTCGTCGCGCAACTCGCCGGAGATGATCTTCGACCTCATGGGATTCGGTCGTGATCCGTCGCATTTCGACCCGCGCGGTGTCGAGGCGCACGGCGGTGCTTCTTTTGCCGGATCCCTCGGCACTGTCGCTGATGCGCTCTCACTACCGCTCGACGAGGTCGTGGCCAAGGGCCAGGTGGCCGTCGCGAAACACGCAACCGATATCGCGGCGGGCAGGATCGAGGCGGGCACGATCGCAGCCCAGCGGCTCGAGGTCTCGGGCATGCACGCCGGCCGTCCCCTACTGTGTTTCAACGCCAACTGGTATCTGACCACCGACGTCGAGCCGGCCTGGGACCTGCGGGCGACCGGCTGGCACGTGCTGGTCGAGGGCGACACACCGTTGGACGTGGACATCCACTTTCCCGTTCCACCCGAGCAATGGGCGGCCACGTCGCCGGGGCTGACCGCGCATCGGCCGGTGAATGCCATTCCGTACGTCTGCAAGGCCGAACCGGGCATTCGGACCAGCACCGAGCTACCGCAGATCATCCCGGTGTTGCGGTGAGTACGGTCGTCGTCGGGAATCCCAAGCCCAATTCGCGCACGCTGACCGTCGCCGAGGCCGTTGCTGGCGCGGCGGCCGGAGCCGCGGGTCTTGTCGGCGCCAATCGCACGACCGTTGACCTGGCGGACTTGGGCCCTCACCTCTTCGACTGGTCGTCCACCGACGTGCGCTTCGCCGTGGAGGCCATCCGGAGCAGCACGCTTGCCGTAATCGCCTCGCCGACCTACAAGGCGAGTTACACCGGCTTGCTGAAGTCATTCCTGGACTGGTTTAGTTCGACCGATCTCGACGGCGTCACCGTCGTGCCGGTCATGGTCGGTGCCGGCTTACAGCACGCGCTCGCCGTCGAGGTACAGCTCCGGCCGGTGCTGGTCGAATTGGGGGCGACCTTGCCAACTCGGGGCCTGTACGTCACCGAGGACCAGCTCGACGCGCTCGACGACGTGGTCGACCCCTGGCTACTCGAAGCCGGCCCGCGGTTGCGCGCTGCTGTCAGCCGAACTCACTGAGGGTCATCCCGGCGCGCGGGCCGCCAGGAGGCTCACGGCGTGATGATCGGCAGTTTCTCCCAGCCGCGCACGGTGGAGGTGTGTGCCTGCACCGCGTTGTCGAGATCGACGTCCCACTCGGGGAACCGCCGGAGGAGCTCTTCCAACGCGACGCGTGCCTCGAGCCGAGCCAGATGTGCCCCAAGGCAGAAGTGCAGCCCGTAGCCGAAGCTGAGGTGCCGCCCAACTTTGCGGTTGATGTCGAGGACATCGGGGTTCTCGAACTGCCGCTCGTCGCGGTTGGCCGATCCGTTGAGCAGCACCATGATGCTTCCCGCGGGCACGGCTTGACCGTGATGCTCTACGTCCTTCGTCACAAACCGCGCCTGGACCGGTGAGGGAGCCTCGAAGCGCAGGATTTCTTCGATCGCGTTGGGGATGAGCCCCGCGTTCTCTGCCAGGGCGCGTCGTTGATCCGGAGACTCGGCCAGCAGCTTGCCCGCCCATCCGATGAGGCGCGTCGTCGTCTCGTTTCCCGCTCCGCCCAGCAGTCCGATGTAACCGAGGATCTCGTCGCGGGTGAGTGTTCGGACCGTTCCCTCGCGGTCGGTGAACTCGGACGTCAGCAATTCCGTGATCAGGTCGTCGGACGGATTCTCGGCCCGCCAGTCGACGTACTCCGCGTAGTCGGAGGTACTGAGGTCCTGTGTCGCGGCGGTAACCGGCATGACGCCCTCTTCCAGCCGGAGGCCCTCGTCGATCTGGTCCCTAAGGGCCTGTTGGTCCTGCTCGGGAATGCCCAGCAGCATCCCGATCGTGCGCATCGGGATCTCGGTGCCCAGGTCTGCGATGAGATCGAAACCGCCCTTCCCTACAAGGGGGTCGAGAGTCCGGGCCGCATACGCGCGCACCTGTGGCTCGATCGCGGCGAGACGCCGAGGCGTGAACACGCGGCTCAGGAGCCCGCGATACAGGTCGTGATCGGGAGGGTCTTCGAAGATGAACATGCCGGGCGGCAGTTCGATGCCCGCCTTGATGATCTCGATGACGGAGCCCTTGGCCGAGCTGTACGTCTCCCACTCGACGCTGCACCGTTCGACGTCGGCGTAGCGGCTGACCGCAAAGAAGTCGTACTTCTCGTTGTAGTAAAGCGGCGCTTCGTCACGTAGCCGCTTCCAAACGGGGTACGGGTCGGCGTCGATGTCAAAGTCGTATGGGTCGTAATACGGCGCGGGCGCGACTATGGCCATCTCGACTCCCTCCACGCGATGAGCGTGCATTCCGACCGGCACTCTTGCGAGGTCGCCGGCTGAAAGTAGCATTATTGCGTGGAAAGAGGGACGTTCTCAAACGCCCGCACGTGCCCTCGGACGGGACACGCATGACCGAGGCGACGCGGCCCAACTGGCCGTCGATCCCGGCGCTGCTGGCCGGGTCCGAACAGCGTCATGCCGAACGGACCGCCGTGCTCGACGGTTCGACCGCGCTCACGTACCCGGAACTCGCCGCCGAAGCCCGACGGTTCGCCGCCGCCTTGATCGAGTCCGGTGTCGGCCAAGGCGACCGGGTCGCCATCTGGTGCTTCAACTGCGTCGAGTGGGTAGTGGCCGTTCTCGGCATCTTCTCCGCTGGTGCCGTGCTCGTCCCGGTGAACACCCGCTTCAAGGGCCATGAGGCGGCCGAAATCCTGCGGCGGAGTGGCGTCCGGACGCTGGTGACCGTGACCGACTTCCTCGGTACCGACTATCTGGCGCTGCTCGCAGGGTCCGGGGTTCCGCTCCCCGCGCTCGAAACGGTGGTGCTTGCTCGCGGTCGAACGGAACAGGCGATCAGTGATGCGGCTGACTGGACAACGTTCCTGGGTCGCGCATCGCCGGCCGCGCTCGAAGAGGTCCAACGCCGGAGCGCAGGGCTCGGCCCGGAGGATCCGTCAGACATTCTCTTCACCTCCGGGACCACCGGCGTCCCCAAAGGTGTCGTGATGACCCACGGACGCACCTTGACCGTCGCCAGCGACTGGGTGGCCATGAGCGGGTTACGCGCTGGCGACGTGTATCTCCAGGTAAACCCCTACTTCCACATGTTCGGGCTGAAGGCGGGCATCCTTGCCAGCGTCGTCGCCGGTGCAACAATGCTGCCCGAGGCGGTGTTCGACGTCGACGCGGTCCTTGCCCGCGTGGAATCAGATCGGGTGACGGTTCTCCCTGGAGCGCCGACGATCTACCAATCGATCCTCGACCACCGGGACCGTGATCGGCACGACCTCTCGAGTTTGCGTGTGGCGGTTACGGGCGCGGCCGACATCCCGGTCGAGCTCATCCACCGGGTGCAGCAGGAGCTCCCGTTCCGCACCGTCATCACCGGCTACGGGCTCACCGAGGGCGGGACCGCGTGCGCCACGTCAGAGAATGACGATTCGGAAGCCATCGCGAGCACCGTCGGGAGGGCCCGGCCCGGCTTCGAATTGCGCATCGTGGGCGAAGGCGAACGCGATGTCGCGTCTGGGGAGGCGGGCGAGGTCCTTCTGCGTGGCGGCAGCGTCATGGCGGGCTATCTCGACGATCCTGAAGAAACGGCCAAGGTGCTGTCGGCCGACGGGTGGCTGCGCACCGGTGACCTCGGTGTGCTCGATGATGCCGGCCGCCTCCGCATCGTCGGCCGGGTCAAGGACATGTTCATTGTCGGAGGATTCAACGCCTATCCGGCTGAGATCGAAAACGCGCTGATGCGCCATCCCGCCGTGCGGCAAGCAGCGGTGATCGGCATTCCGGATCACCGACTAGGTGAGGTCGGCATGGCCTTCGTGGTGATTTCGGACCCGGTGACCGCGGAGGACATCATCGAATGGAGCCGCGACCAGATGGCGAACTTCAAGGTGCCGCGGGCGGTCGAGATCGTCGACGAGTTGCCGCTCAACGCCACGGGCAAGGTTATGAAGGACGCCCTCCGCCAACGAGCCGCCGCCACAGGGCACACCGCATGAAGGCGTCGGAGAGCGATGGACTCTCGTCGCTCGACGGATTGCGTGTCATCGAGATGGGCGTGTGGGTGGCCGCGCCGTCCGCCGCCGCCCTTCTGGCCGACTGGGGAGCCGATGTGATCAAGGTCGAGCCGCCCGCCGGCGATCCCATGCGACGGGCGTTCGGGTCGCTCGGCATCGGCGACGACTTTCCCAACCCCGCCTTCGCGCAGGACAACCGCGGCAAGCGCAGTGTGGTGCTCGACCTGCGCGACGATGAAGCCCGGGCCGCGTTCGAAGAGCTGCTCGCCACGGCCGATGTCTTTCTGACCAACCTTCGTCCCGACGCGCTTGACGGTCTCGGTTTGGAGCCGATCGCGACGGTCGAGCGCTATCCCCACCTCGTCTACTGCAGCATCAGCGGCTACGGGCTCCGCGGTGGAGACCGCAACCGGCCGGCGTACGACATCGGAGCCTTCTGGGCGCGCTCGGGGTTGTCGGTACAACTGGCCAATAGCGAAGGGGTGCCGTTGAATGCCGCGGGGGCATCGGTG
>Ga0210390_10002430_pt1 | contig 16569 bp, 13 predicted proteins | sample IncBWH11OmetaG_FD_161050 | JGI IMG/M metagenome (GOLD analysis project Ga0210390, IMG submission 161050) | Forest soil microbial communities from Barre Woods Harvard Forest LTER site, Petersham, Massachusetts, United States - Inc-BW-H-11-O ... | reverse complement strand
GGTCTTGAATTCCGGCGCACCATCCTTGAACGAAACCGTGAACGGCAACCGATTCGAAACGACAACCAACCGCATCAAGACACTTTCCGCTGTCCAACGCAATTGTTCAAGTATTGGTTCAAAAAAGTTTTACTGATTCGGATCGGTAATTTTAATTTGTCGCGGTGATTCCAGGACCATTTCCGGTTTGTCGTGATATTCAGTAATGGTGCCGCTGAGCTCAACATTGTGCCCGTTATATTTCTGGAAATCGCCGAATCGCCCGAAGTTTTCATCGAAAACCACGGCAGTCATCGGCGAATCCGGGTAGGGCTGGTCCAAATCCAAAATGGCGATCGAGGAGTACATGCTGACGTCCACGACTTTCCCGGTAACCGTCATGTCCTCATCATAATAATTTGCCGCCTGTGTGGTCCCGATTTCTTTGGGAAGCGCAACGAAGATTGTATTTGTGTTGGGCGGCAGCAACGGCACCGTCGCCGCCGATTTCAAGTATTCCTGGATTTCGTCGGCCAGACGATCGCCGGCGAGGGCCCCACGGCGTTCTGCGACGCTGTGTGCATTATTGAGATAGCCTTCGGGCAAGGGGAAGGCGGTTTCGAGGTTGGTGCCGCCGCGCAAGTGGCCATTAAGATATCCGTATCTGATCGCCAGCCGGCGGCTTTCCAGGCTCCAGGATTTGGGGTTGGTGTGCCGTTGCAATTCAGGTAGAACGGCCTTTGGATATTCGGCTTCAATTTTCAAAGCGTAATTCCACTGGGCCGCTGGGTTTTCGATGGTGCCCAATAGTCCGTCCCAAATTCCGTGCAATCGCACTCCTGTTTGTTCCGGCTTGACGAAAAAGTCATTTCCGCCACGGTCGCCGTTTGGAAATTCATCGTCGAAGTACGACTCGCAATGCAATGGCTGGTGCATGTCACCAATCAAATGGATCAACCAGGACAGATACACTGCGCGCAAGACCGGGCTGGCGTTGGTATCGCTCAACGTTTTTTCGCATTGCGCCACTCCAAAAAGGATATTGTTTGTCGGCCTCGGGTCCGGCTCGAGCGGAAACGATGGTGGCCTGATCGGATAATCGATGAAGTGCCATTCCGGGTGGTCGTAGGGGCTGCCGCTGCGTCGGATTTCGTCCGGCCAGGTGCTGCTGCGCATGAAAACGTATGCAGCCAGGTCGATGTTGGGATTCGGATGATAGGCATTTGCCCATTGTTGATAGTCCGGGTGTGCCTTCAAAACTTCGGTGGCCTGCGCTTTCAGTTCCGAGGACAGTTGGCGAAAGGCCTCCGCAGCAATCGCCATATGGCCGGCGCCGTCCCATGCAAGAATGTTGGATGGAAAAAAAACGATCCCGGCAAAAATCCCCAGAATGAGTAAAGGAAGCCTTCTCACTGCTGAGTTGTATCTCCGATGATGCCTGTTTCGCAAACGAAAATTGATTTTAATTGGAAAACCGCATTTGGCGATGGCTCATGGGTGATAACCGAGGGCTGAAAACTGAAAACTTAATCTTTAAGCGCAACGGCGGAATTGCTACGATGCATTCATGTCACGCAGGACGTCAGAGCCGCATCACGGCTGGAATGATGTAATCGGCGTCGCGCTATTGGCGGCGGCGTTGTTATTGTTCGTTTCGCAAATCTCGTTTGACCGGTTCGATGTTGCTTTTTCAAGCGAACCTCACAATCAGCATGTCCACAATTGGATTGGTTTGGGAGGCGCGTATATCGCTTGGTTTTCGTTTCTGGTACTGGGTGTGACTGCTTACGTATTGCCGTGGTTGCTGGCATTTTTCGGAGTTGGGTATTTGCTCCACTTTCTAAGCTATTTACGTGAACGCTTGTGGTGGTCTTTGATCTGGGCGTGCGTCCTGGTGATTTCGTTGACGGGAATGTTCCATGTTTTTGATAACGAAGATTGGTTCGGAAACCTTCGCGTAGCCATCGGCGCACAAAGCGCCGGCGGTTTCCTGGGCTATGCCACTTATGGACAGACGCGCAGTTACAATTTTGGCTTTTCGTTGCTTGGTCCCTTTGGTGCGACGGTGGTGTATGGGCTGATGGGGCTGATCAGCATGATTTTTCTGACAAATTTTCGCCTGGGCGAATGGGTTCGCTTTCTGGTGCAGCGCCAGATGGAGAGCCGGCGTGAGAAAGTCCCCGCTGAACCGTCAGCGCAGGAAGTGGCTTTGGAGCGGCGCGCGCGGGATTTGGAGAAGCAGGCGAAGCAACTTCAGGAACAGGTCGCGCGGACTGGACTGGGCCCGGATTTGAAGCCGGTGCCCGAGCCCACCGTCCGCGATCTCTCCGTGCCGCAGGCCAAAGGCCCGCGCATCCGCAAAACGACTTTGCCGGAGATCGCAAAAACTCTCGAACCCGAACCTACCGATGAAGGCCAGGTAATTCCCGCGACGGAAGTGGCCGCGGCGACGACTGACGAAATCCTCGGCAAAAAGGCCGCGGACAAAACCGCTGGAAAAACTGAAGAGGCAAAGGCGGAATCAAAGAGCGAAGTCGCCACCGGAAAGGACGAACCAGACAAGCAGGAAAAACCGGCGGCGGAAAAACCGGAACCGGAAATTAAAATCACCGGAATCACACCGGCCAGGGCGAAAAAGCCAAAGCCGATTACCGTGGCCCAAACGCCGATCATTGGGAATTACCAATTGCCGACTCTCGATTTCCTGCAATTGCCGGACATGACCCTCAAGCCCACCGAGTCCCGCGAGGAACTCATGGCCAATGCGCGCCTGATGCAGCAGACGTTGGCGCAGTTCGACATTGAAGTCTCGCTCGGTGACATCACCAAAGGCCCGACGATTACGCGTTACGAATTGCATCCGGCGCCGGGTGTGAAGCTGGAAAAAATCACGGCGCTCTCGAACAACATCGCCGCGGCGCTTAAGGCTGAGCGTATTCATATCCTCGCACCCGTTCCCGGGAAAAGTTCCGTGGGAGTGGAAGTGCCGAACCTCGTCAAGACCAAGGTCATCATGCGCGACCTGTTGGAATCGGATGAGTGGCGCGCGACCAAGGCCAAAATTCCGCTGGCGTTGGGCAAGGACGTGTATGGGCATCCGATTGTTGCCGATCTGACAGAAATGCCGCACCTGCTCATCGCTGGAAGCACAGGATCGGGCAAATCCGTGTGCATTAATGCCATCATTGCGTCGTTGCTGTATCGTTTTTCGCCGGATCAATTGCGCTTCGTCATGATTGATCCCAAGGTCGTTGAGCTTCAGCATTACAATGCGCTGCCGCATTTGGTCGTGCCAGTCGTCACAGACCCGAAAAAGGTCATTCTGGCGCTACGCTGGGTCGTCAACGAAATGGAAAAGCGTTACCAGATATTTGCGAAGGTGGGCGTACGCAACATCGCGACGTTCAATTCGCGTCCGAATAAAAAGCTCGTGCCGCAGGAACCGGAATTGCCGCTCATGTCAAAAAAAGAAAAAGTCGAGCCGGGCGCGGAAGGATTTGCTGTTGAGGTGGACGAAGAAATTGTGGTACCGCGCGAGGAAGACATCGTCATCCCCGAAAAACTGAGCTACATCGTCGTTATCATTGACGAGTTGGCGGACCTGATGCTCGTCGCCCCGGCTGATGTGGAAATGGCGATTGCGCGAATTACGCAGATGGCCCGGGCGGCCGGGATTCATTGCATCGTCGCTACCCAACGGCCGAGCGTGGACGTCATCACCGGAGTGATCAAGGCGAACATCCCCGCGCGTATCGCCTTTCAGGTGGCGGCCAAGGTGGATTCGCGGACAATTTTGGACGCCATGGGCGCGGACAAATTGCTGGGCAAAGGCGACATGCTGTACCTGCCGCCCGGATCGGCGAAATTGATCCGGGCTCAGGGCGCGCTCATCACAGACCAGGAAATCCAGAACATCGTCGAGTTTATCGCCCGCCAGGGCAAACCGAACTACGACCTGGAGATTCATCAGCAACTCTCCAAACCTGCTGCCTCGGACATTCCCAGCGGGATAGATGAGGACGAAGACCTGATTCAGGATTGCATTGAGGTCATCCGTAGCGAGCAAAAGGCGAGCGTATCGCTGTTGCAACGCCGTTTGCGATTGGGCTACACACGCGCGGCGCGCATTATGGATGAACTGGAGAACCGCGGAATTGTGGGCCCCGGCAAAGGCGCCGAGCCGCGCGACATATTGATTGATCTGGACGGCGGCGGAGCCGATGGAGCAGGGCAGGAGGCGGTGTGAAAATCAGTTCACACTCTGCCAAACCCAATCGCCTTTGAAATAATCAACGTTTCCGTTTTTAGATAGAACGACGCGTCCGCCGTCGTCGGTTTCATTCCAGCCGACAGAATAGAGCAGAAACTTTCCGCTGCTCGTCCGTCGATAATGCAATGGCTGGCCATTGATGATATCGTGAGGGAAGGATTCCATGAACCGTGGCGCAAGCGCTTCGAGCATTTCAGGATATTGGCCGTGAGCGAGGCGATAACGTTCCAATGCGCAGGCAACCCGCCCCAGGTCAACGCCGGTTTGAGCGATCACAAATTTCCTCGCACTTGCTATAAGAGTACGGGCGGTCATCAGTGCCTCGGCGTTGTAAGACGAAAGATGATTGGTCTGCGCATCAATTTCATTCTGTGCCCGCTGCAAGCTTTCCGGTGAAACGATACGGCGATTGGTGTCCACCAACGGGACGGCCCATTGCTGCGACATTTGTGCGTGGGCCAACTCGCTTCGATAAAAATAGGCGCTGGGCGTGAGCTGAAAATGAATAGTTACGACCTTAGGCGCTCCCTCCCTGGAGTCCTCCACATACTTGATTTGGCGCGTCACCCTCTCATTTTCGATCGTTTCAATCGCAAAAGCAGTTTCGGCACGCATCGCAAATTCGTAGTCTTGCAGGAAATCGGTTTTTTCCAGTACCTCGTCGAGCCTTGCAAGTTGTTCATCCGTCCAACGGTGTTGCACCAGGCCTTCCCATATGGGTTGCATAGCAATGCTAAAAACTGCCATGCGCACCAGGTGTGCAATCAAAAATGGCTGGTTGCGAATGGAATCATTAATCCGAAACATCAGCTCAATATCCTCCAGGGCCTTTTCGCTTTCGCCGTTCTGTAATTCGGCGATCGAACGTAATTGCAGCACTTGAATCGAGCGTTTTAGCGTCTCCAGCCACGGTAATAATTCACTGCTCGTCACGTAGATTCCCTGATCGTAATCGAGCGGCAGCCGCGATTCAGGACGGTGGCCCGCTGTGCGCAGCCCTTCGATGGTCGAATCGTATTTGCCTAAAGCCAGCAATACGTCTGCTGCCGGTGTTTGCGCTTGCGGCGCGGTGGGAAACGCCTTCGATTTTGCGGCTAACGCCCGGTAATATCGTTGCCAGTCTGCAAGGTTGATCGCTGTTCCTTTCCACCAGTAACCGCCGCCGGCTGGCAACGCAACCGAATCATCATTGCCATAAATGCTCATGGACAAATGGTCGGCCATATTCGTATTTGGCTTCCATTCGTATGTAGTCATGTCCCAGCCCCCGGCAGTAAGTGTCTTAAAGATTGGCGCCTTAAAGAAGTTCTGGTCGCCCGGAACCGCTGACGGCGCAAAAGCCCGCCAATCGAAGTTTTCACCCTTTGCCTCCATTTCGTGCTTGTAGCTTTCCCAGGCGCGCTTGCCTCGCCAGTCTTCCTCTGTGAAAAAAATGGCAACCAGCGTGCCCAGAACGGCCACGGCAATCAGGATACGGCGCACGAAGCCCCAGGCCCGGTTTGTTTTAGGTGCTTCGTTCATATTTTCACGAGTCGGATCGCAAACCCTGCAGGGGTGACATATTTGTAGCAATTAATTAAAGGAAATCGTGAGCCCAGTAGGGGCGACATATTCTGTCTCTTTCTCATCAAGTCAATAGGAGTTCCAGTCGCCGTTCGCTTGCCGGTCGCGGTGAATACGTCCTTTGTGGCCTGGCAACCGGCGGATCATCCGGGCCAATCAATTCGCTCAGTAACTGTTGTTGCTGGCGAAATGCCATGATCACTTCCGGGGACGGCGGTGAATTGGCCGTTTTTATTTTCGAATGATCGCGCATGGAGAAATTGGCGGCCAAAAGCACAAGCCAGACTACAGCAAGGCCCGCCCAAATCCGGCGCGACGGCCAAATCAATTCCCGCCACACAGCGCCGGGGCAGTTTGCGAGAAAGAAAGCCAGCGTATCCAAAATATTTCGCGCCTTTGTGCCGTTGTTGTTCAATTCTGCTACAGCATTCTCACGAATGTCATCCAGCTTTGGTTCGATGGCTTTGTGCCGGGCTAATAGAGTCTCACGGGGCGTTTTCATTTTTGGCCTCCAGTATTTTGCGCAATGACTTTTTAGCGTAATGCAGCCGGGACTTGACGGTACCGGTTTGCGTTTCGCTAATCCGTGCAATTTCTTCCAGTGAAAAGTCTTCAATATAGTGAAGCAGCAGCACAGACCGGTGCTGCAAGGGAAGTTGATTGATCGCATTCATAAATTCGGCTTCCTGCTCGTTGCGGATAAGAGCATTGCCCGGAGCGTCAAGAGATTCGTCCGGCGCATCCGGGATTTCATCCAGTAAAATTTCTTTGCCGCCTTTTTTCCGCCAGTGCAGGACGCACTTTTGATGGGCGATGCCGAAGAGCCAGCTTGCGAATTTTTCTTCGTTGCGCAAGCCGGCGATATGCCTGGACGCGGCAATGAACGTTTCCTGGACGATATCCAGGCTCGTTTGCTCGTGATGGACCATTTCAAAAACATAAACATAAAGGGGCAATTGGTAGCGGCGAAAGAGCGCGTCCCAGGCGGCCGGATTTCCTTCGCGGGCCTGTCGCACGGGCAATTGTTCGCTTTCAGCCATTGCCGGCATTGTCATAAAGTGGAATGCGCGAAGCCAGAAAAGGTTCAATCGACATTGCCAACGCCCCGTCAACGTCATTACTATATCCCCAAAAGATGCCTACGGTTGCCGAACAGCTTTGCGCGGCGCGCGAAGCAAAAAAACTCACGATTGAACAAGTCGCGGAATCCACCAAAATCCGGACGGACCATATCCGCGCTCTCGAAGAGGGGAATTTTGACGTTTTCTCGGCACCAATTTATATCAAGGGTTCAGTAAAGAATTACGCGACGCTGCTCAAGCTGGACGTGCCTAAAATTACGGCCGACCTGGACCGCGAATTGAAAGGCACGCCGAATTTCAGCGAGCCGCCTCCACTGATGGAGCAAAACCGAACTCCCGTAGATCGGGCCATGTTCCTGCTCTCAAAATTGAACTGGAAGGTTGGTGGACTGGCCGCATTGATCGTCGGAATCGTCGCGCTTTTTATCGCAGCGCATTTTGCCTTTCAGCATCTCCATCGCCACAAGCAGGCGCCAAAACTGCCCCCGGCGATGTATCAGTCGTCGGATTCAGACGAAACGCTGCCGCTGAAGCATTAGGGCTCGTATCTAATGTTACGGTTAGGCCGCTGATCTGAACAGAGCCGCGCGCGTAATGGCAAGTGGCGCTGCCACCAAGCGGAGACCAACTCACCGATCCCTCACGGTCGGGGCTCTGCTAAAAGCCTAATTCACCAGCCGATACCAATTATCTCGCTGCCGGGGTTCGTAGCCAAGGTCTGAAATGAGGCGTTTCATGTCTTTAACGCCCATCCGAAAAGTGGTGCCGGCCTGGGAGACGACGTTTTCCTCGATCATGATGCTGCCCAGGTCGTTCGCGCCGTATTTCAAGGCAATTTGGCCAATCTCCAGCCCTTGCGTGACCCATGAGCTTTGGACGTTTGTGAAATTGTCCAAATAGATGCGTGAGAGTGCCTGCGTGCGCAAGTACTCTTGCGCGCCTACGGTAGGGGCTTTTAATTTGGTGTGCTCGGCTTGGAAGGTCCAGCAGATGAAGGCAGTAAATTTTCCGCCGTCATTATAGCTCAATGATTTGTCCTGTTGTGTCCGAAGGCGTTCGAGGTGTTCGATGCGGTCCTCGACGGTTTCCACATGGCCGAACATCATCGTGGCGCTGGAATACAAACCGAGGCGGTGCGCCACGTCCATGACTTCGAGCCAATCATTGCTCATGGCTTTGAGCGGGGAAATCCTCTGGCGCACGCGGTCCACCAGGATTTCTCCGCCGCCGCCGGGGATGGACCCGAGGCCCGCGGCCCGGAACTCAGATATGATTTTTTCGAGCGGTTCGTTGAAAACCTCTCGGAAATGGACGAATTCACTGGGGCTGAACCCGTGAATGTTGAAATCGGGAAACTTGCTTTTAACGTGGAAAAGCAGATCCAGATACCACTGTTTCGTCAGTTTGGGATGATGTCCGCCCTGCATGAGCATTTGCGTGCCGCCCAGGGCAATGGTTTCCTCAATCTTTTTGTCCATTTCATCCAGGGTGATGACATAGGCATCGTCGTCTTTTTCGACCCGGTAAAAAGCGCAGAATTTGCAATATACGTTGCAGACGTTCGTATAATTAACGTTGCGGTCCACGATATAGGTGACGATGTCGTTGCCGTGACCGTTGAAATCGGCGGCTTTGGCGAGTTGGCGACGGCGGTCGGCGAGTGCGCCGAGTTCCTCAAGGGGCAACCGATATAACCGCAGGGCGTCGGCCTGGGAGACGCGCTGGCCGTCCCAGACTTTTTGGAGCAAATCGTCCAATGAAGGGTCGTAAATCACTGTGTTAAGCTTATACTTTTCGCCGGGATTCCACAAGCGCGGCGGCTGTTTATCCTCGCTTTTTTGGGGTTCTCAGGACCAATCTATGACGATAAGGATGAGAATGAGAAAGATTTGAATAAACAAAAAGGTTGATTTAGTGTCCCTAGTTTGGCTTTATCCCTGCTGTGCCAGACAAGCCGCTAATGGAAAAACGGCAACGGATGAGGGTACATTATTCGGGCCGGGTGCAGGGCGTCGGCTTTCGCTATAACGTGAAGTCCGTGGCGGCCGGGTTTGAAGTCACCGGAACTGTGCGTAATCTAATGGATGGCCGGGTGGAATTGATCGCCGAGGGGCGCCGCTCCGAATTGGAGGCGTTCCAGACGGCAATTCGGGATTCCGGTCTTGCTGGATTTATTCGTGACGAGAATGTAACTTGGACGGATGCGCAAAATGACATCCGCGGATTTGAAATCGTTGCGTGAAAAAGAACGAACGCGGAACCGATGAACGAGATGAAGCGGGAGTCCAACTGATGGATTGAAATCCTGCCGCGGTTTTTTTGCTAGAAAATGAAATACGCAATTATTGCAGACATTCATGCCAATCTGGAAGCGCTGACGGCGGTCCTTGAGGACGCCAAGGCGCAGAAACCGGACGCATATGTCTGCCTGGGCGACGTTGTGGGCTACAACGCGAACCCAAAAGAATGTTTGAAGATCATCCGGGACATGAACATCCCCTGTGTGAAAGGAAACCACGACGAATATTGCTCCATAGATGAGCAGTTGGAAGGATTCAATCCCAATGCGGCTGAGGCCGTCCACTGGACGCGCCGGCAGCTCAGTCCTGAGGACCGCGAATGGCTTCGCGATCTCAAATACACCAAGATGGTCGCCAATTTCACAATCGTTCACGCCACGCTCGATGCGCCGTCTCGCTGGGGTTATGTCTTTGACAAGCTGCAGGCCGCCGCGAGCTTTCCGTATCAAACGACGCCGGTTTGCTTTTTTGGCCATACGCACGTGCCGGTGGCTTTCATGCGGGACACGGTTGTGCGGGGCGGGACCTTTTCCAAATTCAAGGTGGACCCGGCGAAAAAATATTTCGTAAACGTTGGTGCCGTGGGCCAGCCGCGCGACAACAACCCCAAGGCTGCCTACGTCATTTATGACGTGGACGCGGCCACTATTGAATTGCGTCGGGTGGATTATGACATCGCCACCGCGCAGGCAAAAATCCGCGAAGCCGGCCTTCCAGAACGGCTCGCCGAGCGGCTGGAATTCGGAAAGTAAGTCGTAAACGGGTGAGACGAGGCGGCGGCTCCGCAGTTTTTGCCCGTTGTACGCGTGTTTTGAAAATTCTCATCCTCAAACCAAGTTCACTGGGGGACATCATCCAGGCGCTGCCCGTCCTGCGCTTATTGAAACTTCACCTTCGCGACGCGGAAATTTTTTGGTGGGTGGATTCGAGGTTTGCACCGTTGCTCGAAGGCGACCCGGATTTGGCTGGGATCGTATTGTTTCAACGCGAGCGATGGACCTCGCCGCTCCATTGGCCCGAAATGGTTCGCAGTATTCGATGGATGCGGGCGCGGAAATTCGATTGGGTGATTGACCTGCAGGGGCTTTTGCGTAGCGCCTTATTTGCCTGGCTGGCGCGCGGCAAGCTGTTGATCGGACTGGACAATCCCAGGGAAGGCGGCCGTGAAGGGGCCAGCGGCTTTTATGATGTCGCGGTGCGTACGGGGGAGGAAAAGCATGCCGTGGGACGTTACCTTTCTGTTCTGTCCGCGCTTGGCGTGCCCAAACACATGAATTTCCAGTGGTTACCTGAACGTCCTGCAGTCGCCGCAAGTGTGTGTGCGAAATGGCCGCAAGTGGCCAATACGCTGAGCCCGGTAACTGCCTTTTCGCCATCGAATTATAGCGAGCGTTCGACTGCTGTTCTCTCTCCGCTCCCGATTGTGGCCCCGGTACAAACCGGTGGGAGGGGAGAGGGTCAGGGTGAGGTGAGGGCTTCCTCTGCCTGCACGCGCTGGATCGCCCTCCAACCCGGCGCGCGCTGGCCGACCAAGTGCTGGCCGGCAGAAAATTTTGCTGAACTCGTTCGGCTGTTTGCGCAAAAAGTTCGGGACGTCCGTTTTGCGGTCATGGGCGGGACAGCCGAAAAGCCGCTGGGAGATGTCATTTCCCGCGCCGCGCCGGAACGGGTATTGAATTTGTGCGGAGAAACATCCCTGCCCGAAATGATTGAATGGCTGCGACGGTGCCGCCTGATGATTACGAACGACACCGGCCCGATGCACGCGGCGGCGGCGCTCGGTGTTCCGGTGGTTGCGCTCTTTGGCCCCACTGATCCCCGCTACACGGGTCCGTATGGGCAGCTAGAGAACGTTATGCGGATAGATTTGCCCTGCGCTCCCTGTTTCAAGTCCTCGTGCCGATGGAAAAATCCAATGGAATGCCTGACCGCAATTTCACCCGAAGCAGTTTTTCAATTTGCAGAAAAAAAACTACGAAGTACCTGAAAAAAGAGGACTACCTGACTCCCCTGGCGAGCGCACCCGCTTCAACGCTTTAACGTTTCAAAGCTTCAACGTCCGCCATCACTCCGCCGCCACCAATTCCATATCACGGGTGTAATACAGAATGCGTCCACAATTGGAGCAGGCCACAATTTCCCTTTGCGACTTGCAGTTCACGAGGATTTGCGCCGGCAATTTCATGTGACAGCCGCCGCAAACGCCGTGGTTGATGCCCACGATGACGTTGTCACCCTTGCTCTTGAGCAATCGTTCGTAGCGATGGCGCACGGTGTCGTCCACGGCGCCTGCCAGTTCGACGCGTCCCTGTTGAAAATCCTCAAGCTCCTTTTTTAGATCTGTTTCGCGCTGGTTCAACTCGGCGACATCCTTATCTACCATCGATTTTGCGGCGCTGGCATCGGCCATGGCCCGCAGGACTTCCTTTTGCGCGGATTCAGCCTGCTCCATCAATTCAATCTCGTGGTCCTCGATCTTCGTGATTTCCGCCTTGCAATGCTCGATTTCCTGGGCCAACGCCCTGTATTCCTCGTTCTTGCGGGTTTGAAGCTGCTGGTTGGCGTATTTCTCAATCTGCGACTTTTTGGATTCCACCTCGATCTCCAGCCGCTTGCGCTCGGATTCAATTTGCTTAACGCGCGTTTTGGCGGCGTCAAGTTGCGTTTGCGCCGTGGCGGCTCTAGCCTGGAGGCCTCCGCGTTCGGGTGAAATATGGGCGAGTTCTTCTTGAACCCGATGAATTTTGCGGTCGCGGTCCTGCAAGACTAAAAGTTTCTCTATCGTGTCCAGCATTGAACACCAAGATTAGACATAAGATAAGCGCAAGTCAATGCGCCTGTTTTTGCCAAAAGCAGCATTGCTCGGTGATTGCCGTTGGATTCTCAATTCATGGTGGGCCTCCGATTGCTGTTCCCTCTCCGCTCCCATTCTGATGGGAGGGGAGAGGGTCAGGGTGAGGTGAGGGCTAGGGATGAGGGGTTATTTTTACTCTCATTCCCATCGTCGACCCCGAAAAATCATTTCAACGTTCCTTAAAATCTGGCATCTAATCGGTATGCGATCTGTCTGGACTGCGGTTTCCATCGTGCTTTGCCTGGTTGCCTTGAGCGCCCGGGCCGCTCATACCCAGGCCACTCTGGTCCTGTCCGATGACACTGCCAAACCCGGCGACACCGTCTGGGCGGGCGTGGACCTCAAAATGGAGCCCGAATGGCACACCTATTGGAAAAACTCCGGGGACGCCGGCATGCCCACCACGATTGCATGGCACTTGCCGCCCGGCGTGACCGCCGGGGACATCCAGTGGCCGCTTCCCGAAAAGCTTCCGCCCGTCGAAGTGACCACTTACGGCTACAACGATGAAACCATGCTCCTCGTGCCCTTGAAAATCGGCGCAAACGTTCCACCCGGCCCAATAACCTTGACGGCAAACCTGACATGGCTCGAATGCAAGGACGTCTGTATTCCTGAGAAAGCAACCGTCCAGGCCACGCTCGATATTGGGACCGAAACGAGGCCGTCAGTTGAGGCGGCGGAAATTGAAAGATGGCAAGGTCAGATTCCGCAAAAGGCAAATTTTGTTCATGCAAACGCATCGTGGGAAAAACCGGCAAACGGCGACACGCGATCACTCGTTCTTGAAGCCGTTTTGGTTTCGAAAGACATGATGCCGGTCGAAAAAGCTGATTTTTTTCCAAACGCCTCTGACAATTACGAAATCCTGCCTGCCACTGAGACGATTGCAATCAAGGCGGGTGACATTCGGCTGCGCAAACAGGTGAAATTATTTTCGGGCGATTGGCCCAAGGAAATTAGTGGCGTCCTGGTCCTGAGCAGCGGCCAGCAACGGCAGGGTTTTGAACTCCAGAGTTCGATTGCAAATGAAGCGACTTCCGCCGCGACCACCGCGGCGGCATCGCCCGCGGGAACCAGCACGCTCGCCACGCCAGTTTCCACCGTCCAATCTACCGGCGAAACGTCCTCCGGCTCCCTTGCCAAATATCTCCTCTACGCCTTCATCGGCGGGCTCATCCTGAACATCATGCCCTGCGTCCTGCCGGTCATCGCGTTGAAGATTCTTGGCTTTGTCAGCGAAGCCCGTAGTGAACCGCGTCGCGTCCGTAATCTGGGATTTATTTACGGGGCCGGCGTGCTGGCGTCGTTTGCCGCAATGGCGGGAATTGTTATCGGTATCAAAGCGGCAGGGCATCACGCGGGGTGGGGGATGCAGTTCGGCAGTCCCGTATTTGTCGTCTGTCTTACGACTCTGGTCACTCTCGTAGCGTTGAATTTATTTGGGGTGTTTGAAGTCACACCGGGTGGAAAGGTGCTGGATGCGGCGGGCCATCTGGCATCCAAACACGGCGCGCCGGGAGCGTTTTTCAACGGCTTGCTTGCGACCACGCTGGCCACTCCGTGCACAGCCCCGTATTTGGCTGGCGCGTTGGGGTTCGCGTTCGCTCAAAGCGCGGGCGTTACCCTTCTGATCTTTTTTTTCGTCGGGATCGGCCTTGCCGCGCCATATGTCGTTCTAAGCTGTAATCCGGCGCTTCTGAAATTCCTGCCAAAACCGGGCGCTTGGATGGAAAAATTCAAAATCGCGATGTTGCCGCCAGTGATTACGGGTCGCGCGTTATCTGGCTTGGAATATTTCTTGTCATCGTCGCATTGGCGGCGTGGGTCTTCGGCGAATTCATCCAGCGCGGCCGCAGTGGAAAAGGAATCGCTGTTGCCGTCATATTGATTCTGCTCGGCGGCGGGTACGGCTTCGCCCTCGAAGGCCAGTTGCGTTGGCGGGAAATGACGGTTGAAAGCAGCGTTGATTGGAAGCCGTGGAGCCCGGATGCCGTCGCGCAGGCTCGGGCCGCCGGGAAACCGGTTCTGGTGGACTTCACAGCGGCATGGTGCGTCACGTGCAATGCCATTGTCAAACCCGCGCTGGAAAGCCCTCCCGTGGCCGAAAAGCTGAAAGAACTGAATGCCGCTACGCTAATTGGGGATTACACGCGCACGCCGCAGCAAATGACCGATGAAATAGAGAAGTACGGCGGGGCAGGCGTTCCGTTGGTGTTGGTTTATCCCAAAAATCCCGGTGCGCCCGCAATCGTTTTGCCACAACCGAACCCGGCATTGCCGTCTTCCTACAGCAAAGCCGTCCTCGCCGCCCTCGACCAGGCGAATTGACGCTTATCGATCGAGGAACACGCACGGTGGCTTTATTGGGTCTTATTGGTGGGTCACGTCGTACCCGTCGTGACAGCACGCGCCCCCGGCGCGTGCGAGTCAAGCTTCCGCCCTTCAATCTCAAACGAAAATCGTCTGCTCCCGCCCCGGTCCTACTGAGGCAATGAGCAGTTTTGCATTGCTCAATTCAGCGATTGCTTTCAGATACGCGCGCGCTTTGACCGGTAATTCGCGCCATGTACGGGCTTTGTCCGTGGGCGTGTGCCAGCCTTCAAATTCCACATACACCGGTTTGCACTCGGCAAGGGCCTGGGCGTCGTTTGGCACAAAATCATAACGTTCCTTGCCGTGTTGATAAGCAACGCACACATTAATGGTTTCGAGAGTGTCCAGGCCGTCGAGATTGGTCACCGCCAGTTCATCAATGCCGTTGACCATGGCTGCGTGCCGGGTGGCCACGGAATCGAACCAACCGCAACGGCGTGGACGGCCCGTCGTAGCGCCAAATTCGCGGCCCATTCCGTGGAGCAAATCGGAGATTTCGTCGCTTTCGGTCGGAAGCGGCCCTTCGCCCACGCGCGTGGTGTAGGCTTTCATGACCCCCACAACGCGATCCATGCGGTGCGGCGGCACGCCTGAACCGGTGCAGGCGCCGCCGGCGGTGGTGTTGGACGAAGTGACAAAAGGATACGTCCCGTGGTCAATGTCCAGGAACGTGCCTTGCGCGCCTTCGAAAAGGATGTGCGCGTTTCGCCGAACGGCGTGATGCAAAAGAACGACCGTATTTTGGACGAACGGTTTCAAAAATTTTCCAGCGGCGCTGTAATCGGCGAATACTTTTTTAAAGGACAACGGTTTTGCGCCCAGGGAGGCGAGCACGGCGTTGTTTTCCCGGATGCGCGGCGCCAGTTTTTCCGAAAGACGATCCGAATCAATCAAATCATTCACGCGCAGGCCCACGCGCGCCGCTTTGTCCCCGTAAGCCGGCCCGATGCCGCGCTTGGTGGTGCCGATTTTATTTTTGCCCTTGAGCACTTCGCGCTGGGCGTCCAATTCGCGGTGATACGGAAACACGACGTGTGCCGTCTCGCTCAAAACGAAGTTGTCCGGTGTGGCTTTAACGCCCAGTTTTCGCAGGCCCTGGATTTCTTCGACCAACCCGATTGGGTCCACGACCACGCCGTTGCCGATGACGCACAATTTGCTCTTCCGCAGAATGCCGGAGGGCACCAGATGCAGGACAAATTTGTCTTTGCCGATAAAGACTGTGTGGCCGGCGTTATTGCCTCCGGCATAACGGACGACCACGTCCGCGTTCTCCGTCAAAACGTCAATAATTTTGCCTTTGCCTTCGTCGCCCCATTGGGCGCCAACCAGAATGGTGTTCATACTCAACAATAAAAATCCCCGAACGTGTGTTCGGGGCAAAGCAGTGATTCTTTGCGGTGAGAAAGTAGAAATACCAACCGCGCCTGTCAATGTTTGAATCCATTTTTCCTTTTTCCTTTGGCCTTTTTAATTTTTAATTGCCCTCATGCCGCGCCCCGTCACCCTATTCACCGGCCAATGGGCAGACCTGCCACTGGCCAAACTGGCTCCCAAAGCCCGGTCGATGGGCTTCGACGGCCTCGAACTGGCCTGCTGGGGCGATCATTTCGATGTCAACCGCGCGCTTGCCGAACCCGATTACGTCCGAAAGAAATGGGCGCTCCTCCGCAAAAACGGCCTGACGTGCTTTGCCATCTCAAATCATCTCGTCGGTCAGGCTGTTTGCGATTTGATCGACGAACGACACAAGGCAATCCTCCCCGCCAATGTCTGGGGCAATAGCGAAGCGGAAGGCGTCCGCCGGCGCGCGGCTGAACAAATGAAGGCCACGGCCCGCGCCGCCCGAAAATTCTTCAGCGCCAAACCCGGCGGTGATGCTTCGGCGCCCGCCGTGGTCAATGGATTTACCGGCTCGAGCATCTGGCACGCGGTCTATGCGTTCCCGCCCACCAGCCAGGAATTTCTCGATCAGGGCTTTGCCGATTTCGCCAAACGCTGGCTGCCCATCCTGGACGTGTATGACAGGGAAAACGTCAACTTCGCCCTCGAAGTCCATCCCACCGAAATCGCCTTTGATATCGCCTCCGCCCATCGCGCTCTCGACGCCGTGAAACACCACAAACGATTTGGCTTCAATTACGA
>Ga0210390_10002428_pt1 | contig 16573 bp, 10 predicted proteins | sample IncBWH11OmetaG_FD_161050 | JGI IMG/M metagenome (GOLD analysis project Ga0210390, IMG submission 161050) | Forest soil microbial communities from Barre Woods Harvard Forest LTER site, Petersham, Massachusetts, United States - Inc-BW-H-11-O ... | reverse complement strand
TGTGGAAGAGATTGTAGCCGAGCAATTTCAGATGCTCCGCTTCCCATTGAGCGTTGGTGAGTGCTGCGCCCTGATTCAATCCGAAGTAATATGCGGTCCAACTCCACCATCCCATCAACGGCGGGGCGGAGGTTCTGGCTTGATGGATTTGCCGGATGAGCGAGCCATAGGTATCCAGCTGGTGGTGATAATCCCGCGATAAGCCAATGAGAACGCGCTCTGATGAGAGTTCCGCTCCCGGTGCGACAGGAAGGCTCAACTTTACCTGGTCTTCTGCGGGAGAATCCTCGACGGAGTTCTCCATTTGTAACTCGGTCGTTCCGGTTGAATCCACCTCATACTCTCCGATACGAGGCGAGTTACCCGGGGAGCTGGCGAGATGGAGCCGTAGAACCGTCACGAACCGTTCCGACGTAAGCGCTCCTATAAACAGGCTCTCGTGGCTATTCCTGTTGTATATAAGCTGGCTTCCTACTGCTCGATGCATCTGCTGTTTGGCATCGGCAAGATCGTGGATCGTCATACCTGGACGGTCTTCACTCCAGCTGTCGGAGAGAACTCGATCTTCATCTGCCGCGCCTCCGAGGTTGAGGACAGCTCCACCTGTCACCTCCAGCGAACGAATACCTTCAATATGGATAGGCTTTCCCGTGGTATTTCGTACGGTGACCTGAACATCGCAGAAGACCTCCCCGGTATATGCGCGTAAGTGATAAATCAGATCTGGCGATCCTTCTTTCCCCGAATAAGTAACCTGCCAGTCAGTTGCATCTCCGAGATACCCTTTGACCTGAGATTGTTCCACCGCATGCCGAGGATAGTCGGACGCATGGAGCCACTGCCCACCCACCTCGGCGCCAGCTCCGGCCCGAAGAGCATAGGATTCGGCACCGGGCAATCCAATTACATATCTGCCGTCTGCGGGATCTATCTTGATTTGCAAAGATCGCCCCTGCGCGAAACATTGTCCGCCGATCGACGCGCTGATACTGCCGACTGCCAACACGGCTAAGGCCACTCGACCAGTCCGGCTTTGCCTGCTTAAGTTCCTATTCAATGTTCCTCCGGCAAATCAATATGGCCCACTTGCTGTGGTGGAGAGGAAAGGGGAGAGCAATCAGGCGACTCTGGCGCGCATCGCCTCAGGATTGTTCCAGTTCACAACTAAAACGAGAGCTTCAACGCCATTTGCAGGATACGAGGATCGGCGGCAGATGTGATTTGTCCGAAGCCGCTATCTGTCAGGCCATTGTCAGGCGCCCCGAAGTTTACATTGTTGAAGACGTTGTAGAATTCTGCCCGAAACTCCATTCCGACCCGCTCGGTCAACTTTGCATTTTTGACGAGCGCCGAATCCGTATTGAAGGATCGTGGTCCGCGAAGAACGTTCTTGCCTGTGTTCCCGAAGGTCCCGATCGCGTTTGGCGCAAACACGCTCGTGTTAAACCACTCGTTGACCAACGCTGCATGTGACCTGCCGCTGCTTAATACGGCGCTCTTGATGTTAGGCACAGTCAGATCGGCACGATCGGCTCCAATCCCGCTGAATGAATTGTCATAATCGCTAAAGACCGTAAAAGGAAAACCCGTCTGCCAATTCAGGATGGCGCTCACGTTCCATCCATTGATAACTTTGTCCAGGAACCGATTGACTGGGGCGCGAGGGAAGGCATAGTCCCCGGAGACTCGGAATATCTTGTTTACATCTCCAGCGTCCGGACCGTAATCAAAATATCGACCGCAGCTGCATGTATTGGTGTTTAGCTCCCCGGGTTGTCCATTGGGGCCAAAATCATTCAGGGCACGCGACCAGGTAAAGTTGGACAGAAACGAAAGTCCTCGCGACAGCCGCTTCTCCACCGATAACTGGACAGCCTCATAGTTACTATTTACTCCCGAGTTAATGGAATCGACGAACCCAAACGCCGGATAGATACGCCGCTCCTGGGTATTATTTTCTGTCGACTGTCCCGGGATATAAATAGCAGGATTCACCTGCAACAACCCGGCTTCCTGGTCTCCTGTACCTCCCAGGTGATCGGCCTTATTACCCATGTAAGCCGCACGGATCAGCCAGTCGCTGCCGATACCCCGTTCCACCGTCAGGTTCCAGAGCAGGATCTGAGGCGGACGAAAATTTCTATCAAAGATCTGTGTGAATGAAATGTCCTGCGGAAACGTAGCGGATGGACCTGGATTGATTGGACCGAACTGTTCCGGAAAAGGGCTAGGCACACCCGCACTACCGTAGGGGTCGGTAAAACTCACGGTCGAAAGGTTCACGATCGGGGCGAACGGAGGAATACCCACCACGTCTTCAAAAGCTACGAGGTTAGGCGATTGATAATAATAGCCCGCGCCACCACGAAGGCTGGTCTTTCCATCCTGTGTCAATTGGTAGGCAAAGCCGAACCGTGGGCCAAAATCGCTGAGAGTGTGATAGATCGAGGAATTTGGACAACCCGGATCATGATTGCTTCCACCAAAGATCAAACCAGGAGGCGAGTTAGGATATCGCTGAGACTGGGCCCCAGGAACGAAACATCCAACTCGCCCTTCACTATCCGTATAAGGAATGAAAGGGTCCCATCTCAACCCGGCACTCAGGGTGAGACGGGGAGTTGCGTGCCAGTTATCTTGCACGAAAGTGCTCCAGTTGGCTCCCGTGAAGTTAAGATAGAGTCCACCTGCCTGCGTAAAGCTTGACGTTGCGCCTAACTCGAAGTCTGCAACATTGTCTCCTGAAAGGCTATTCGAGAAGGTATAAACACCGTCTGCCTGGTAAGAATTGCCCATCGGAACGTGAACGCGCCTGACTTCGCCTCCGAACTGTAGCTCATGCGTTCCCCTGAGCAGAGTGGCAACTTCACGAATCGACCAATCACTCCTGTCCCAGGTGCCGGTAGCGGGCTGCTCGCCTATGGTGAAGTTTCCCGACACACCCACGTTGAGCGTTGGCTTGAAGTTAGTAGGCTGAGCGATAAGTGAGCCGGCATCCTGAATTGTGAAGGGAGCTGGGGAAAGTGTCTCCCCTGTCTGACTGGTGTAACCGAAATAGGTGTTGAGTAGAAAGTGTGGTGAGACCGTATAGATGTCCACCACACTGACATTCTTCAGCGAGAGGTTTTGCGGATCTTCCGTATTCCCTTCCAGGACGTTGCTGTCGGGCGGCAAGATGATCGGGATCCTGTAGTTCAGTTGAAAGTAATGCCCGCTCAGGTGGTGTTTGCTGCCCAGGTTGTAGTCAATCTTCGCCAGGTACTCGTCGGTATCCTGAATAGACGGTGCGCCGTTGTATGTGAGTTGGCGCCCGGGACCATTCGGGTCTGGAATGTGCTGCAGAAGATATTGAGCTGTCGGATCCAGGGCTGTCAGTGGAACCTGATTATTGTTGTAGGGAACTCCGGTGTACGGGTTTACCAGTTGGGTGCCTGGAAGAAGATCTGAGAAGTCGCCTGTCCGCTCCGCGGCGGTTGGCACAAAGGCTATTTGTCCAAAGGTGGCGGTGTTTTGCCGCGTCCCCTGATACGAGCCAAAGTAGAATAGTTTGCCCTTGAGTATCGGTCCGCCGATCGTGCCGCCAAATTGATTCTGCTTCAGCGGGTTTGGGGAGGTGGCAAAGTAGTTCTTTGCATCCATGGCATAGTTCCGGAAGAATTCAAAGACATCGCCATGGATCTGATCAGTTCCTGATTTTGTGACGGCATTTACGATTCCGCCGGTCGCGTTACCGTAGGCGGCGCTCATGTTACCGGTCTGAACGTTAAACTCCTGCAGAGCGTCAGGGCTCGGAAACGGCAAATTAGTGTTGATGTACGTGTCGTTGTAATCTACCCCGTCCAGCAGATAATAAACACCATTTGCTCCCCCGCCATTCACCTTGGCATACTGCTCGCCCGGAAGAACACCGCCCTGACAGTTGGCTCCGCAGTTTAGTGCAGAAACGTCAACCGCACCGGGGGTGAGAAACACCAACTGCTGGGCCTCGCGGCCATTGAGCGGTAAGCCCACAATGCTCGTCTGGCCGATCAACTGTCCGACGGTCGGATCATCGGTGGTCACCAAAGAGGCATTTTCCAGCACGGTGATCTGCTGGCTTACTGACCCCACGACCAGTGCCACGTTTTGAGTAGCGGACTGGCCGACGTTCAGAACAACTCCCTTTTGTGTGTAGGTTGCGAAACCGGTCATTTCCACTGTCAACTGATAGGTGCCCACGGGAAGGCTTGGGAACAGGTAGTCGCCGGATGCTCCTGTCTTAGCCGTTTGCCGGTAGCCGGTAGTTGACTGCTCTACCGTAACAGTCGCGCCGGGCATGGCAGCGTTGGTGTGGTCTGTCACGATACCGGAGAGTCGCGCGGTGGTGAACTGGGCGAGCGCTGGGGTAGCGCACAGGAAGGCCAAGATAAACGAAAGAACAACGAGAACCGGCCCATCGTGCGCATGCTTGAGAGCCTGACGCACTTTCTTCGTAAGCCACTGCCTCTGGACCATATATGCCTCCTCTATTTTTTTGAAGCATGACGAGTTTGTTGGTTTGATATCGTTTTCTCTTCGGAAAACCCGTCGATGTTTGTTCGTGATCGCATTTGAAGCATTATGATGTCTACTTATCGCTCGCGCTTACACAGGGTGATCAAGAATTTCCTCGTTGGCGGAATCCCAGTAAAGCCGCCTTCCGCTCCAATATGACTGGGCGGCCATGATGCAGACGATGCTGTGTGAAAAACCGTGGTCGACGGTGGCATTTGGCTGTTTACGCGACTGCATGGCCTGAAGCCAATTCACCAGATGGCCCACGTCGTCGTCATCCGGACCGAGGGAGTTGGGCGCCTCCGCTCCAGGCACCTGCAACGTTGCTGCACGGTCGGCGGGCGGCCCTACCAATGGCGCTTGTTTATAGACGGGGCCTGAATCCCAGGGATCGAATTCCCTTCTGCCGCCTTCTTCAGTGGTGACGAAGAGCGATGCACCCTCTCCACCATAGTTCTCGATGGTTCCATTCCTGCCGAGAATACGCGAAAAGCTTCTGTAGCTATTGCCGAAAGTCGTCTTGTACGTATAGAGAAACCCGCTTGGATATGTGACAGCCGCTACGCACGTGTCGGGATTTTCGCGGTCATCCTTCCATACAAACACGCCCCCGTTAGCGACGACACTCACCGGATGCGTCTCGTCTGTCCAAAGGTGGACGAGGTCGCTACCGTGACTGAGCCACTGGTCAAATATCCCGGAAGAGAAATCCTTATAGAGTCGGAATTCAAGGTAAACGTGTGGATCGAAGGCTCGGTCTGGTTTACCCAGGAGCCAGCGCTTCCAATCCGTGTCTTCCTCTCGGAGCTGCGACTTGCGCCCATACAGCCAGCTCTTCCACTCCATCTTTTCGTCCTGCAGCATTTCTCGAGAGATGCCCGTGTCGACACCTACAAAACGCCAGCGCTCCTCGTTGACATTCCACTCCTGCTCGATCTGGACAATGTTGCCGATTTGCCCCGACCGAATGATCTCTCGAACTGCCAGCGGGTACACCTGGCTGCGGTGCTGCGTTCCCATCTGTACGATCTGCTTTGAGGCCTTCACTACGTCACGCGCCTCCTTGGCCTCTGCTAGCACGTTGGCAAAGGGCTTCTCGACGTAGCAATCCTTGCCTGCCTGCACAACAGCGGTGCACAGCTTCGCGTGCTGAAAGTCTCCGGTCGCAATCATCACGCCATCGATATCCTTCCGCGCCAGCATCTCTTCTGAGTACTGATAGCTCTGCGGCTCAAGATCGAAAGCCGTTTTCACCTGCGCCGCCCGCCGCTGCCTTGCAAGACTCCAGAGGTCGCACACAGCAACGGTTTCTACTGGAATTTCCTTCGAGGCAAGTTGCGCCATGTGGACGTGACCTTCGCTCCGGTCTCCGCATCCCAACTGCCCCAGGCGGATCCGGTCATTAGATCCGAGAATCCGGGCATACGATCGCGCGTCCATGCAGGCAGCCATCACGAGTCCACTGGCACCCTTGAGGAATGTCCTGCGATCTGTCCCGTCGGTCTCTGTCATCCGCCGTCCTCATGAGATGGGCTTGCTCGCCGGTCATCGGCGAGCCGACCACTGGAACTCCTTGCTCTACCTGCCTACTGGCCCCGCCGGAATGACTGGCCTCTTGCATGTCAGCTGGTCAAAGCAGGCGTAATTACGTTTTATTACTTTAGCTATCGTTCATTAACGTTTACTTCGCAATTCTTCTCTTGTCAAGGGATTTACGCTGCCGGGTAGCGCCCCGTGGGTGACGAGGCTAATCTGCACACAAACGGCCCAGCCACCAGCGAGATCGCACTACAGGCGGCTTTGCTGTTGAGGTGATGACTCAGGCCGCACCAGAAGAAATAAGCAGGCCGTTGCAACCAGGGGCAAGAGCCCTGCTGCAAGAAAAGCCGGCCCATACGAATATCGATCGACTGTTAGCCCCACCACAAAAGTGAAAGCGGCGCCTCCAAGTCCCGCTGCTAACCCGCTGAGCCCAGTAACCGTGGCAACGACCTCTTGCGGAAAAAGATCTGAAGGCAGAGTGAGGCCCATTGTGGACCAGCTTGCATACCCCCACAGGGCCACACAAATCAGCCCCAGCGCAACATACACGTTGTGCACGCGGGCGGACGGAATACCCGCCAGAATTGGCAGACAACTTACCGCGCAGATCCAGGTACGAGCGCGAATGACGGAGACTCCACGTCGAATGCAGTAACCGGAGATCAGACCTCCGGTAAAATTCCCCAGGTCTGCTGCGGCGAATGGTACCCACGCGAACAGGGCGATGCGTTTCAGGCTGAATCCACGGGCATCGCTCAGGTACTGCGGTAGCCAGAAGACATAGAACCACCAGATCGGGTCGGTGAGTGCCCGCCCAAGCACAATACCCCAGACATTCCGGTCCTTGACTAGATGCAGCCAACGAGAGATACCTTTGCGCTCCGACCTCGACACCCTTTCCTGGCCGGCATGGATGAGCTCAACCTCATCTTTCGTGACTCGCGGATGGCGATCGAGCGGGTGATAGACGCGTAGCCATACCGCCAGCCAAACGAACCCGAGCGCCCCTGAGAAGACAAAGGACCATCGCCATCCGAAAGCCAGGGCGATCCAGGGAATCATGAGGGCGGCGAGAGCTCCTCCCACACTTGATCCACTGTCGAAAATGGCGACTGCCACGCTCCGCTCTTCACTGGGGAACCATTCTGCGACTGCCTTGCTTGCTCCCGGCCAGTTCACGCCTTCTCCGATGCCCAGCATGAATCGAAAAGCAGCGAAGCTGAATACCGAGCTCGCGAAGCCCGTGAGCATATTCACCAGTGACCACCACACTACGGCAACGGCCAGGCCGATACGCGTACCCACGGCATCGAGAAAGATTCCTCCCAGAAGCCAGGTAATCGCATAGGAGATCTGAAAAGCGCCAAGGATCCGCGCGAGTTCTGCGTGGTTCAGATGAAACTGTGTTGAGATCAACGGTGCCAACACTGAGAATGTCTGACGGCTGATGTAGTTGATGACTGTGGAGAAGAAGAGCGTCCAAACTACCCACCAGCGTGTTCGTCCTGGCTTCCCTTTGCGAGGCGGATGGGCGATCGCCTGCTGCATATCCGTGAATGGAATCATCTCATCTTGTCGTGTAGATCGCGTCCGATTTTTCCAGGAAACACGGTTGACCACACCATCCTTGCCAATAAAAGACCGCATCTCGACCTGGTGGTTGCCAGCCGCGAGCAAACGGCTTGGGCGGTGCGCACTCATCGAGCGTCATTGAGGAGAGCTCTTGGCCATCGCGCTCGTCGGCTCGGCCGGTCGCTCGTACCAGCGGAGCACCCGCAGCGCCCGGAGGGTATTCCACCGGCTCGGCTGCCCCACCTGCTCACGGAATGGAAGTGCAAGCGCCTCGGTATACGAGCCCTCGAGGAGCCACCGGCCATCAGGCTCGCGCCTGCTCTTGACAACACGCACCGCGTCCTCCATGCGCGCGTCCGGCTGCACACCGGCGTCGCGGAGATAGTCGAGCGCACGAAGCACGTCGTAGTGGTAGCGGGGCGGGAAGGCAAACTGCAGGAATTCCAGATTCGCGACCTCGCCGGTCGAGAGCCGCCGGAAGAGAGCGCGCTTGACCAGATACTCCTGGCCTCGGAGCCGGGCTTCTGCGATCTCCCGCCCGATCCCCGAACCACCCCCGACGGCACGCCCGTACTCAAGCAGCCCCTCCAGGACACAGATCGTTGTGTGGAAAGACGAGCGCGTGCTGGGCGGCGCTTCGCAGTTCCAACCGCCATCGTCGAGTTGCTCACCGACGAGCCGTCGCGCAAGGCTCTCCGTCGGGCGCCCGAAATACGCGCCGAGCGCGAGCGTACCCCCGTTGATGCACGGTTCCACCTCCCCTTCGAAGAAAGGCTTCGCGCCGTGTTGCTTTTCCCATCGAAAGCCTGCCTCAAGACGAGCAACCGCCGACTGAACGGCCGGTTCGGCGGGGTCAACCTCGGTGGCGCGCAGCAGGAGCATGGTGTAGAGGGTCGGCAGCCAGTCGGGGGCGTCAGCCCGATGCCACGCTCCGTCCGACCCCTGGCAGTCGAGAATTTCGGCGGCAATTCCTTCCCGTGCGACGCGGGCACGCTCCGCGGCAATCGCTGCTGGAGAGGCGTCCGTGAGATCGCGCATCGCCTGCCAGCGGATGGCCGGGTCCGCACCAAGCAGCCAATCATCGACCAGACAGTCATCGACCCGACAATCGAGGGTGTCCACGCCGCGATGTTAGCATTGCTGGCTCGGCTAGGGGGACACGGCGGGTAGCGACGGTGCCCTGCTCAAGCCCCTTCTTTGGCTTGAGTGGGATTGACAGGGGCACAGGCCGCTGTCGGCCCCAGATCGGTAAATCTCAACGGACGTGCCGGCAGGAAGGTCGGCAACGAAAGCTTCGGTCCACGGGCGAACAAAGACATTCGACTTGAAGATCCGAAGATAGGTGCTCGGCCGGCTCAGCGAAGTGGAATCCGCCATCTTCCGCACCGGGGAGTCGTCGATCACTGGACTGGTTTCCGGATTCAAATCGACTTCCTCCCTCAAAAGAGCTGCGACGAGCCTCCCACCACCACGATGTCATCCTGAGCGGAGCGCGTAGCGCGAAGTCGAAGGACCTGCTTTTCACCCGCCACCACGATGTCATCCTGAGCGGAGCGCGAAGTCGAAGGACCTGCTTTTCACCCTCCCCCGCGATGTCATCTTGAGCAGAAGCGTAGCGCGAAGTCGAAGGAAACCTGCTTTTCATCTCGGTTCCGACCGATGATTATACACGTGACACCCAGTGATAAATGAGCACAAGAACCACAACAACCGCCAGCCAGAAAAGGATCGTACGGACGATTCCTTGCATGCTTCTACTTTCTCGTAATCTGTGTCAGTGCATAATAATCTTCCGATCCACTCGCTTTCAATGCGGGTTGCCGAAAGAATCAGCAGCAGTTTGTCATGTTGTCGAATCGCTTCGTCAATCTGTTCGTGAATTTTTCTGCCGCCTTCTATGTCGTGAGGTGCAAACCAGCACCGGAGATTATTCGCCTGCAAATCGGCATAGAGTCGTTCCGCGAACTCCTGATCTTTAGCTGAATAGCTGATGAAGGAGGTGCCTGAACTCTAGGTCTGGTGATTGCTGTACACGGGTCCGCCCAAATAAGCCGCGAAGATTATCTCCGCTGCCCAACGACCAAAATGATTACATCGTCTGACAATGACGGATCTGACTCTGTGACAACAGTTAGACCGGAAGAACTGACCAGAGCTGCCGATAAGACCAGCACTGCCGTATCTTTGGGTGGTGAATTAGGACTGCCAAGCATGTCAGGGCTACACAGTAAAGTCAATCCAGAGCCACCAATTCCCCTGAATCGAGCGCCACTGGGGGCTTCAGGGCTGTACTCTGGGGGCACCTGGAAAGTATTGATAGACGGAGGATTAGGCAACGAGGGAGTCTTTATATCGGGTGCTAACTCAATTTTAGACAATCCATGCTTTGGCGTCTCCCATGTGCTCGGGATGTGCTCTGGGGCTGAAACCTGCCAGCCAGCCCCGCCATCATTAACTGGGCTGCCCAGAACGCCATATACCCGTTGTGCGAACATATATGCCTCATCATCGTCTGGCTTATACCAGATTCGTACTGATGCTTGCGGCTTTCCTTGCAATTCTTGGACGAACTGCTTGCCGTCTAGGCGACGTGAAAACGCATTTTTGGCTACTCGTTCAACGTACCCCTTGAGAGAAAGCTGGGCATCTGCACTTTCTTTTTGGGCTTGCGCTGTTTTTTGTTGTTCTTTCTCTAATTCGACTTGTTTAGCGCGGGATTCCGCTGTAGCGCGTTCTAAATCCGCTCTGAGTCTCAAGTTGGCAGATTCCACATTGCCAGCCCGCTCCTTGGCCTCCTGCGCTTCTGGTCTGCTTGCGATCCAATACTTTGCGCCTGCGCGATGGAAAAATCTGAGACTTGTTTCTCAATCTCGTGGCGCTCGCTTCCTATCTCTGCAATATTGTCCGAAATTTGCTTTCCCTCTCGCGCTTTGGAGGTTTCAAATGTTTGAAAAAAAATAGAAAATACTCCAGCCGCTGCGGCGAAAACCAGTGACAACGTATACGCTTTGTGCCAGCGTTTTTCCCATTTGTCTGACTCTGCACCTTCGCTCGCGAGAGAACTCGCACGAGAGTTCAAAGCTTTTAGCCTCTCTTCTTGGGCTGGGGTTGGAGCGGATGTTTGGGTTCTGGGTGTGCTCATCGTCAAGGCCATCACCGATAGCAACGCTATCAAAAGGATCAAGCGCATATGATTGATCGCATGGGAGGGAAACCAGAATACAGCGAAGGGTCGGAGGCTGGCGAGAACTTTTTGCGGCTGGCGCGGGCTGTTCTTAAGGCTCCCAAAGTAGCGGCAACCAAGAGACAGCCCAAGACGAAGTCTAAACGCCGCAAAACTGGCGGCAGCGACAACGGCTAGAACGGTTCCTCTTGCCCCGTCCCTGCCTTCGGATGGTGGAGCGAGTCTATATCCTTGCCAGTAAGTTCGGCATAGGTGAGCCGCTTCCCGGCGGCCTGAGACATAAGCACCGCGAAACGGTCCGCATCGTTCAACGGGCCATCATGTGTGTCAGCAGTTTTATCGCCAATGAAATTACTTGGCGTACATTTTCCCCGAACCCGTTAAAATAGAAATAGAGCCTCCAGAACCAAAAAGACCGCCCAACGGCGGTCTTTTTCATTTCTGCACATAACACATAAAAGGAGCCGACCTATGCCTGCCCATGCCTCTCTTTGCACCCGCAAACTCGCCACCGGACGCACCTGCACCCAACCCGCCGTTCGCGGCGATAGCTTCTGCCGCTTTCACAACGACGCCCGCAGCCGCTATCTCGCCGAACACGACGCGCGCATGTTTGATCTTGGCGATGACCTCGACGCCATGGCACTGCCCCAGCTCCTCGAAACCCTTCTCGACAAACTCGGCAACATCCGTAGCGTCGTCCGCACCTACCCGGAAGCCAAACTTACCCTGATCGTCGCCGTCAGCCGTTTGGCCGAGCTGACTTCCGAGGGATTCCAGATCACTCGAGTGCCATCCCCAATAAAATCCCCAATAAGATCAATGACGCGTCCGCAACCCCCGCAGAATCAACGACCGCCCTCAACCCCAGCTAGCTCAATGATCTAGCTGCAAGGCTCATGGAATCAATGATTTCCCCACTCACCCCCACTCACACAAGAGATGAAAACTCTATGGGATGTATGATTTACGCGCGAAGAGCCTGAAGAGGGGGAGGGGGGTGGGGGTACCCCCCTGTCAGTGCTTCTTGCCCGAACGAATCTTCTCCGCCGGAACAATTCCCTGTCCTTCAAGCACGGAATAGAACTGATCTGCCGCGAGGTTGCTCAGGGTTTCAACCTTGCCCGATGGCCATCGAATCTCCAGGCTGTCGATCTTCGTCGCCGCACCCAGACCGAAGTGCACACGAAGATCGTTCTGCGAGAGATAGCTGCCGCCGCTGTGGATCTCGTCGGTCTGTGTCATGCCCCCGGCCACGATCTTCAGGCGCGCATTCAGTGCCAGCCGGTTGCTCTTGGTGCCTGCCAGCTCGAAGCTCACCCAGTGCCGCCCGGGCACCCCATGGTTCCTCAAAATCATCGGCGCTCCGTCGATGTCGCTGATCACAACGTCCATGTTGCCGTCGTTGAAGAGATCGCCGACCGCTAGACCGCGCGACACGCGCTTCTCCTTGAGCGCCGGACCCGCCTGATCGCCGGCGTCGCAGAAGGTTCCGTCCTTCTGGTTCATACTCAGCAACTTCGGCTCGCGATATCCGGGACCCGAGGGCAGCGTATCGACCTGAGGATAGACATGCCCGCTGACGGCAATCAGGTCGAGCCAGCCATCGTTGTCCAGATCGACAAAGGCCGTACCCCACTTAACCCACGGCAGCGACGGCAGCGCCACCCCCGAGGCATAGGAAACCTCGGTGAAGTTCCAGTCTCCGTCATTGCGATAGAGCAGATCGTTCTCGTCGGAGAAGTTGGTCACGTAGAGCGACGGACGGCCGGTGTGGTTGTAGTCCCCAACCGCAATCCCCATCGACGCCTGCTCGGAGCCGTCTTCGCTGACCGCGGTACCCGACTGCAGCCCTATGTCCTTGAATATGCCGTTGCCCAGGTTCTTGTAGAGGAACTTCGGCGTCGAGTCGTTCGCCACATAGATATCCGGACGCCCGGTGTTGTTGAAGTCCGCCCAGATCACCCCCATGCCGTAGTAGCCGTCCGGATCGCTGACTCCCGCCGCCTTCGACACATCGGTAAACGTACCGTCGCCGTTGTTGTGGAAGAGGGAGTCGCCCGCCCCCCGCAGGCCGCGCGGGCCGCACTGCACCGAGATGCCGCGGTACTTGCAGTTCGGAGCGCTGCCGAAGCCAGGCAGGTCGTTCAGGTGGAAGTCCACATAGTTGGTGACGATCAGGTCGACGAGGCCGTCACTGTCATAGTCTCCGAACGACGCGCCCGTAGACCAGCGCCCATCAGCGACGCCAGCCTTGGCGGTGACGTCGGTAAAGGTTCCGTCTCCGTTATTGTGATACAGGGTGTTTCCACCCAGGCAGGTGACGTAGAGGTCGGGCCAGCCGTCGTTGTCATAGTCGCCGACGGCGCCCCCCATGGCGAAGCACGGTTTGGTGAGACCAGACTTGGCCGTGACATCGGTGAAGGTTCCATCGTGATTGTTGTGGTAGAGAACACCGAGACTGGCTTCGCCCTTGATGGCCATGTCGACGGTGGGGGCGTTGGTGAAGTAGATATCCGGCCACCCGTCGCGGTCATAGTCAAAGAGAATTACGCCGCCGCTCATCGACTCGACGATGTATTTCTTCGATGGATCGGCGGTGTGCGTGAAGTTGATCCCTGTTTTGGCAGTCACATCTTCCAGCTGCGGGATAGGCCGGCCGCTACACTTGGTGGACTTCGCCCCGGGCGGCGGAGGCACAGGTGGAGGGTGGCCCTCCTGCGCCTGTAGCAGGCTAGCGCAAAGAAGAAAGATGATGAATGACTTAGCTGGTTTTTTCAAAGATAGCGAATCAAATATGCGCATTATGGATTCTGCGTCGGCGATTGCGCTATGTGCGGTCGCGACTTGGCTTTCAGCTCCTGGTAAACCGCGAGTTCGCGATCTGCATCGGCTGTCCGGGCTTCTTTCCGGTAGGCAGCCTGTAATTGATAGTGGACGTATTCCTTCTCGGGGCTGAGGCGAGCCGCCGCTTCCAGATGAGACACCGCTTCCTGCAATTGTCCTCGATCGAGCAGAATCTTACCCAGCTCATATTGGGCGTTCGCGTAGTCCGGCTGCGTCGCGATGACCTGCTCGAAGAGCTTTACCGCGTCGTCGGTCTTCGCTTCCTGCAGATCGACGAAACCTAAGTGATAGGTGGCGTCGGGATCGCCGGGGCGGATCACAAGCTCAGTCTGTAGTTCACTCCGCGCATCCGGCCAATGCTCCCAGCGAATATAGGCCAAGCCTGCATAATAATGAGCCTTGGGCAGTGACGGATCAGCCTGTGAGACACGATGCAGCGTAGCCACGGCTCGGCCGTAGTCGCCAATTTCAGTCCAAAGCTGGCCAACCAGAAGCAGCGAATCGTTCGAGAGATTGCCGCTTTCATACTGACCTAAAACGTCAGAGGCCTCTTTCACATTGCCTAGTCTGGCAAGGGACGCCGCCCAGGCATAGCCCACAGTTCCGTCCTGCATGCCGGCGATTCCAAGCGGGCCGAAGGTCTTCACCGCCTCCGCATATTTCTCCGAGGCGAAATAGGCCATGCCGAGCATGGCGCGGATGGGAAGCTGGCCGGGCTTTTCTTCAAGCGCGCGAGAGAGACCACGGATCGCCTCAGGATAGTTGCCAGCCTTGAAAGCGCATTGTCCCAGGTTTCGAGAGAGGTCTGAGATTTCAGGATTCCAATGCTCCGCTTCCTGATAATGCCTGAGCGCGACGGCGTAGTCATGCTGAATTGCCTCGGCAGTCGCGAGATCGCTGAATCCCTGGCCTAGAATGAGCCGTAAATCGTCTTCCTCAGTTTTGGCGATGGCACGTTGGGTCTCGGATAAATTAGCGCTGGCCATGACGGTCGGGTCGACGCGGGCGAATGAATCCACGTTGCCCTGGCCAACCGGGGCTGCCTGGTTTTCGCGCCGTTTGTCGAGCGGCATCATGGCGGCCATCCCGCCTGCGCCTTGAGAGAGCAAAAGAGAAGTCGTGGCCTGCTGGCTCTGCTGCATGACCTTGTTTTGCAGGTCGCGAGCTTTCGCAACATAGGTGTCGCTCTCCTGCTCGCGTCCTGACTTCGCCAGGATGCGGCCCATATCGACGTAAGCCCTGCGAATTTCGTAGTTCGAGCGTGCTTCGTCCCGACCGGTCAGTTCGATGGCTTTGCGCAGCATCGGCTCGGCTGTCTTGTCATCGCCCTGGGCAAAGGCGTTCAGGCCTAGATAGAGCCAGGGCTCCGGCCATGTCGGGTTGACTTCCACCGCGGCCCTCAGATACTTATCCGCTACTGCATATTGGCGTTCACTGGAGGCCAGGAAACCGCTCATGTAATTCGCGAGAAAATCCTTCGGGTAATAGTGAAGTTCCTCGACGAATTCAGACTGCGCATCGGGAGTGGGTTTCCACTCATTCATTGCCAGGCGTGCGAGTCCGAGGAAATAATGCGCATGCGGAGTGCTCGGGTCGAGTTGGATGGCGCGCTGAAACTCTTTGATTGCGTCAGGCATCTGGCCCGCGTCGCGGTAGGCTCTGCCGAAGAGAACATGCAAGGAACCGCTATCCCCTGCCATCTGCTTCATCTGTTCGAAAACACCCGCAGCCTGTTGTCTGCCTTGGGCATTATTGATCGACAACCAACAGATCGCTAATGAGTAGAGGGTCTCGATTGAGGGCTGAATTCGCGCAGCATGCGACAATGCATCCGCCGCTTTTGCATACTCTTCCTTGGCGGTGAAAGCCCTACCGAGAACAAGATAGGACCGCGCGTTATCAGGGTCGGCTGGCAACGCCTTCTGTGCATAAAGTATGGCGTCGTCAGGCCGTTCAGCCAGCAGGCTGCTCGTCGCGAGTTCAATATAAGCTCCGGGAATATCTTCGAAGCTGAGCGATGCACGATAGAGTTCCGCTGACTGAGCATAGGCCGATTCGAGAAGCCGCAGCTCTCCCATGGATCGAAGCGCGGAGGCGATCAAGAGCTTGCTCGCTGAAGCAGTGGCGACAGGATTGCCTGAATTTCGCGCAGCATCCGCCGCAAGAATTCGTTTCCTGAGCTCATCTTGAGCGGGATTTTCTTGTGATTTCCCTGCAGGGTGCGCTGCTGAAGAATGCTGACCGGAAGACTGACCCGGCGCTTTCGGGAGGATTACGATCACCGAAGCAAGCACACAAAGAGCAGCTCCGGCAGAAAAAGAATTCCGCGTGTTAGAAATCAGATCCTTCAATTGTGCGGAATGGTGTTTCACAGCTAAGGGTAGCACTCGACTCTGTACAAAGAGTAAGCGGCGGGGCTTCAGTCATCAAGCCCCGCCGCTTAGTTTAGTAGGTGAAAGTCAGCACTTCTAGAACGAGATTCTCATCGAGTACTGAATCTGCCGTGCCGGACTCCCCGGGTTCACCGCACTCGCCTGGCCAAAGCCGTTAGGAGCGGCGTTGGTGGGCGTGTTGGCAGTGGTCACGATGTTGTTGGTCGGACTGCACGGCTGGCCTGTGGGTCCAGTATATGAACCTGGATCTGCTGCTGTGCCCGGGCTCGCCGGAGTCGCTCCGCCGCAATACAACGGACTGGACGACGTAAAGCCTGCACCTTCCAGGTTGCCGCTATTGAAGTTGGGATGGTTAAAGAGGTCGAAAAAGTCCATCGCGAACTTGATCCGCACCTTTTCTTTGATCATCCAGTTCTTGGCGAGTTGGAAATCCACGTTCGTGTTCGGCGCGCCGAAGCATGAACCGCGGCTTGCCAGGTTGGCCGGGAAGGTTCCGAGCGCG
>Ga0210390_10002424_pt1 | contig 16588 bp, 17 predicted proteins | sample IncBWH11OmetaG_FD_161050 | JGI IMG/M metagenome (GOLD analysis project Ga0210390, IMG submission 161050) | Forest soil microbial communities from Barre Woods Harvard Forest LTER site, Petersham, Massachusetts, United States - Inc-BW-H-11-O ... | reverse complement strand
GGAGGGTTCACCCCTACCGCGGAGAGAACAGTGGACCCGGCAAGGACGATCATTGGAGAGCTTGACACCCAGACCCGGAATTAGAGAACAAAATCTGCCAATAGGCGACATCAAGCGCGCTATCTAATCACCTCGTCGGCGGGTGGAGATAAGGGGTTGATGAGCGCCAGACTCATGTTTCACGCCTTGATGAGGCTCGGTCGATCGCGTCGAACTCAGTGTTACTCAAGCGCCAACCGAGAGCATCGAGATTGGCCCTGGCGTGATGCGGCTTGGTGGCGCCGGGAATAGGAATAACGTGACTGTCGCGCGCCAAAAGCCAGTTCAGGGCAACCTGGCTGATGCTGGCGTCGTGCGCGCGGGCAATATCGGCAAGGCACGTCAACAGTGCTTTCGTGCCCGTGCTGTCTGACGGCTGCGTGAGACGGCCGGAAGCAAGAGGAAAATACGCGACCAGTGCCACATCGAGCTCGCGGCACGCATTCAGCACGCCATTTGTTTCCGCTGCTCGTCGCAGCAGGCTGTAGTTGACCTGATTGGCTGCGAGCGGAACGCCTGCCCTTGCGAGGTGATCGGCGATGTGGCGCATCTGGTCCGCATTGAAATTTGCCACGCCGACAGCGCGTGCCTTGCCGGACTTCACCGCTTCGACGAGGCCTGCGGCGAACACTCCGATATCGACCAACGGCAGTGGATAGTGGATATAGTAGAGATCGATTGTCTTGAGGCCCAGGCGCGCCAGCGTAGCGTCAAGCGCACTCATCAGGCGGCGCGGCGAGGTGCGGCCCGGAAAGGGAAGGAATTTCGATGCTATCACCGCGCGGGTGGGACCGGCGCGCAAGCAGTCACCCACGACGCGCTCCGAGAAATAGATCTCAGCCGTGTCGACCATGCACGGGCCGGCATCATGAATGGTCCTGTATGTTTCTAGCACCGCCCCACGATCGGCGCGCCGCCACTTGTTCGTGCCGATGCCCAAGGGCAGCACATGGATGCCGGTTCGACCCAAGGGGCGCGTATCATGATCTCCGAGCATCGCAGGACCTTTCACAAAGCGAAAGCGCCGTTGGCTGGTTGGTGTGATGGCGCTGGCGTTTCAAGATTACGCCATGGCGAGGACTTCGCCAGCCTGTGATTGTGACATCTCGCGGGCTGCCGCATCTAATGCCACTGATCCTGGCCTATGGCGCAAGCCAGGGTTATGATAAAGCCGATTGGAGACCCAATTGGTGTTACTCGCTCCAACTAGAGTGTTGAAGGATGGGTCGACCGGCAACTGATTTCATCGCAACGGAAGCGCGTTTTGGCGCCCAGAATTACGAACCGCTAGGCGTTGTTCTGTCGCGCGGCGAAGGCGTCTGGGTGTGGGATACGCAAGGCACCCGTTATCTCGATTGCCTATCAGCCTACTCGGCAGTGAACCAGGGGCACTGCCATCCGAAGATTCTGGCCGCAATAGTGGAACAGGCGGGTAAGCTGACGTTGACTTCCCGCGCATTCCACAACGACCAACTGGCTCCCTTCTACGAGCAGATCGCAGAGCTCACCGGGTCGCACAAGATACTGCCCATGAATAGCGGTGCCGAGGCGGTGGAGAGTGCGATCAAGGCCGTGCGCAAATGGGGATACGAAGTGAAGGGCGTGCCGGATGGGCAAGCCGAGATCATAGTCTGCGCCAACAACTTCCACGGACGCACCCTCGGTATTGTCGGCTTCAGCACCGACACGGCCGCACGTGAGCATTTCGGACCGTTCGCGCCGGGCTTCAAAATCATACCCTTCGGCGACGCCAAGGCGTTGGAGGAGGCGTTAACGCCGAACACTGTCGGTTTCCTCGTCGAGCCAATCCAGGGAGAAGCTGGCGTCATCCTCCCGTCGCCCGGCTATTTCACAAAGGTACGCGAGCTTTGCACCGCGCACGACGTGATGCTGATCCTCGATGAGATCCAGACCGGACTCGGCCGTACCGGCAAGTTGCTCGCTGAGCAACACGATGGCATCGAGGCAGATGTCACGCTACTCGGCAAAGCGTTGTCCGGGGGCTTTTATCCAGTGTCGGCCGTCCTTTCGAATAACGAAGTGCTGGGCACCCTGAAACCCGGTCAGCATGGCTCAACCTTCGGCGGCAACCCGCTCGCCTGCGCGGTGGCGCGGGCAGCTTTGCGCGCGCTTGTCGAGGAAGGAATGATTGAGAACGCCGCCGTCCAGGGCGCGCGGTTTCTCGATGGCCTCAGGAGCATCCGCGCCAACACGATCCGCGAGGTGCGCGGACGCGGGCTAATGCTGGCAGTCGAACTTCACCCAGAAGCAGGCGCTGCACGTCGTTACTGTGAGGCTCTGCAGGGCAGGGGCATCCTTGCCAAGGACGCACATGAACACACGATCCGCATTGCCCCACCCCTTGTGATCACCAACGATCAAGTTGATTGGGCGCTGGAGAGAATTGGTGCCACCTTGAGACAGGATTTCTCATGATGGGCGATGCTTCGCCGTCACCCGCGGGAGAGCGTTCTACCTTTTCGATTTTCAAATACTTATCGATAGCTTGATTGCGCTGTCATCGGTCAAGTGGCTCGAACACGATAACAGGAGACATTAGATGTTTATCGCAATGAACCGTTTCCGCGTTGCCAAGGGGTCCGAAGCAGCCTTCGAGCAAGTCTGGCTGTCCCGCGACAGTCATCTCGATAAAGTGCCGGGCTTTGTAGAGTTTCACCTTCTCAAAGGTCCCGAAGCTGAAGATCACACGCTTTATGCCTCCCACACGATCTGGGAAAACCGTGCAGTGTTCGAGGCATGGACCAAATCGGAGGCGTTCCGGGCCGCGCATAGTCGCGCAGGCGACAACAAGCCCCTGTATCTGGATCATCCGCAGTTCGAGGGTTTCGAGGTTTGCCAGACGGTAGGGCACCGAAGGGCGACCTGAAAAGGTTCGCGGTGGGAACTGCAATGGGCCATCCTTGATGGTCGTTGCTCATTCTCGATGGCGTTGCGCGCACCCGCGCCAGGCGGGGGGTGTCGTGCTCTTGGCAGCGATGCTTTGGGAGGGGGCCGATTAACCGTTTGATCCAGCACGCAGCCACTCCGCTAGTTTTGACCATCGCCGTCTACCGGAGACATTGCGCACCGCGATGGCAATGGCCTTCTTCTGTCCGATCAATACCACCAGTTTCTTGCCACGCGTAACGCCAGTGTAGAGCAGGTTCCGCTGCAACATCGTGTAATGCTGAGTGTGCACCGGAATTACGACCGCTGGGTATTCCGAACCCTGGCTCTTGTGGATGGTGGCGGCGTAAGCGGGCACCAACATGTCGAGTTCGCCAAATTCATAGGTGATAGTTCGGCCATCGAAGCTCGCTGCGAGCACACCCTCGGCAGTATCGACACTGTCGATCGTGCCGATGTCGCCGTTGTAGACTTCCTTGTCGTAGTTGTTCTCAACCTGCATGATCTTGTCGCCGGGAGAGAAGGTCCAGCCAAACCTTTCCACCTTGTGCTCACCGGCGGGGTTAAGCGCGCCCTGCAGTTCGATATTGAGGGACCGTGCGCCCACACCACCGCGGTTCATCGGGCATAAGACCTGGATGTCGCGAATCGGGTCGAGACCGAAGCGCTTGGGGATGCGCGTCTTAACCAGCTCGATGATGCGAGCGACGGCGGTTTCCGGGTCCTCAGCTTGCACGAAATAGAAGTCGCTGTCGCTCTCCGGTGGGCTGAGATCGGGGACCATGCCCTGGTTAATGCGGTGGGCGTTGGTGATGATCCGGCTTTGAGCGGCCTGCCGGAATACTTCTGTCAGCCGCACCACCGGCACGGCGCCCGACGATATGATGTCCGCCAGGACCTGGCCTGGACCAACTGACGGGAGTTGGTCGATGTCGCCCACGACCAGCAGGGCGGCCCTGTCTGGGATCGCCTTCAAGAGAGCCTGCATCAGCAGCACGTCCACCATGGACGCCTCGTCGACCACCAACAGGTCGCAATCAAGCGGATTGTCCTCGCCGCGTTTGAACCCGTCGCTCTTGGGGTCGACCTCAAGTAGCCGGTGGATGGTCTTGGCCTCGAAACCGGTCGCCTCCGTCATCCGCTTGGCGGCGCGGCCAGTCGGGGCGCAAAGAAGAAGTTCGGTCCCCTTGGCTGCAAGAATACGCAAAATGCCCCTGATGATCGTCGTCTTACCGACCCCAGGCCCGCCAGTCATCACGACGACCTTGGACTTGAGCGCAAGCCGGATGGCGACGATCTGGCTCTCCGCAAGGGTAAGCCCAATATGCTTTTCGACCCAAGGCAGCGCCTTGTCGGGGTCGATCCAGGGCCACGGCAGCGTGCCGTTTGCTAGTCGCATCAGCCTTCCGGCGATGGTGCGTTCCGCGCGGTAGAGCCCCGCCAGAAAAACGCAGGGTGCGTCGCCAACGTGGTCGGCGATCACGTTACCCTCGCGTAGCTCAAGGTCGAGGGCGGTGCGGACGAGTTCTTCGGGTACCTCAAGCAGCTTCTCGGCAAGCGGCACCAGCTCGTCGGTTGGCAACCCGCAGTGCCCCTCGTCCATCACCTCCGTGAGGGCGTAGGAAATTCCAGCTCTCACGCGCATCGTTGCCGTCTTCTCGATGCCGAGCTTCATGGCAATGGCGTCCGCCGTCTTAAATCCAATACCGCGGATGTCGCGCGCAAGCCGGTAAGGATTTTCAGTCATGACTTGGATCGCGTCAGAACCGTAGGTCTTGAAAATTCGTACCGCTCGCGCCGTGCCGACGCCATGGCTGTGCAGAAAGACCATGATCTCGCGCACGGCTTTCTGCTCCGCCCAGGCCGCAAGTATGTTTGCCGCGCGGACCGGCCCGACACCGTCGATATCCTGCAGGCGGCCGGGAGTTTCCTCGATGATCTCGAAGACCTTCTCGCCGAAGGCGCGTACCAGCTTCTTCGCGTAGACCGGCCCCACGCCCCGTATCATGCCAGAGGCAAGGTATTTCTCGATGCCGTCGGCTGAGGTCGGTGGTGACGTGCGTAGGAACCTCGCCTTGAACTGCTGTCCGTGGGTGCGGTCGTTGGTCCATTCGCCAGACGCCGTGATCCACTCACCGGCGGCAATAGTTGCTGCGTGCCCGACGACGGTCACGACATCACGGTGCCCACGTGCCTTGGCGCGCAGAACGCAGAAGCCATTCTCGACATTGTGGTAAGTGACGCGCTCGACGAGGCCAGCAAGAACTTCTTGCGCCGATGCTCCCGGCTGATTTGGCATTCTGGTCGTCACGTCATCTGTAACCGTGGCGAAGTTAGCTGCCCCACTCAAGGAGCCGTGCCGCGGAGAAATCGGACAGCTCTGCCGCGATCGGGACTGAGTAGGGCGACATAATGAGGACTAGCGAGAAGCCCAGCAAGGGCTTTTGTCGATTTGACCGTCGCATTGCTCGCAAGGTGAGAGTGGGTAGACAGGCAGAACGCTGTGCAAAAACGGGGTAGCCGTTACGTTTCACACACCCTGCGCGTGGTAGCGACCAAATGTGTCGCGCGGGGAGGGCGTTCTACCTTTGCACCTTGCTAGGCGCGTACTCATTGGCACGACTTGCTCGATGTCCGGTATGCCCCGATAGCGACCAAGTTCTGCATCGCAGCGAAATGTCGCGATGTGCCATGAGCAGACCTGCTTGTCTCGTTGAAGCAATTGGCGATTAGAGGAATGTCGGTCTTCCAACGGTCCCCATTGCTACCCTGAGGACGTAGTAACGAGAGTGGGCCTCGCCTCCTTGTTCCCCGGGCGATGTGGATTGGAAGCCTATGCTTTCGTAAAGACTTGTGCGCAAGACAAAGCTAGTCGCTGCGTGGGCCCACTAACGCGAGGGTAATCCAGTGCGCCTCTAGCGCGGGCTTAGTTGCACCTTCCACTTCAACCACGGTTTCCCAAGCAGATTGCAAGGATACGGTGCGTTCCGTCAGGCCGATTAAACGAAATTTGCCGCGCACGCGTGTTCCGGATTTGACGGGGCTCAGGAAACGCACGCGCTCGAAGCCGTAATTGACGTTCATGTGGGTCCCTTCCACGCCCGGCATGGCGTCGAAAGCGAGGGTCGATAGCAACGACAGTGTCAGGAAGCCGTGCGCAATCGTTCCTCCGAACGGCGTTTCAGCCTTGGCGCGCGTCGGATCGACATGGATGAACTGATGATCTCTAGTGGCGTCAGCAAATGTGTCGATCATGGATTGATCGACGACTAGCCAATTCGACGTCAATTCACTGCTGTTGAGAAGCTTTCGGTATTCTTCCAGCGCTATCAATTTGCTGCGGATCGCCTCGGCCTGCGACACCCCTGAGCCTGCCGGCGACGCTCGCATATTCAAGTTCATTGGGTTTCCCGGTTCTCGCTCTGCGTTAAATCGTACTACCGCCTGCTCGGCAGCCTATTCCAAGGCTACGATATCATCCCGATAAATCCCGCGTGATCGTTCGGAAACATCTATACACGTAGCGCGATCTACCGATCAGCGACGACGCCCGCGCTTCTCGCCAGTGCTGACGAGGTGATCAAGTAGGTGCTTTCACCGCAAATCCGCTATGAGGGGATGAACGGACCAAGCTCTGCCTTATGGACAACGGTCAAAAGCGAGACTTGGGTGTCCGAGCAAGTAAGAGTGTCAGACGTAGGGGGTCGTGAGGTCCATTGTCCACGATACCGATGTCCGAGTTGGGTCCGAAGTCGACCTCACCGGCCCATCGAACGTTAGTCCGCTCCACTCCGCAAACCGGACATGTCTGCGTTTCCGCGCATGTCACGAACGGGCCAATTGATCTGATCGGTGATAGGTTGCCTCTGGGTAAATTAGGATCCAGCGACCGCGATGTATGTTCTCAAACCGGGCATTAAGGCGGACCCGCATCGGCGGTGGTCGCTGCCCGACCGTATCTTCTTCGGGCATGGCGCCTGCCATATCCTTGCAGGAGTTTTCTTGGATCGGCCTCCGCTTTCCGGCTTTTGTGCGGAGCGAGTTATCCCGGCCGAGGGTTTCTTTGGAAATCATGTCTACGTAACCAACGGCGTCGTTGTGTTCGATTATCACGGCTATTCCAGCCGTGATCGGCTCCTAGAGCATCACAAGCGAGTATGGTCTAGCCAATATGACGGCTGGCTGTGCGCGATCGAGAGGGTTGATTTCAAGCTGCTCTCTACCGCCGACCTGAACATGCGACAGATGCGCGGACCAGATCAGTATCTACATGATCCGATCCCTCGCGCGCGTAGATTTATCGAGCAAAGAAACCACCCCCACGCAGCGGCAAAGGCGCTCGCGACGTCCCATCGCACGGGACGATCTGGCTTCTTTAACGGCGCACGGCTTGTAAGAGTCTAACTTGCCTTCCTTACCGCTGGAGGATTCCAAGAGCCGTTCAGTATCGAGGGATCACTGTCCTTCGGCCAGTACATCCGCAACATCGCAATGAAGTCGCCCTTCGGGGCAGGAAGCCAGTTAGCCTCCTTGTCCGCGCCCGGTGATTCGTTCTGGAAATAGAGCGTCAATGAACCATCGGAATTGGGCTTGAGATTGTTGCGCGGGCTGACGGTAAACTTGTTCAGCGCATTGGGGACGAACCACCAACCTTGGTCAATTTCATACATGGTGATCGACCAGAAGCCATCGACCGGCGGCGGCGCGTCCTTGGCGAATGTCAGTGTGTACTTGCTCGTGCCGTTCAACTTCTGTCCGGCAGCATCGACCTCGGTGTAAGGATACACCGCGTCGAGCTGCTGATTGGCAGGCCAGCCGAACGCCGCCACGACGGCGCGTTTCAGGTAGTTGGTGTCGTAGGTGCCGAGTCCCTTTGTGATCACCCAACCGTCCACTATCGCGCCGAGCTTGTCCTTGTTGCCTTCGATCTTTTTTAGGGCAGACTGTGGGATATCTTTCAGCGCGGCCTGTGCGGCGGGATCGAGGTGGTTCATCTCGAATGGCTTGCCGGGCACGATGCCGATCTTTGCCATGTTTGCGAGTATCGGCGCGTCCTCCGCTGCCGGTGGTGCGTCCCCCCCCATCAGCTTTGCCATGAGGTTGAAATAGCCCTCCGTTCCCATGTCCAGAATGACCGACTGAGGTTTGTCAGTCATGCTGAAACCCGGATTGGGGTTCACCGACGGCGCCGAGGGTGTGTACGGCTTGCCCCAGGCGGACAACGGCGTGATCTTATATTGCGCCTGCAACGCGTTGACGGCCTTGTAGTCCTGCTCAGTGCCGTCGGCATAGGTCCGACCGAGAATGACCATGTAGCGCGTCGCGATTGGGATGTGCTTCATCCCTTCCGGCACGGTGCCTTTCCAGCCCGGTCCCGTGATCAAGTAGTTGGCAGCTTTTCCGCCAGCGGTGCGCTTGCTCGGCGATGACTCCAGATCGTGCATCCACAGATCAACCATTTCCATCAGGTAGAAGCGGTTGCCCATGTCGGGGTGGCTGAACACCTGCGGTTCGGAAAGGTCAAGCCATGCGAGCGAGTAGAGCGTGTCGGCATTTGGGGCCGAGACGCCACGATAGTCTGCGGGCGGGTAGCGCGGGACATTCGCGAACTGGTTCATCGGCGCGCCCAGTTTCTCGGGCTCAGCCTTGGCGATGTTTGTTCCTTGTACGCGCGTGACCTCGGTCGTTATGAGCGAGTAGCCGTATATGTAGGCATCTTCGGCAATTTTCCGCGCATCGACAGGAGTCACCGCTTGCGCGTTAGCAGGTTTCGACATCCCGTTAAGAACTGAAAATGCCACGCTGGCGCTAGCCGCGCCGCTCACGAATGATCGTCGGGTCGGTTGCATGGCGAACTCCTTCATCCTATCCGTGTCCGGCTGTGGTGCGGTATGGGCTCAGGGCGCTGACTGCCCTTGATCCAAATCAAAGTCCGTCGGGAACACTCCGCGAACGCCAAGAGCAGACCGCCTCGGTTGGTGGCCTCTTCTATCAGCCAAGCTTGTGATGTTGCCCATTGGCACAAAACTGACAAGCCACAGGAGCCGGATGATGTCCGTTGATCGGCGTAGAACAGACCCGCGAACGTTGATCCCGTGCCCGCTTCAAGACGAGCTAGTCACGTCACCAGCACTCACCCAGCATCGCCCGGTTGATCGCAATTCAAGGCGACAGACTGGATGCGCTCCGCCGCCAGCTAGCGCGGTGCTCAACGAGGTGCGGGACCCGAGCGCTAGTCGATCTTCAGACCGTGTTGGTGATTGCGCGCTTGATACACTCATTTCTTTTGAGACGTAAGAACCTTAGCGTCACTTTCAGCATCGCGCGGGGAGGGCTTCTGCCTTTGCACCTTGCTAGGCTCGCACACTTTGGTTCGACTTGCTCGATGCTCGGTTTGCGCCAATAGCGACCAAGGTCTGCATCACAGCGAAATGTCGCGATGTGCCAACAGCAGACAATCGGGGCGAATCCGCAGCATGCTCATTTAGGGGCATTTTAATTCTGCCGGCTATCCCCCAGCGCATGCCCCAGTCGCTCTAGTTCAAGCGTGGCGCAAAACAGCGAGAATAGAAATCCGACGAGCAACATACCACGTCGCGCCATCAGCCACGTATCCGCGTGCGCCTCAAGTTCCGGAAGGTGTCTGAAAAATACGATAGCGAATAGCGATCCGCCAAAGATAAAGCTGAGCCGCCCTAGAAACAAAAGTATGTGGCTCAAAATCACATTCGAACTCAAGGACGGTATCGGAACGCAACACAGACGATACCAATACGCGACCTGCATGACGATCAAGGTGCTAAACGTAGCAAGATCGTCGGTTCGCAAATATGGGAGCTGTGTGCCTGGATTGAGCGCCAGCTGCCTGAAATCGGGTAACTCTGTCCAGACGAGAAAAAGTGCTCCTGCTATTTGAATTGCGAGCAGAAGCAAATAGGCGGCTGTCGATTTCAAATTCGCCATTCCAAGCACGCCGCCTAGTTACGAGAGCGATCACTCCACCCGCTCGAAATCGCCCGGCTTCCAAGTCTTGTCGAACCAAGGCTCTAATGGCGCGTAGAGTCGAAGCAGACTGTTCCAACCCTTGCCTGGCATAGTCTGCACCCAATTACTTTCCTGACCGGCGGGGGCTTTCGGGCCGAACCAAACCGTCACTGAGCCATCAGCGTTTTTCTTGATGTCCTTGTCGGTGCTATCGAGACCCGCAAGCTTTTGATCGGTCTCCAGCATTGAGCGCGTCTGTCCGTCATAGACCATGAATGACCAGAATTGCCCGACCGGGATCGGTGCGGGCAATGTGATCTTGTAGGTTTTGCTGCCATCGAGATAATCACCCTTCGCGTCGCGAGCGGCATAAGCATAGGCTGAGCCAGTGCCCGGCTTAGAATAGGCCATCGCAGGAGTAATACCGGTGGCGTAGTAGTGAAATAGCGTGCGTGCGTCGAGTATGCGCTCGCCGTTGTCGAAGAATGCGTAACTGCCACCGATGAATGGCGTTCCCCACTGCCGATCCGGATAGAACTTCACGCGCTCGTCCCGCGAAGCAAATACTATTGCGCGCGCTGTTGCATTGGCGACCGCTACGGCGTCAGTGAGGATGTCTTTCATGCGCGCATCCGGAGCAAATGGCTTGCCCTTCTTGATACCGATGGAAGCAAACAGTCCAACGGTTTCTGGGTCAAAGGCGTCGGCGGGTTCGTGCTGGATCACCGCGTTTAGCTCTTCGTAGAAGTGGAAGGTGTTGGCGTGCACGGTGTTGAATTGCACACCAGACAAATCGACAAAAGCTGGTGGCGGCGGACTACCGGCGGCAGAGAGCGGATATACGCGGGTCTTTGCCTTGACGCCATTAGAGGCTGCACGGATGTCGCCGTCCTTCACGAATGCGCGGTAAAAGACCAGGTTGCTGTAAGTAGGCGGCTTCACGACAAAATAGCCGCCCGATGGCAAATTGCCGGTGTAACCTGGAGGAACGAACAGATATTTGCCGCCCGCTCCCTTGTCAGGCCCGGTCAAGCCAATGTCTGTGACCCAGCGGAAATAGGCATCGTCAACTGGACCGAGAACGCCTGGCGGTATGTCGACAACCATTGGCCCATCTTTCAGGTCCAAGCAGCCAAACACGTAGACCGTCGTGGAGTTCGCCGTGAGATAGACTGACCGTGCGTCCATCAAGTCTTGCATGATGCCGAAATTGGCGTTTGGCTTGACGCCGACTTGGCTTATTCCTTCGCACACCGCGTAAACCGACGCGGCGGGCATGCCAGAGAGAAACGCCTCAACCCCGCGAGCGCGATCAAGATTGTCGTAGACCTTCTGCACGGTCTCAGCATCCGGTAGCCCGTCGAAGAATTTCAAAGTGCCGATGCTGGTCTCAACCTGGTCCGGGGTCGTGATGTATGGCGGGATCTTGGCGGAGTATTTTGGCGCTGTCTGCGCGTCAGCCAGCGTGGCCGCAAGTGTCACAGCGAGTATGCAGCCGAAGCCGCTTGTGATGTTCTTCAAGTGAACACTCCCTGATGCCGAACAATTTCCGGGCGAACAAATCGCATGCCCACAACTATCAGGAGAATATGTCGGGCTCCAGTCGCCCAAGAAAAATTAATTCGGCTTGGGGGCAATCGCTACCGGGTCGAGCTTGCGGGGCCTATTGAAGCGGCAAGGTGCCATTTCAGAAGACCTAGCGCGGACATCGTCTCATCGTTGCGCGGGGTGAAGCGTGACACCTTCATACCTTGCTGGATTGATGTCGGTTACTGGGATGAACCCGGACGTGACGCGGACACGCCAGTTTGTCTCAGTTTGACCCGATTCGAACATTCATCCTTAGCGTGACCGAGGTTATCCGAATCGTCGACCGGTCGCGTTTTAATGTTTCACTAAAAATCTGGGCTCAAGCAACGACTTTTGCAACAGTATCGACGGCAGAGCCGACATGCCATTCAGGATGTGCCACTTCTGTTTTTGACCCCAACTCTGCCCTAGCCAGGCGTCCGCCTTTGTGCTGCGGTTGGGCGAAGCGGTCTATGGGTCTGCGTTGAATATAAGGGCGAATGAAATGCGGCAGATTCCGTTGGGAGCCAGAGGTACATCGGCATTGCGGGTGCAACCCGAACATCTTGCCAACCGATTCAAGGACGCCATGTTACCGGAAGTGCTTGCGACGCCCGTGATGATTCTGATTATGGAAAATGCCGCACTCAATGCAATCAGACCGTTTTTAGACGCAGGTGAAAGCGCGGTCGGCTCAGCAGTAGACGTAAAGCACTTGGCTGCGACGCCTGTGGGCCACGAGGTGCGGGCGACGGCCGAGGTAGTCAACGTCGAGGGAAAACGAGTTGACTTCAAAGTGTCGGCAAGCGACGGCAACGAGGAGATCGGCAGCGGAACGCACCAGCGAATTGTGATCGATCTTCGTTCGTTCAACGAGCGCCTTGCCAAAAAGAGCAGATAGTACCGGAACGGTGCCGCGCAGATCGTTCCCGATGGCAACGTTACCACGGGCCTCTCGTTTCACCATCGGCCTGAAGCGCAGCACCAAAAATCTTCAGCTATCCACAAGCTGGGCCGTCCGGTTACCCATCTTCCGGGGAGTAAACCGACTTTCTTGTCCCAATCTAGGACCCCGAGGTGCATCAGCTATTGCTTCGTTTGGTCCGCACTGACGGCAACGCGCTTCATGGTAATCTGAGATTCGCCGTAGAGTTGGTGCTAGCTTGCGTCGAGGCAAGTTCACCGTCTTGCGCGGTCCAAGAGCATGCCCGACAATTTCAAGCGCTGTGTCGCCGCTCAAAGAACAGTCGAACAAGTATCTTGTCGCCGACGATGCTACCGAGCGAACGGAAAGCAAAGTAGGGAATAAGAATCAAAAACATGATGAAGATTGTCGCGATGATCTGATTGAAGGTGCCGCCCCCTATCTCGGAAACTGACTCCCAGAGCTTTCGGCCGTGAATCAATCCAACGAAAGCTTCCTCGGCGAGCGTCAAGACGGCCAAAAGTAATAGGAAGACGAATGCCCTGTGCAGCGTTGGAATAATAAGTGGGTAATTTTTGAACCGCTCACCAATGTGCAACATGCGGCCCATGAGCATGAACTTCGCGCAGATAGCGGCTTTAACGATCCCCACGCCTAGAGGGGCATATGCGATTCCTTGAGTATGCAAGACAGCAGCCTTAAAATAGATAACTGCTGCAAAGCAAACATACAGATAGGCAGTAAGGATTGTAAATTCTCTCAATTCTTCGATCGCGTGTTCGCGGAAGGTAGCTTTGGATTGTATGCCTTCCATTGTTGTCTCCGCCGCTTTGAAGCATCTCGAGTGTAGCTTCCACTTACTTACGAATGGGAATATCTTTTCTGGTCTTTATCGATGCACGAACGGTTCAGTCCGCGGCGGGACAGCATCTAGCGCAGGGTTGAGCTCGACCGGAGAAACCGTTTTCAGCGTCTTCTCTTCTCAGAACGAGTGCATTCTGTTTAACGCGAATGATAGACCAGCAAGAAGCACGCCACGGCGAACACCGCGCATTCTAAATAAATGTGCACGACGTTAGCGGCATAACGACGGCGCGCAGAGACCGACGTGGTCCCAAGCCAAAGTACTCCGAGATTTTGGAGACGGTCCGAAAGTTCGGAGGCTTCCGAAGGCGTCGATCGGATCTCGCAGTTAGCGAGACGTCCTTATGCGGCTGTTTCCTAGATCATTTCTTTGAAAATGCGCGTGCGCCGCGTATTGGCCCGCTTCTTGCGAAGTGCAGCAAGATGCTTGTCTCTTCCCCACGAGCGACTGAACGCGCCGCAATAATTTTACCATTCAGACTCGGGCACAGCCCAAGGCAGGAAATCCGATCATGCTCAGACATCTTATTGCGTTGGTGACGGTTCTGCTCTTGGCCGTCGGGGTTTCGGCGGCAGATGCTCAAACGCCGGGGACCAGCGTCGGCACGCTATCCTGCCGGATGGGGCCCTCGATCGGCTTGATTTTTGGATCTCAGCAGCGGATGGCCTGCCGCTTTCAGCCCAATGGCCCTTACCCGCCGGAAGCCTATGTTGGCGTTATGAATACCGTCGGTCTTGATATCGGCATTACGGCTGGTGGCGCCCTAGCGTGGGGGGTGTTCGCGCCCACGGCAGGCCCGATGTATGGCGGGCTGGCAGGCACTTATGCAGGAGCGAGCGGCGCCATCGGCGTCGGTGTGGGGGTGGGTGCAAACCTCTTGTTTGGTGGGACCGGACGCTCGATCGCGCTTCAGCCGCTCTCAGTTGAAGGATCGGTTGGCGTCAATCTTTCGCTCGGAGTTTCTGCTCTCACGCTGGCGCTGGCGCGATGATGAGAAAAAACGTCCGGCATAGCGTAAACAATTCGGCGGTCGCTTGTGGCTCTGCGATGGCAACCAAGCCGTTGGTCACGGGTTCAGAACCAGTCATCAGAGGACGATCAATGAAATATGCAATGTACTCACTAGCCCGGCTCGGCTTGTTGGCTTTGGTGATCATCGTGCCGACTAGGTCAACATCAGCGCAAACCGATATCGCAAAAGCGATCCAGGAAAAGTTAGCCGCAGAGGCGACGAAGCTTGAGAATTCCTGCGCAGACGACATTAAGAAGTTTTGCAGCGATGTTACGCCGGGCGAGGGGCGGATGATTTATTGCATGCAAGCCCACGAGGACAAGATAGGCCCCAAATGTGCATTCGATCTGGAGGAAGCTGCGACGGACATACAACTATCGGCAGACAACCTCAAAGAGGCAATAACCGCATGCAAGGCCGAGATAACAGGTGTGTGCGGAAAAATACAGCCGGGCGAAGGGCGGGTAGCGGCATGTGTGATGGCTAACAAATCGACGGCTTCAAAGAGCTGTGTGGAAGCCATCAATAAAATTGAAGCAATGGCCGCTCATTGATCGGCTCGTCACGGCCGACGCGCATCAATGTCGCAAGCCTCCGAGATCTCGGAGATGGCACGGATTTTCGGAGAAAATCTCCGAGACTTTGGAGATTACGCGAGATTGCACTCATACGAGTAGCCACTTTACCACGGATGTTTTCTTTACACCCGCCGCGACCCCGCACGCAGTGTTTTGCGGCTGATTTCCAGTACTGTTTCACGAGAAGATTTTTAGGGGCTCGCAGCCCGAGTCGTTTTTCAAAGCCGAGAGGGAAAAATGAAAAAAACATTTGCAGCGGCCTCAATCGCAGCGGTGCTTTCGATGACGTCGCTGGTCGCGCGCGGTGCTGACCTTCCGCAAAGGCCGGTTCCGGCTCCGGCGCCCCACACCTCCTGATCCCTAAGATTAGTAAGGTTAGAAAGTGTTGCGCTGACCAGTTGAATTCGCCGGTTGCGAAGCGGACAAAGGTCATAGAGAGCATGGATTTCCGCTTGTGACCCGTTGCTGACATGCACGGCGAAAGCCGGGACGTCCGCTTTAGAAGGTGGAGCAGACCACCACTCGACGGATCGGCAACGCAGAAGGCCGCCTCGGTGGGCGGCCTCTTGACCCTAAATTCCAATTGAATTCGTGTTGTCTTGCACCTCCCGTTAGCCTGGATGCTAAGGGACGAGCTACCTCTGCGCCGTAATCGCAGCTGTATGCACGTTGCCGCTCGCAACCTCGTCCGAAAAGCGGTGATTTGCGAAGGTCGCAAAAATCAACAGCGCCATGACAGTACCGTAGAATAGCAAGCCACGATGCAGCCATTGCATATAAGTGATGCGATCCTCCGCTGACAAATACTTAAGCTGGTTCTCTGAGTGAGCCATTTGACTTGCTCCGATGTGCCTTGAGGTCAAAATCAGAACGGTATCGCCACTTCCTGCGGATCGAACGAAATGGTTGGCGCGTGAACATGGGCAGCCGCAGCGATGAGCAGGAGAGATAGCGCCCAGATCGCGAGCGGCACGCCGAGCGGCGAACGCCGTAAAAGAAAACGCCGCAGCGAGAATGATTTTGGCTCAGAAAGAATGACAGTGTTTGACATATGAGAACCTCACGGGTTGCCGCCTCAATAGGGCGGTGATGGTTTCTGAGCAAACGCGTTTTAAGGAAGTGCACTCAAGCGAGAGGCGAGCTCGTCGGGCGACATGCCTGGCGCCTTTGACGCTAGAAAAAGAAAGATCGCAATAGCCAGCACGAAGGCTACAAAACCCAACGCATGGGTTGTGCTGAAGGGAAGCGTTTTGACGAGGGATCGTCGGATAGAGATCGAAGAGGAAAACTCAGTCATCACGTCCTCCATATGAAAACCCGAAGACCACTTGTTCGCCGCCACGGTAGCGTCGGGCTCGGTTAAGAGGCTAGACCCCATTCCGTTTCAGGATTGTGTTGCGACCTTCGGAAAATGGTTTCATCGTAAGGCGAATGACGGAGGCCGCCTCTGTGGCGGCTTTGCCACCGAAGACCGCGCTCTCAATTCCGCTCTCGGCACTTTTGAGACATGCCGTCAGATGGCAACGACGTCTGTTCATCGAGGTAGAGCGGAAGTCGTTGGTAGGAGGCCAAACCGACGCGAATGGGCGAACTACTTCAAAGTAGGCACCGTCAGCAAGGCGTATCGGGCACTCGACAGCTACGCAGCGATGCGGTTGCGCCGGTGGTTGCAGTTCAAGCACAAGGTCAGGCGAAGAAAGGGCGGGAAT
>Ga0210390_10002423_pt1 | contig 16588 bp, 22 predicted proteins | sample IncBWH11OmetaG_FD_161050 | JGI IMG/M metagenome (GOLD analysis project Ga0210390, IMG submission 161050) | Forest soil microbial communities from Barre Woods Harvard Forest LTER site, Petersham, Massachusetts, United States - Inc-BW-H-11-O ... | reverse complement strand
ACGAGCCCCATCAATTCAATTGCTTGCTTGCTCGCGCAGCACTCAAAATCGCATTCTTGCGCAGCCAATCCGCGAAGTCGGGCTAATGAATTAAATGCCTATTTCCAAAACTGCTGTTCAAGTCGGGCCTTACTGCCGAAAAATACGATAGGCCCCTCCATTGTTGGCGGCAGCATTGTGAAATCATTGAAAGGATCCGACTCCGCTCTGTGTTTGTAATTATGTTCCTTTTTGGTCTGGCTGAACGTGATGTCGTAGCACGGCGTGAGGAATGTGGCCTCGATCAGGCCCCATCCCGCTGAAAGGATATAGAGCTTTTGCAAGTCAAATCGATTGGCAAGCCGCCTGTAGACCTTGTCCCTGTAGAGCTGATAGGCTGGGTACAAACCAAGCGTGTTTCCTCCGGCTTTGTTGTGATCCAGTAGCACCTGTCGCCATGGCCTGCCATCCTCTGAAGGGTCATCCGGCCGCGCGTATACGCAGGAAGGATTGGCAGGCGCCAATACGGGTTGCGCTACAAGGTGGAGTGCTTTGCCGTTTGAGGTTTTGAGATAGGCTGCGTCAGGTTGTTTACGGCCCTGGCACTGTATAACAATAATCATGGCGTTCTCTGCGTTTCTGAAATAGCCCGCGGGAAGCGGTCGAGGCGGGAGGTGTTGGAGCGGACCCAGATGCTAATAACCGTGGCAATTTGTACGCTGGATCATGCCGAGTCCTTGCGCCGGACGCTTGAGTTACTGACGGCGATGCGACTGCCGGATGATCTCGATTGGGAGGTCGTGGTCGTCAACAACGGGTGCACCGACCACACCGACGAAATTATCAAGGCATTCGCAGACCGGCTGCCGATCCGGCGCAAATTCGAACCGCAGCGCGGGCTTTCCCGCGCGCGCAACCGCGCAGTCGATGCTGCCAAGGGAGATTACATCGTCTGGACCGATGACGATGTGATCGTCGATCCCGGCTGGCTTGCCGCCTACATCGAGGCGTTCCGCCGCTGGCCCAATGCGGCCGTCTTCGGCGGAAAGATTGTGGATAGGCTTGCAGCACCAGTGCCCAAATGGCTCGCCGGAAACGAGGCATTCAAAGGGTTCGCGCCTTGCGATTTCGGGGACGAGGCGGTGACGCTGTCCATTGAGGGCCGCCTTCCGTTCGGGCCAAACTTCGTCGTGCGCGCGACCGAGCAGCGGGCCTTCCGATACAATCTTGAGCTTGGGCACGCACCGGGCCAACGGCGCAGAGGTGAGGAGGTGGATGTTGTAGAGCGGATTTTACGATCTGGGGGCCTAGGGTATTGGATACCGCAGGCGCGGGTAGAGCACTGCGCCACCCAAGAACAGCAGACGATTCGGTACTTCAAAAGCTTCTTCGCTACTCTCGGAGAATATGAAGCATTTAGTAGTGGCAGCTTGGTCGCAGGCGCTCCGCGTTGGTTTGGCGTGCCTCGCTGGGCGTGGCGTCGCTTGGTGGAACAATGGCTGCGCTATCGCATCCACCGGCTCATTTCCCCGGCCTCCGTCTGGTTACCTCGTCTAATGATATACGGAATCATTTGGGGCAAAATTCGCTATTGGCGAAGCGAGCGACGCTGAACGATGCCGCGCTCAAGAAGAATGGCGCTAACTTTCTGTCCGGAGCGAGAAGGCAAAGGCGCCTTATGCTACAAAAATGGACCGTTAGAAGCCATGGGGCGCCCGGCGAGATTGGCACCATCGCCGCTGGAAGCAATTGATGGAGCGCCCGATGCCGCAGCCAAACGACCTGAGCCGGTCCCTCTTGCCGCTGGCGCAGGACCGTAACGCTGATAACGACGGCCGGCGGGCAGAAGGCGCAACGCTTGCGGAACTCGCCCGCAGCTACGACGTGGGGAAAAGCGCAATTTCGCGGCTTATCCCCTCAGCCTTCACTACTAGGTAACTCGCAATTCGCTACTCATTCGTAATAATCTTGACGATGGCCACGACCTCGGTGAACAGGAGTGTGAACTCCGGCTTCACCGCTTTCACCTGATTCGAGGTACCCACATGATCGTTCGCTTGCTGCGCCGACTGCGCCGGCTGTTCTGCCGTCATTGCTTCGCCGACCCGAGCTACAACGCGGCCTGGTGCTTGCGCTGCGGGCAGCTCATCGCCGGGACAAAAGGCGGCGATGATCGTACGTTGACAACAAATGGTTTTACATCCGGATTACGCGGCGCAGCACTGGTCGTGTTGCTATGTGCGGTATACGGGGACTGAATCTGAACCAGTGCCGGGATTTTTGCAACGACTGCATCATTAACAATCCCCGCCCAAATCGTCCCAGTGTCTAGGCTGCCCAGTTATTCGGGGTCTGCCTCACGGCATGGGAGACGGTCAGACGCCGCTGCCGGGCCTGCGTAGCAATCGTTTGACTCCGTTGCCGGCGGTGCCGGCTGTCAGCAGTGCTGAGCCCAATAGGCGCGCCACCTTCGCCGGCTGCCGGGAGACGCCAAGCCTGACCGCTGTCTTCAGCGGGATGTCATGTCCCTTCAGATTTTCGGCAAAGATCGGGACGTCGTCGAAGCGTTTGTTTCGGAAGCAGATTTCGACCCCATAAATGCTGCGCCCGACGATTTCCCGTTCCAGGGCCTCCCGTTGTTTCGGACAGAGATCGTGATGCTGGACTGCATATTTCAATATCTCCGTCGATCCAGCCACCGTCCTGATCCAATCACCCGACATGTTTTGATCATGACGCCGTATATCGACCGTCGGTCGCACATCGATGCCGGCGGGTTTCCGAGCAACGCATCGTAAAACGAATTCGAAATCTTCACTTGGATTACGGGAGAAGAGCGGGTTAAGTCCGCCTATGCGCTCGTAAAAGTCCCTCCGTACAAAGATGCAAGAGGCAAACATAGCTTGGTGCGATAAGATTCTTAGCAAGAGGGGCTCGTCCGCAATGAATCGGTAGTTCCCGACGGGACGACCGGGTTTCATCCAGAAGCCCGTCGGTTCGGCCTCGAAATGGGTGCACGCTGCCCTCTCCACACCTCTCAGATGCGTGAAATTGGAGAAGGCAAACGGAACGCCATGATTAACGCCGACATCGAGCAGGCGCGACAAGTGCTCGCAATGCCATAAATCATCGGCGTCGCAAAAGGCAAACCAATCAGCTCTTGCCGCTGCAGCACCTGCCGCTCTCGCCGCCGTGCAACCGCTGTTTGCGATATTGATCAGCCTGACCCGAGGCTCATAAGCACTCACGATGGTCGCGGTCTCATCCGTGGAGCCGTCGTTCACGACGATGATCTCAGCGGGCGAATAATCTTGCTGCAGAATGGCCTCAATCGTCTCCCCGATGAATCGGGCAGCGTTATAGGCTGGGATTACGACGCTGACCCGGTTGCTCATCCAGTTACTCCATTAGCGCGCTTGGCCGAAATCTCACCACCATCACGGGGCGGCAGAGCTGCCGTCGATTCACCCAGCTCGCCGCCCGCACTCGCTCCGCCAATACTGAATTTTGCCCCAATTGAGTGAATATTTCTGGAAATGAGGTAGCCAGACGGACGCTGGAGAAATCAGCCGGTGAATTCGATATCGTACCCACTCTTCCGCCAACCGCCGCCATAGCCAGCGCGGCGCGCCGAACCACATATGTTGGGCAGGTGCAACAGGTTCTCTAGAGCGAAAGAGCTCCGATTTCCCAATTGCGGTGTAAAGGCTAGCTACGTAGTCCAGGGTTAGCCGTTCATGGCCAATGTAGTGCGTCACAGTCGATTTCGGGATCCAATACCCGGCGGCGCCCGTTTGCAGGATTTTCTCGATCACATCGCGTTCTTCGCCTACGAAGCCGGTTGCCGCTCCGGGTCCAAGGTCGGGATCGTAGAGGAAATTTCGCTGATCGCTCGCGCGAACGGCAAGATTCGCCCCAAAGGGTATGCGCAGTTCAGGGATCGACAGCGGCAGCGTTTCATCACCAAAATCGCGCGCCGCGAACCCCGGGAACGTCTTGTTTCCCTCTAGCCACTTGGGTAGCGGTTCCGCAAACCTCTCCACAACTTTTCCGCCGAACACCGCCGCCTCCGGCCAGCGTCGGAATGCCTCGGCATAGGCGGCAAGCCAGCCGGGATCGACCGCGACATCGTCATCGGTCCAGATGATGTAATCCCCTCTGGCAACCTCTACGGCGCGATTGCAGGCGCGGGATTTGCCGCGAACTGGGACGGATTCGCGCCTAATCGGCAGGCGGTCCGCGAAAGCCTCGATGACATCGTCGGTGTGGTCGGTGCACCCGTTGTTGACGACCACGACCTCCCAATCGAGATCATCCGGCACCTGCATCGCCGCCAATGACTTGAGGGTGCGGCGCAGGGATTCGGCGCGGTTCAAGGTGCAAATTGCAACAGTGATCAGCATCTGACCCTACCAGCTATCACCGGGCGTCCGCAGCAAAGAGGCTAATAAAGCCTGTGACAGATTCAGCATACTTATAGTACTTCAACCTCTCTGCAGCGTTCATTACGAGCCAATGTTCGGTCTCGATGATATTCCGGCAGCGTAGATTGTGGATCAGTAACACGGTGTTGAGGCTCCTAAGACGAGATAGCTCCCAGCTTCCGAGCATGCCATGTGCGTGCGGGTTGGTCACGCCGTCAATCGTGAAATCGTACTCCGACTGACATTGTAGCTGTGGGCGACGCTGCGCTGCGTCTCACCGGCATCGAGGCGGAGCTATAGCCGAAACTGGGTGATGGCGATGTGAGAAAAAGGCGGCGTATCGAGGCGGGTGGAAGCCTGCCTGAACCTCCCGAAGGAGCGATACGCCATGATAAAGGATAGCACGATCGGGCCCATTGAGCGCCCGCCAGCTCCGGATGCGCCGCTCCAGCGTGCGCCGGATGCCGGCGCTGATCTCGGGATGGCGCCGGCAGATCTCCTCGAAAATGGCGACTGGCCGCAGACCCGGCAGGCTTTTTTAGCAACGGCACCACCTCGCTGTCCCAAACTGCGGCAAGCGGATCCCGTCGCCGGCGACCACGCGGCGCTAGCTTTTGCGATGGCAGCCGGCGGTCCTGTTCGAGGCGATAGGCGGTGGCGGCGCTGAACCCGGCCTTGGCCGCGGCTATGGCCGCCGTCTCGGTCCCACGGAAACTCATATACAGCCTCATCTGGCTCACCTTGATTGTCGCGCAGCACCCATCCCGCTTACCAATCGAGCCTCAGCCATTTTGAGGAGCCGGTAGGGCATCGGCGGGTCGATGCGCGGGCCTGCGGCGCCGAGCTTGTAACGACGGTCGCGCTCGAGCATCGCCTGCATCAGCTTGTGCTGAAGGCGCCAGGCAGCATTGGTCGAGATCCCGAGCCGCCGACCCAGCTCGATGTTGGACAGACCCTTCTTGCCTTGGACGAGCAGGTGCATGGCGCGAAACCACACCCGCATCGGCAGCTTGGTCCCTTGCAGGATGGTGCCGGCGATCAGCGATGTCTGGTACCGGCATCGCCGGCACTGAAGCAATTGACGGTTCTGGATCTCACAATACTCTGTCTGTGCGCACCGCGGACACTTGAAGCCCGCCGAAGCGCTCCGGCAGGGCACGGTTGTGGAGGCTTGACTGCCCGCGCCGCGCCGGCTGCTGGGGCTACCGGCGCGTGCGGCTGGCTCGGTGCGGCTTGACCGGTTGCCGGCGCGCTTCGGCGGCACGAGAGGGATTACAGATCGTGCGAGCGGCGTCGCCGGCCCTGGGCGCGGTATCGGGAGAGCACGGCTTCCTTCGGAGAAGGCTGACCCATGAACCGATACGCACTTCGCGATGATCAATGGAGCGAATTAAGGACCTGCTTCCGCGATCGGCATAAGCGCGATCGACGGCTTGATCGCCGCACTCGTCGCCGCCCGCTCCGTACTCCGTCACATCCGCGTCGCCTCCAAGCACGAGCTCAAGTAACGCATTCTTGAATTCATCAACGACCTCAACCGCGACCCAGTGATCCATCGATGGCATTATCAAATCGACGCTGCCCGCATCGTGGCCGGCGAAGAGTGCATTCTTGCGATTTAAGGCAATCGGCCGCACGACGGATCATTGCCTTGTCGGTGGACGCCCGGAATGCCCGCTGCGCTGCGGCACATACGGCAAAGTTTGCGCCGTAGGGACGCGTGGCTATTGGCGGGGAAGCCAGCGGAAAATTCTGCACCCGGAGGTCCGCCGGTCAGAAAACAGCAGATGTGCCAATTGGCCCATTGCGCCGGGGCGGTTCGAGATCGACACCAACGTGGTCGAGCGTTCAATGCCACTTTTCCGCGGCCGGCAAATCCGGCAAGAGATCGAGCTCGCCCTCGCAGTAGACCAGGATCGGGACCAGCGCTTGGCGGTGCTTTGTGAGCAGGATGTGCTCCCCCCATTCTTTGGGGCGCAACCCGATCCCGAGCGCAAAACCGACCGCCCAATCGCGCACGACGATGCCGTCATCATCGACCATGAAGATCGGACGATAGGGCCGATCGGCGAGGATGTCCGAGACCTCGTTGTAGGTTGTAGCGGTTGAAGATGGTTTTCACAGCGCGCAGTTCGGGGCTGTTCTCGTGCAGCGGCGGCCGCGGAATGCCTCGGCGTACGCTGCGAGCCAGCCGGAGTCCGCGATTACATCATCATCGGTCCAGACGATGTAATCCCCTTTGGCTGCGTCGACAGCGCGGTTACGGGCACGCGATAGGCATGGACTTGCCCGGTGAGCAAGTCGATGCCCGCCATCAGGGTGACTGTTCCGTGCCGCTTGTACTCGTGAGACATCGTCGGTGTTATCGCTGCAGCCGTTGTTGACGACGACGACCTCCCAAGCACAACATATTGAATATTTCTACTAAACTTCCACTACCCTAAGCAACGCGGCGCAGTAAGCCGACGGTGCATTGGAAGACATGACTTCGTGATCTAAGTCAAAAATCCAGGGTTGCTCCATAACGACGTCCCGCGCCACCTCAAGGCAATCGTAAAGCGCCTGCGCACTATAGGATGCCATCATCACCCCCGCCGCCGGCCGCTTATGCAACTGATTCGCCATCCAGGTGCCGTCCGTCGTAATTACTCGGCGACCCAGCCCTATTGCTTCGATAAGAATGCCCGAAGTCCGAAGGGCATAGGCGGCCGGGTCATACGGCAACAGAACGAAGTGGGCTCGACAGAATTGCGAGAAATACGCGTCCTTATCTCTGAAGTCCGAGCGAATTAGCTCTACCTGAGAAAGATGAGAGAGTTGCTGCGCGGCGATCTCGTCGCACCCCGGCAGTCGGGGAGCGTGCACGATAAATTGTGCATCGGGATATCGCCGCAGGAAGGAAGAGACTGCCTCGGCTAGAATCCGAGATCCTTTCTCAGGTCGAAGCCCACCGTAAAAACCAAATACCGGTCCAGATGTCAGGGGCGCAACTCGTACGTGATTTGGCCAGCGAACCGGCATAGGAAGCAATTCCCAGGTATGTCCGAGCTCTCGCTCGAATTTATCTTTTAGCAAATCGCTGTTTGTCGCAAAAATAACGTTTCCTGCAGAAGACAATGCGTTTGTGGCTTCGCGAGCAACACCAAGCGCCTTAGGCCAATCAGGCTCAGATCTGACTCCGAATTCGTGTGGAAACTGGAATTGCAGCAACAATTTCGGCCGATGTCCCGGCGATAGCCCCGCGAACCATTCGGCCAATCCGCCGAGCTGGTAAACGGTCAATGTGTGCATGTAGAATATCGTTCGCGGTGTTAGATCACGCAGATCGATTTTGCGAAGGGATGCTATGAGGGATGTCCGCCCCTGCTCATAGTTCACCTGGAAATCTCCCGGCGGCGGGTAAATCGAATCATAACAGATCGGCAGAGCCGGCAATCCCGCGACGATACGGGTTGCGGCCCGGAGATTCGCATAAAACTTGATGTTGTACGCAGCCGAGAGTTCAGACTTGATCAGCCGCGCGATCTCCAGGTGGTGTCCGTCAAATCCTTGCAGCGCGGGATCGAATACGATAAGCGTGTCCCGGGTCGAGCTGCGTCGCATTCGGTCGAATAATCGAACCGTCTCGGCTCGAGCGCGGAACGTGTAATATAACGCTCGTTGCGCAGCCACTTTACGGCTCGACATATCGAAATGTCGTTGGTTGGGATGGTTGGATATCGCACGCTCGCATTCTGAAATTTATCGGGCAGCGACAACATCAGATAAATAATAGGCAAACGTCAACCGTTCGGTTCGGTTCGAACACGGTCGCGCCGGTCATGGTACGCGGAACCACATTGCGTTCCCGATTTTCCCGCCGGTGAGTGTACGCGCTCGGGAGCGGGCGGCGTCAACGCCGGGACGCCGCCACAACGGTTCAAGAATTCCCGACAACGCGACATCATCGCTGATGAAAGTGTTGGGTAATAGGATTTCGATACAGTCAGGATTTGCCAGCAGCATTGTTGCCAACATGTATTGCTCAGAAAAATACCAACTCTTCCATTCCGGTGGATAGTCCGCCGGCAGATAAATATCGTGCATATGCACGATCACACCGCTCGACAGTCTGGGCAGAATTTCGAGAAATAGCACCGTAACGTCCGAATTCTGGAAAACACGGTGCGAGCCGTCGATGAACAGGATATCGTCCGGCCCGAGCACCCGGAACCGCTCGGGATCGATGGTCTCAGCGCCCTGCCGATGAACCTCGTCGCTAAGGTCGGCGATCTCCGCGCGCGGTTCGGGATCATATGAAACGATACGGGTGGCAAGGGCGTGGTGCGTGATCGACTTGCGGGCAAACCGTGTCGAATTTCCCGAACCTATTTCCAGCAGTGTGCGCGGCTTAAATTCGACCACTATCCCCATGAGTGCGATCGCGTCGAGCCCGCTGTAGTAATGATTGCTGAAGCTTGGCTCAGCGCCATCGGTCACGGGGTTAGACGCGATAGCTTCGACCAGAGGTCCGAGCGCCAACAAACCGCGCAGGCGCGCCTCGTAACGAGCCCGACCGCGTGCGATAATCGCCTCCAGCTGCGAATGGACAGGCTTGCCGTACCCCCAGCGCGGCTGGGGGTTAGGAGGAAAATCGATCGTCATCAGGAATTTGGGCGCAACCAGTTGCTCCAGCCGCCAGCTGAAGTAGCGGTTAAACAGATATTGAGTCGCGTATTGCTTGAGCGGCATTGATGGTATCCGCGTTGGCGAAAGGTGCTCGATCTATCAGCATCGAACGTCTCTTGCCACTCCGGTTAAATCGAGTTTCGCATGGCTTGGGTTTTGATCCAACGATAGGTTGGCTCAAGGCCGGTACGCAGTGGTTGACTCGGTGCCCAATGCAGCTCTTCCCTGATGAGCCGGTTGTCGGAATTGCGCCCGCGGACGCCCAAGGGCCCGGGGATGTGCTTCTTACCGATCCGCTTGCCGCCGAGATCGGCGACGATGTCGACGAGCTGGTTGATGGTGACCATCTCCTGCGAGCCGATGTTTACTGGGCCGGCGAAATTCGAGCGGAGCAGCCGCACCGTTCCCTCGACACACTCATCGATGTAAAGGAACGATCGGGTCTGCTCGCCGTCGCCCCATATTTCTATGTCCTCGCCGTCGCGCGCCATGGCGATCTTGCGACAGATCGCGGCGGGCGCCTTTTCGCGCCCTCCGGTCCAGGTTCCCTCCGGCCCAAAGATATTGTGATAACGAGCGATATACGTCCGCATCCCGTAATTCCTGCGATAAGCCATATACAGGCGCTCGCTGAACAGCTTTTCCCAACCGTATTCGCTATCCGGTGCCGCCGGATAGGCCGAATTCTCCGCGCATTTTGGATTGAGCGGATCTTCCTGGTTGTAGGCCGGATACATGCAGGCCGACGATGAGTAAAATATCTTCCTCGTGTCGCGCTTATGACAGGCGTCGAGGATGTTTAAGTTGATCATTGCCGAGTTATGCATCAGGCCGGCATCGTGCTCGCCGGTGAAGATGTAGCCCGCACCACCCATATCAGCGGCAAGCTGATAGACCTCATCGAAGCGGCGATCCACGATGGCACGGCAAAAGTTTTGATCTCGGAGGTCGCCCACCGCAAAGTCGTCGGCTTCCGTTTCCGAGAACTCAGGAAACTTCAGATCCACCCCGCGCACCCAAAAACCGTCGTGTTTCAATCGTTTGACGAGGTGGCAGCCGATGAAGCCACCCGCGCCGCACACTAATGCATATTTCCCCATCGGGGCCTCTCAATTGCAGTTGGCGTTATGTGCGTAACCGTTTCTTCACAGACCGCTAGCGACTATCGACGCCCGCTCGCCGAGACCTGCTTTTATTGCTGGAGTAGGGAGTCGAAATCAAGTTGTCTTGAATGGCGGTGGAGTCAATAGCGGGCAAGGGAGGGGCCTGTTCCCAAAACCCCGGCGCCGGGCAGCTGAAACGGCCGGACAAGGGCATGGTGCACGGCATCCGTCCGGACGAGCTGGTGCGGCTCACCCTGCGGTTCAAGCCCCATCTCCGCCGCCCGGACCCGACCTGGCCGGAGATCGTCGACGCTGCCGACTGGCTGCGGCACGACCTCGGCGTCTCGAAATCCCTCTGGGGCAACGCCTGTCTCGCCATGGGCGGCGAACTGGCGGCGATGGCGCTCGCGATCGTCTCGACCAAGGAGGTGGAGCATTTCCGGCCCTCGCCCGGCGGCTATTTCCACGGCATGGTCGCCAAAGCGAAGGTCGGCGAGCTGCACCTTGAACGCACGGTGTGGGCCTCGCGGCGGGCCGCGGAGCCGGGGCGCCGAGAGGGCTTGCCGCCATGACGCACCTTTCTCGGCATCCCGGCAGGGCCTCGATGTGCGGGCTCCCGCGGCGATCCGGGCCGGTTCGCGCCGGGATGCTCCAGGATCAGCCGCACATCAGACCGGTCAGCGTTGCCCGTGTTTCCGCCGGCAGTTCCGGCCACGCTGGTGTAGTCACTATGACCCTGGAGGGATCGCCGCCGAACAGGTCGAGCTGCTGCGCGGGGCCCGACAGATGGCCTACCCGCTTGATCCGGCATTCCGTTCTGCTGACAAGCATGGGCTTCTCTTCGATGCTAGTCGCGAGAAGTCCGTGATACGCCCGAAACCGGCACGCTCGATGAAGCGGATGTATCCTTCAGCGCGTGCCACAGGAGATCACGCAATGCCGACAAGGCCGCCGCACTGACATAGGGGGTGGCAGTAAGCCGCGCCGCCGGGCGCCGCCGCACAGGCGGTCCGGTCAAACATCCAAGCCGGAATCTCCACCGAGCGGCCGGCGTCAGAACCGCTCAGCGTGCAGCGGAAACGAGGTCGCTCGTCTTGCCGATCGCCTCATGAACGGCGACGCGATGCGCGAACCACGGATGCCAGGGGCACAAAAGCTCACGGAACATCGTCCCGTGGGCGTTCTCGAGCGATGTTGTACAACCAAGCGCGCCCTCACCAGGGCCGCTGGTACTACGGCAAAACTCCGACGCAGACCTTCCTCGACACCCTGCCGATCGCCAAGGAGAAAAGCATCAGGGCCGCGTGACGACGGACAATCTCCTCTTGTCGGACACCTACCACGACGAGAGTACCGCCTGTCAGGTCAAATCCATACTTCTACACCGCAATGCCGAGCGCGACTTCCACGCGGAGAAGCTCGGCAACGACACCCACGCCTCGACCACTGACCCCGATGCCTGGCTGTTCCGCAAAGGGCGTGGCAAGGAAGCCAAGCTCTGCCATATGGCCTAGACCCATATGAGCCACCTGCTGATGGAGAACCGACACGGCCTGATTGTCGATGCCGCGCTGACGGCGGCCAGCACGGCCGAACGCGACGCCGCCATAACCATGTTGGGCCGCCTGGACGGCCGCCACCGCAGCACCCTCGGCGCCGACAAGGCTTACGACGTGGCCGCGTTCATCGACCGCCTGCGCGCGATCAGGGTCACCCCGCATGTGGCGCAGAACATCGCCAACCGTCGCTCGGCGATCGACGGGCGCACCACCTGACACCCCAGCTACGCCGTCAGCCAGCGGATCCGCAAGCGCATCGAGGAGGCGTTCGGCTGGATCAAGACCAGCGGCGGACTGCGGAAAACCCGCCACCGCGGCAAGGCCCGCGTCGGCTGGACCTTCGCCCTGACCGCCGCCGCCTGTAACCTGATCAGGCTGCCGAAGCTGCTGGCGGCGGAATGAGCCTGCTCCCCATCCGCGGGAAGGCGGCGGACCGGGCCAGATGGTCGCACATCCGGTCAACCAAACCCGCCTAGATTCTCGCTGTCGAACAAATCAGGCGGGCACACCCGGATAAACCACCCTATTCCGCAGCTTGTTAGTTCTAAGCCGTTGACCCGCCGTGGCGGCGATTGCGCCGATCCCCAAATTGAGGCATAGCCAGTGCATTGTCCACGGTCGCCGAATTCGAGCGGAAAGAGATCAGCGAAGCGCGTGAAGGACTCGAAAGCCCAGCTGCGCCAGAAAATCGGCACCAGGGTGGCGCAAAGCCGGTTAAATGCTGATGCAGGTCAGGGACCACATGCGCGCCAAAGGCTTCTCGATCTGTCACCAGATCGTTGCTAACATCGAGCGGCGTGCCGCATGCATAGCCGGGACGTGATGCGCTTGTTGCGGCGCGACGGGTGGCAACAGATCCGAGTCAACGGCGACCATCACATTTTCCGTCACCCGGTCAAACCCGGTTTGGTGATTGTTCCGCACCCGGTGCAGGACATCCCGATCGGCACGCAATCGAGCGGCAGAGCGGCCTGACGCTGAGGCAACGATGAAATACATCGCCGTCATCCACCACGATCCGGGCAGCGCCTTTGGTGTCAGCTTCCCGGATTTTCCCGGTTGCATCACCGCCGGGGAAACCTTCGAAGAAGCTAGAGCACGCGCCGCCGAGGTGCTGCGGTTGTGCATCGAGGAGATGCACGCCGCCGGCGAGGCCTTGCCGGTTCCGAGCACCTTCGAGGCGGTGATGCAAGATCTCGACTTCGCCGACGGTGTGGCGTTTTTCGTCACCGTCGCCGAGTTGGCCACGGCGGCGGGATGATGACGCTCGACCTCATCAATGGCGAGGAGCGGGCGCTGATCCGCGACAACGACCGCTTCCCGTTCGCGCGCGATCTCGATCCGAAGGTTCGGCGCATCGGCCAGCGCCCGGTTGTCGCCGAGGGCGAGCTAGGGGGCGAGACCTGGCGCGACTACCAGAACGGATATTTCGAGAGCCGTAGCGATGCCAAGCCGCGGCACGACACCACCTGGATCAGTATTTTTCCTGATTCGCGCCGATTCTTTGGGACTCGGAGATGCTCGCAGTCAGCATGATTATCCCCACCTTTAACGGCGCGCAATTCATCGGGCGGACGCTCGACAGCATCTTGCAGCAAGATTATCCGCCCGCCGAAATTATTGTCGTCAATGACGGCTCGACCGATGACACTGCTTCGGTCGTGCGCACCTATGCGCCTGGAGTCAGGCTGATCGATATCGAGAATGGAGGTCCGACAGGCGCGCGATTGACTGCTGTACGAGCGGCGAAGTCGGAATGGTTGGCCTTTTGCGATTCCGACGACCTCTGGCATCCTGATCACCTGTCCGGGCTCGTTGGTCTCGCCGACACGCATAGCGTACCATTTGCGTTTTCCAATTTCCGCCACGTCAAAAACGGACAGAGAGCCGACAAGAGCCATTTTGAGGCCGACCCCAACTTCTGGATGCAACCGGGCCGGCCGGTCGGGAATGACGGGTTTATCGCCGAGGCGCCGCTTTTTCTGAGGGTTCTATCGCATCAGGCCGTCTTTCCTTCATGTATCTTGGTGCATAGGGCATTTTTTGACCGCGTCGGTGGTCTGAATCCTGCGCTCGGGCGAAATGTCAGCGAGGATCTCGAATTTACCTTGCGCTGCACCAAGGAAAAGCCGACCGGCATCATTGTGCGTCCGACGGTCGATGTGTGGCGTCACGAGCAGAATTACACGGGCGATTGGATCCGGACGGTAGCCGGGTCGATCTCGATATTGGATTACGCCCGTATCAATCATGACCTCAACCAGGAATATCTCGCAGCGGTGAGTCGTGAAATCGTGTCAAGAAGCATTTATGGAATAGATTGCTGCTTCAATCAGAGACGCTTCGAAGACGTTGCCATCTTCGAACGAAATCTGTCACGGACCGACACGCCGCTCAAGACAGCAATCAAGATCGCGGTCTCCAAGCAACCGCGATTTTCGGCCTGTCTTCTCAGCACGGCGTTGACCGCGGCCGGCAACGGCGCAAGGCTTTCGCGACTGCTGAGACACACCCGAGCGCCGGCTTGACGGGATCGCCATGCGCCTTCTGTTTGTCACGACTAACAAATATCTCCCAGAGCTTCGTGGCGGGATGGAGGTCAACACCCATGAACTCAGCATGGCGCTGCTGGAACGCGGCGTCTCGGTCGGGGTGCTTTGCGGGCTGGCCGGAGTGGGGCTAACCGGAATCCGCGCCCGTATTCGTCGAAAGGTTCTCGGCGATCCATGCCCGATGGATATGGCGCTCGGTTATCCGACGTGGCGCTCCTACAACATCATTCCGCATGTCGGCTCAGTCGTCGCGTCATTTAAGCCAGATATTTTAGTGGTTCAGGGCGGGGCGGATTTTGTACCCTTGGTAACCACCTGCCTTGGGCTAGAACTTCCCGTCGTATGCTATCTGCATACCCAAGACAGGTTGCTCCTTTCCAAGGAGCTATTTGAGCATCCCAATATCGCCTTCATCGCGAATTCGAATTTCCAGAAATCGATGCACCCGGAAAAGCAATTTCTCGGAGTGGTGCCGCCGATCGTCCCTCCGACAAACTACATCACCGCGACCAGCCGATCGTTCGCGACCTTTATCAATCCGTCACCGCACAAGGGCCTAAATACCGTGCGGGGTTTGGCCGAAGCGCGGCCCGACATTCCGTTTCTGTTTGTCGTCAATCGCAGGGGTTTTAAACGTGACGGCCCACAACAACCCTGGAAGCGCCCCGGGAATGTCCGGTTCGTCGGTCCGGTCCGAGATATGCGGAGCGTCTACCGGCGCACGAAGCTGGTGGTGGCACCGAGCCAATGGCTCGAACCTTGGGGCAGGATCGCGACCGAGGCACATTTTAGTGGCATCCCGGTGCTCGCCAGCGACCGCGGCGGCCTCCCCGAGGCCGTGGGGCCCGGCGGCCTCCGTGTTCCTGCGGATGCCCCCCTGTCCGAGTGGCTCGACGCGTTTTCCGCAATATGGGACGATTCGGCGCGTTACGAACAGCTTTCCGCAGCCGCCCGCCAATATTCGCAACGCCAGGAGATCAGCCGCGATGTCATCGTCGGATCGTTTCTGAGGCTCTTGAACGCTCACTGCTCTAACCAGAGTAAAGAAGCCGATAATGCGAAATGTCCGAGCCCTGGGCTATAGGGCGATTGAGCCAGGTCTGCAAGCGTTGGATCTACACCTGCGTGCTACGCGCTCGACGTCGACGAGCAGAAGCGCAGCGGCTTTCGCTATAAGTACTCGAGCTATCAGCTTGAATACAGTCGCAACTTGGCCCGAGCACACAGTCGGTCGATTTTCGGCCAAAGTTGCGAACGCAGCATGAACAATCGGTGCGCTTGAACTGTTGCCTTTGAGTATGGTTTCATCCCAACCTGAAACGCAAAATCTATTCGTCTGGTGCGATATGTTGCGGCGGCTCCGGATTTTAGGACAGCGGGATAAGCTAAGGGCTGACCGGTCCAAAAGGACGTGAGACGTGGGCGTAAAGCGAAAGCAGCACAGCGCGGAATTCAAGGCGCGAGTGGCGATGGCGGCGCTGTCGGGGGAGAAGACCCTGGCGGAGCTGTCGGCGGAGTTTGGGGTTCATCCGACGATGATCAGCGGCTGGAAGCAGGAGCTGGTGAAGCGTGCGGACGAGCTGTTCGCGCGCGGCAGCAAGGCGCCGGCGGTTGAAGACGCGCAGAAGGTCATCGACGATCTGCACCGGAAGATCGGACAGCTGCAGGTCGAGCGCGATTTTCTTGCCGGGCAGCCCGCCATCTCCCGATTGCTGAGAGGCGGGCGATGATTGCGCCGGAAGCGGGGCTGTCCGTAAGCCGGCAATGCACGCTGCTCGGGATTGCGCGCAGCAGCTTTTATTACCGGCCTCGGCCGGAGGCCGCAGAGGAACTCGACCTTCTCGAGCGGCTCGACCGCATTTTCACCGACCATCCGGTCTACGGCAGCCGCCGGCTGCAGGTGGCGCTGTTGCGGGAGGGGGTTTCGATCGGCCGTCGACGCATCCGGCGGCTGATGCGGAAGCTCGGGCTGTGGGCGGTCAGGCCGAAGCGGAACACCAGCCAGCGGCATCCCGAGCACAAGGTCTACCCGTACCTGCTGCGCGGTAAGACGATCGACCAGCCGAACCAGGTGTGGGCCGCCGACATAACGTATATCCCGATGCGTCAGGGGTTTTTGTACCTGGTCGCGATCCTCGACTGGGCAACCCGGCGGGTGCTGTCCTGGCGGCTGTCAAACACGCTCACCGCGGGGTTCTGTGTCGAGGCGCTGAGCGAGGCCCTCGGCCGGTTCGCGAAGCCCGGCATCTTCAATACCGATCAAGGCGCGCAATTCACCAGCGACGAGTTCACCAAGATGTTGC
>Ga0210390_10002422_pt1 | contig 16592 bp, 18 predicted proteins | sample IncBWH11OmetaG_FD_161050 | JGI IMG/M metagenome (GOLD analysis project Ga0210390, IMG submission 161050) | Forest soil microbial communities from Barre Woods Harvard Forest LTER site, Petersham, Massachusetts, United States - Inc-BW-H-11-O ... | reverse complement strand
TCAGCACTGCGGCGACCTCCATCAACGAGCCCGTCCGCATGCGATCCGAATTTTCCTTGAAGCGGTGTTTCCAGTCGTGGTGGGAAGCGGAGCGGCCCTTTTCCAAAAACGAAATCACCGCGCCGGCTTGCGTATTGCGAATGATGGGGCGCAGGCCAACGCAATCCACGTTCGTCTGCGGCACCATCACTTTCAAACCGCTCGAAACGATTTTCAGCATATAAAATCGCTCCGAACGTCCATTCACGTAACCGTAACTGATCTGTTCAATTACTCCAACACCGTGGTTCGGATACACAACCTTTTCGCCGAGTTTAAATTCACAGGACATGGATGCTCGATCCTCCCCGAAAAGCCATATTGAAAGTTTAGGCACATGGGTTGGAAACGTCAAGAAAAATGGGTGGTTTGGCGGCGCGTCTCAGGGCTGAGAAACCGAATGTTTTCAGTAAGATTGGCCCCCAAATTGCCCTATACTGGTGCACGTGCTAATCCTCTCCTTGGATACCTCTTCGCCCTCCGGTAGCGTCGCAATTCTGCGTGGCGAGACGACGCTTGGCGTCATCTCCACGCGCGCTGAGGAGAACTATTCTTCGCGCATGTTCCGCCATTTAGAGTTTCTGCTAAGCGATTTATCGTTGAAATTGGACGATTTCGACGTGTTCGCGGTGTCTGCCGGGCCGGGTTCGTTTACCGGATTGCGCGTGGGCTTGACGGCGGCGAAGGGTTGGGCGGAAGTTTATCGCAAGCCCGTGGTTGGAGTCAGTGCGCTGGAAGCTGTGGCGTCTCAGGCGGCTGGCGGCAGCGCGGTTTTAGTACCCGCTCTCGATGCGCGGCGCGGGCAAATTTATTTTGGCGTTTATCGAACGGCGGCAGCAAGTCTCGCGCTCGACGGCGAGGAATTCGTGGTCACGCCCGACGAGTTCGCGGAGAAGCTCGGTACGTTGGCGCACATTCGCAACGGTGGTCATGGCAGCGGCGATGGCGACCAAGATCGCAGCGCCGGTAGCCCTGATGACGAGAAAAGTCGCGGGGCGTTCACAATTGTGACGCCGGATGCGTCCGTCGTGGAACTCCTGTCGCGCTTGACGCCGCAATTTCCCGCGAAGTTCGCTGGTCTCGATATCGTTTCCAGCGTCCTCGCGCCATCTGTCGGACGCATCGCTCATGCGCGTGCGTTACGCGGCGATGTCAGCGACGCGCTAACTCTCGATGCGAATTATGTGCGGCGTACCGACGCCGAAATGAAATGGAAGGACGGGTAAATATATTGACGATTCGCCCCCTGGAGTCTCTTGACGTGGAAGCCATCCTTGCCATTCAAGCCGCCTGCCCGGAAATCGCGCAATGGACTGCGTGGGATTACGACCGCGTAGCCCGCGGCGAGATGGCCGGATGGGTAGCGACCGAAAATTCGAATGCGAGCGCTGAAGGCACTGCCGCAGTAGTTGGCGCCGCCGCAACCGAATTCGCTGGCGAGGTTACCGGATTTCTGGTCGCGCGGCGCCTCAGCAGCGAACTCGAAATCCTGAATTTCGCGGTCGAGTCCGAGTGGCGCCGCTGCGGAATCGGCGCTGCGCTGCTAGGAGGAGCTCTGCAATGGGCGCAAACCTTCCAGGCAACGCAAGCCATCCTGGAAGTGCGCGCCTCCAACCTTGCCGCGCTGCGTTTCTACGAGCGCCACAAATTTGAAGTCGTGGGCCGCCGCCCGCGCTACTACACAGCCCCACTAGAAGACGCGCTGCTGCTGACCGCGCCGCTTGTTTAGCGCGAGTCAGGCACGACCAGCCGCGAACGGCGGCACGGTTCGCATTCCGTAGGGGCGGGTCTCAGACCCGCCCCTAAAACCCCAAATCGCTTTGTACGAGGACAATGTGCATCTCGAAGAAACCAGCCTGCAACTTCTGAAGGACTCACTAAAAAGACTCGACGCCGGATTCAACGCGCTACCCGCTGCCGCAGAAAATCCCACGCAACCGCTAGACCCACGCCTGACCGCCGTCATGACCGAAGTAGCCACCAGACTCCACGACAACTACCCGTACTTCCATCCACTCTACGCTGGACAAATGCTGAAACCTCCGCACCCAATCGCCCGCGCCGCATACGCCCTAGCCACGTGGATCAATCCGAACAACCACGCGCTCGATGGCGGCCGCGCCAGCTCGGCTCTCGAAAAGGAAGCCGTCGCGCAGATCGCCGCGATGTTCGGCTGGCAAGAACACCTCGGCCACCTCTGCGGCGGCGGCACGATGGCGAACCTCGAAGCCCTGTGGGTCGCGGGCCAGCTGCATCCCGGAAAGAAAATAGTCGCGTCCGACCAGTCGCACTACACCCACAAACGCATCTCCGCCGTCCTGCAACTGCCGTTCGCGGAAGCGCCCACAGACAATCGCGGCCGCATGGACCCACGCGCGCTCGAAAAAATGCTAGCCGCCGGAGACGTGGGGTGCGTAGTCGCAACAGAAGGCACCACAGGAACGGGCTCCGTCGACCCGTTGACCGAAATCCTATGCCTGCGCAAGCGTTACGGTTTTCGCCTGCACGTGGACGCTGCGTACGGCGGATACTTCACGCTCGCATCCAATCTCGCCGCGGAAACGCGCGCCAGTTTTGACCTGATCGGCCGCGCCGATTCCATCGTCATTGATCCGCACAAGCACGGCCTGCAACCCTACGGCTGCGGCTGCGTCCTGTTCCGCGATCCGCAGGTCGGCGCAATCTACAAACACGAATCGCCGTACACCTACTTCACATCTTCGGATCTTCACCTCGGCGAAATCAGCCTGGAATGTTCGCGTCCCGGCGCGTCCGCCGTAGCGCTCTGGGCCACGCAGCGCCTGTTGCCGCTGGTGCGGGGAGGGGAATTCGCCGCCATGCTGGAAGCGTCGCGCGATGCGGCGGTACAGTTCGCCGAGCGCCTCGCAACCGATCAACGCTGGCTGCTCCCGTTCGCGCCAGAACTCGACATCGTCGTCTGGGCGCCGCGCGCGGAAACCGTCGCCGAAATCTCCGCGCTATCTCAGCGCATCTTCGACGCCGCCGCAAAACAAAACCTGCATCTCGCCCTGATTCGCGTGCCGATAAAATTCTTCGGCACCCAACGCAACCTGCAAGCCGGCGCAACCGACACAGTCCTCTGCCTCCGCTCAGTCCTGATGAAGCCCGAACACCGCGACTGGCTCGACCGCATCTACGCAATCCTCTCTCGCGTCGCCGAATCAGCGGTCAGCTCAGTCTCGTAACAGTGCCGCGGCTGCGGACCTTCGCCTCCGCGACAAGAGTCGCCGCAGCCCCAAAACCTTTTCACCACCCCGCCTCTGCCCGCCGCGCCTCCGCAGCAAGTCAGTTTCCGATTACTCGACTCATCAGGACTCAGCCGAATCTTGACTAGCCGAAGTGCTTTTCTATATCGTGCAGAATCGTGAAACCTTTGCTCCGCGTGTTGTTTCTTGTCTATTTTGCATATGCCACTAATTCGTCTGCGGCTCCCATCTACACCTATAAGGTGATAGCAAAGTATCCGCACTCAACAGATAGCTACACGGAAGGCCTTTTCTACTTAGACGGAATGTTCTATGAGGGTACTGGTAGAGCTGGGCAGTCCGCAGTCCTGGTCGTCGATCCGAAGACCGGAAAAATCACTCAGCGACATAACTTGTCATCCGAATACTTCGGGGAGGGAATCGTCGATTGGGGTCCGAATATTTACGAGTGGACCTGGACGTCGCACGTCTGTTTCGTTTACGACCGCCGTACCCTGCGCCTTGTAAAGCAATTCACATACGCAGGAGAAGGCTGGGGTATGACGCGCACGGACAAAGAGCTGATCACGAGCGATGGCACAGCTACGTTGCGGTTCCGTGATCCTGACACTTTCAAAGAAACCCATAAAATTGTGGTGAGAGAGGGGAGCATTCGCGTTGACAGGCTGAATGAGCTCGAGTTCATTAACGGCGAGATTTACGCAAACATTTGGCACTCGGACATGCTCGTGCGCATTTCACCGCGGGACGGGCAAGTGATCGCGTGGATCGACCTGACCGGATTGTTGCCTGCGGAGCAAAAGGTGGACGGCGAATCGGTGCTAAATGGAATCGCCTATGACGCACAACACGACCGACTTTTCGTAACGGGCAAGCAGTGGCCTACTCTATTCGAAATCAAAGTAATAGCACGGCCTGCGAAAAATCATAGTCGCGCGCCTGGTTAAGGGTCTGATCGGAAACTGACCAATACCCACGTTTCTTGCCTCTTGGCTTCCACAGCCCAATTGTGATAATTGTTACGCTTATGTGAACGCTTCTGCACCCCTGGAGGGAATGGATGCCGATCACGACGCATGATATCCGGCAGTCCCTGTTGGAATCGAACCAGGAATACCGCCGGCTCTTCGAAGAACACTCCCGCTGTGAATCCCAGCTGCAAGAACTCGTTAGTCAATCCTACTGGAACGTCGAAGACATGGAACTGGAAATCGGCCTCAAGAAAATGAAGTTGCGTCTGAAAGATTTGATGCAAATGATCGTGGCGCGTTACCGGCACGATCATGACATGGTCCATCACTAAATTTTTGCCGCCAGGGCCCGCGCAGTACTCGCACTTCTGTCGTACAATACCGGTGCATTCGCCGTACTTTTAATCCGCTACCCATCGCGCCGTGGCGCCCGCGCGCGCCGCATCTTCTCGCGAGCGAAGGATTTCGCCCAGGTCCATGATTAAAGACGCGTACCGATTCGCCCTGCCGCCGCTGATTGCCGGCGCGCTATGCTTCATTCCGGGATGGAGAATCTTCGGCGCTATGCTGATTTTCCTTGGTCTCTTCGTCTTCTATTTCTTTCGCGATCCGCAACGCGTGATTCCCACCACTCCCGGCATCATTATTTCCCCCGCGGATGGCAAGGTCGTCGAAATTGTGGACGAGATGCTGGACTCCGTGATGGGCCATCGCATCAGCATTTTTCTTTCCATTTGGAACGTGCACGTGCAGCGCGCCCCAGCCGCTGGCCGCATCGCGGACGTGGTCTATCGCCCCGGCCGTTTCTACGCCGCCTTCCGCTCCGACGCCTCGCGTGAAAACGAACAGAACATTATTTATCTGCATACGCCGCAAGGTAGTGTCATTTTCAAACAAATCGCCGGAGCAATCGCGCGTCGCGTGATATGCTGGAAACAAGAAGGCCAAGAAGTTGTAATAGGCGAGCGCGTGGGGCTGATTCGCTTCGGTTCGCGCGTGGATATTTGGCTGCCGCTGGATACGCAAGTAGTCGTTCAGCGCGGCCAGCACGTAAAAGGCGGCGAGAGCGTAATCGCGAAATGGAATTCAACGACATAGATCCCATCGGACAGGAAGAAGAGCCACGCCGTCATTTCCGCAGCCATCGTTTGCGCCGTGGTGTTTATATTTTGCCCAGCGCGTGCACCGTGGCCAATATGCTCTGCGGCTATTACGCCATTCTTGCCACGCTCGACGGAAAAATTACCGATTTCGATAACGCCGCGTGCGCCGTGGGCATCGCCTATCTTTTTGACGCGATGGACGGCCGCATCGCGCGCGCCATGAAAACCGAAAGCGCCTTCGGCAGGGAATTCGATTCGCTCGCGGACGTGGTCAGCTTTGGGATCGCTCCCGCATTTCTCGCCTATGCCTGGGGAATCCGCGCTATGGCCGCGGCCAATTCGCCCGAAGCGCTGCACCTCACGGAGAGCGGCTGGCTCGTCGGATTCTTTTTCGTCGCGTGCTGCGCGTGGCGGCTTGCGCGATTCAATATTCAAGGCATGGCGCCGGGTGGAAATCGTTATTTCGCGGGCCTGCCGACGCCCGCAGCCGCGGGCGTGGTCGCCGCGACCGTGCATTTTTTTCACGGGAAGCCGATTGAAGATTATCGCGGCTCGGTCATCTGGCTCGCGCTGCTCGTTCTGCTCGGCGTATTAATGTCCAGCACGCTGCGTTTTTTCAGCTTCAAAGATATTCCGCTCACGCGTCGCCAGCCTTCTCTCGCGGTAATTCTGCTCGCGCTACTGGTCGGCGCCGTTGTGTATTTCTCGCACGCTACTTTGCTGCTAATCACCGCTGCTTACATGCTGCACGGCCCTGTGATGCAGCTGGTACGCACTGTGCGACATCGCCTCGCATCGCGGCCTGCCTGACACCATGCCCGCCGGGCCCGCCAAGTCCACGCGCGTCGCGATCGTCGGCGCTTCTTCCTTGCGCGGCAAGGAGTTAAAGCTGGTCCTCGAAGAACGCAATTTTCCGGCCAGCGATATCGTGCTGCTCGACGAGCCTGCGCTGGCCGGCACGCTCACCGAAGCGGGTGGCGAACCCACTTTTATTCGCGCGCTTTCCGAAGACAGCTTTGAAGACGCGCGCTTCGTATTTTTTGCCGGCTCGCAGCAGGACGCCGTGCGCAATTGGCCCGCGGCGCAGCGCTCCGGCGCCACCGTGATTGATCTCAGCGGCGCGCTGGCGGCGAGCGGCGAGTCCACTTCCTGGATTCCGCTTCTTGATACAGTGCTACTGCCGCGTCCAGGGCTGAACGCAGCGAAAATCACCGGCGCGAATGGCGGCGCTCGGAAGTCTATCGCATATTCGTCACCCGGCTCAGGCGTGATCGTCGGGTGCACTTTGGTCGCGGCGCTTTCGAAATTTTCGCCGCAGCGCGCCGTGCTGCTGCTCTTTCCGCCGGTTTCTGAGCGAGATCAGGCCGGCGTGGATGAGCTCGAAGCGCAAACCACGAATCTGCTTTCGTTCCGCCCCATCGTGCAGACGGTATTTGACGCGCAAGTTGCGTTCAACCTGCTCGCAGGCTACGGCTCGGAAAGCAAACCCACGTTCGCGGAAGTGCGCAATTCGATCGCGAAAGACGTCTCGGAATATCTCGCAGGCCGCGCACAGGCTCCCGCCATTCAGCTGGTGCAAGCGCCGGTCTTTTACGGATACGCTTTCACCGCCTACGCGGAATTTGCCGCGCCGCAGACCAGCGAGCAACTCCAAGCGGCTTTCAGCAATCTAGGTGTGAAGGTCGACGCGCCGGAAGATCCCGCGCCCACCAACGTCACTGTCGCCGGCGAAAGCGAAATTCATCTGGCGCGGATCGAGCCGGACCCGAACGTCCCGGCGGGTGCGTGGATTTGGGGTGTCGCTGATAATCTGCGCTTGGCGGTGGTGAACGCCGTGCGCATCGCGGAGGAATTGGTTGCAGAACCGCCCGTGCAGTAAGGAAACTTTCCGCGCCGCGCAGCTAGCGGCGCCGGTCATGGTGATTGGCGCGTTGCTGCTCGCCGCCAGCTTTACCGGCTGCGGCTATCATGTCGCCGGACGCGCCGGGAATCTGCCCGCGGATTGGACCACCATCGCCGTCCCCGCCTTTAAGAACGACACGACACGTTATCGCATCGAACAGCGCTTCACCACGGCGGTCGTTCGCCAGTTCGTGCAGCGCACCAAATATCGCATCGTGCAGGATCCCGCGAATGCCGATGCCGTACTGCATGGCGAAGTCGTTTCCATCGAAACCGATCCGATGCTTTTTAACGCCACCACTGGGCAAGTGACCATGATGCTGGTCACGGTCCACACCAAAGTTCAGCTTATCGGCGCGAAAGACGAAAAGCCCATCTACGAAAACAACGATATGGTATTTCGCGATGAGTATCAGATTTCCAGCGACGTGCAGAGCTTCTTCGAAGAGCAGGACCCCGCGCTCGAACGCATGTCCCGTGATTTTGCCGCGCAGCTGGTCTCGAACGTTCTGGAGACTTTCTAGTGCCCAGTCTCTCGCCGGAAAAATTGCTCGAGAAGCTGGCCAAAGGCAAGCCCGTCGGTGCGATCGTACTCGAAGGCAGCGATCCTTACCTGCGCGATATGTGCCGCACCAAAATTATTGACTCGTACGTGCCGGAACCGATGCGCGATTGGGCGCTTGCGCGCATCAACGTGCGCGGCGGCGACTGGAGCGAAATATTTCAGCGCGCGGAAACCATGCCCATGCTCGCACCCTGCCAGGTGGTGCTGATTGACGGCGCTGAAACCATCCAAGGCCGCGCGAAGGATGGCGACACCAGTGACGCGGACGACGACGATAGCGCCAGCGGCGATAACCCGCGCAAAGACACGCTGAAAGCCTTTGCCGATTATCTGGAAAAGCCCGCGCCATTCACCGTGCTGGTTTTCGAAGTCCCCAAGCTCGATCACCGCCAGCGCCTCTACAAAATCCTGGCGGACAAAGCGCTGATCGTCGAACTGACGCTCGGCAGCGAATCCGCCGCGTCGCTCGCCGCGCAAATGGCCAAAGAGCTGGGCGCGGAAATTGAACGTCCCGCCGCCACGCTGCTCGCGGACATTTTGAATAGCGAGCCCGCGCGCATTCAGCTGGAGATCCAGAAGCTCGCATCCTACGTGCAGGGCCGCGGCCGCATCACCACTGCCGACGTCGAAGAGTTGGTCGTCGCCGCGCGCAAAAATACCGTATGGCAGCTTGCGGACATGCTCGCCACGCGCCGCCGCGATGCCGCGCTAGAATTCCTAGATAATTTATTGCGCGAAGGCGAAGAACCCATCGGCCTGGTAGGCGTGCTCGCCTGGATGTATCGCAAATTAATCGAGGCGCGCGACCTGCCCGCCCACACCAGCGGTTTTCAGGCCGCCCGCACGCTAGGCATGCGGCCGGATGCCGCAGAAGCCGCCGTGCGCAACGCCCATCGCATCCCGAAGCAAGATTTGATAGCCGGCCTGATTGCCCTCGCAGATGCCGACAACCAACTCAAATCCTCAAATCCCAACCCGCGCGCCCTGATGGAATTCCTGATCGCGCGCCTAACCTCGACCGCATCGTCCAGCGCTCCTGCAGCCTAGCCCTCGAGCGCTCGTCATCCTGCTTGCCCTGAGTGATTTTGCGAAGGGAGCAAAACGAAGCCTGCCTGCCGCACGCAGAGATCTCTTTTCCTGCCGAACTCGCGCACCCGTAAACGAAAAAAGGCGCCCCGATATCTCGGAGCGCCCCAGAATCTAAGGTAATCAGTGGTGCCTTTGACTTTGCCCCTGCCTTAAGACTTCTTCTTCGCCTTCAAAGCATTCAACGCCAAAGTCAGCCGCGACTTATACCGGTTCGCCGTATTCTCCGTCAAAGTCCTCTTGCGGATCGCCTTGTCCAAATCCGAAAAAGTCGCTGAAGCCAGCTTCTCTGCCGTAGCCGTGTCGCCCGCAGTCAAAGCCGCGCGCATTCGCCGGATGGATGTCCGCACCCGTGTGCGATTCATGCGATTGATCGCCGCTCGGGCCGCCGACTGCCGGATATTCTTCAATACCGATTTCGTCTTCTTCTTATGCTTGATCGTCGTGCCCTGAGCCATTCAGAACTCCTTCGTGGTCTATTTCGAATTATCGAGAATATCTGACGCGCCCGTTCCTGTCAATTTCGCAGCCCGCGACATTCTGCTGAAACATTTGGCGTCCGGGCGCGTACTCTAAGGTGAGGGGATCCCGGCATGGCCCACAACGGCTACAGAAGGCGCGGCTCGATCGGCGGCGCACTCATCCTGATCGCCGTCGGCATCTTCTTTTTGATCATTAATCTCTATCCGGACTTGGATGCCTGGTCCATTGTCAGGCGGTACTGGCCCGTCCTGCTGATTGCCATCGGCCTGGGTTACATTTGGGACGCCCTCATGGACCGCAGGTATTCCGATCCCAATGCGCCCCGCCACCATTCCGGTACGCCGATCGCCGTGCTCATCATCCTGATCTTTTTTTGTTTTGCAGTTTGGCATGGACGCAACTCGCGTCCTGTCCAGCACGATACGCAGAGTGTCAGCCTGCAAGGCGCGCAGTCCGTCACCGCCAATATTGACATTCCCGCAGGCTCGCTCGACGTGGCCGGCGGCGCCAGCGTCAACCAATTGCTGAATGCCGACTTTGACTACCACGAATCCGACGGCCAGCCGCGCGTGGAATATGAAGTTTCCGGCGGCCACGGCGATCTTTCCATCACGCAGGAAAATAAAATGCACCTCCACTTCGCCACCTCGCGCAACGACTGGCAACTGCGCTTCGCCGATAACCTCCCCATGGATTTGAACGTGCAAATCGGCGCAGGCTCAAGCAATTTTCGCATGCAAGGCCTCGGCGTGAAAAATCTCGATGTGCAAGCCGGGGTAGGCCAGATGAATCTCGACCTCACCGGACCGCGTAAATCCGATCTACACGTGGATATTCACGGTGGTGTAGGCTCGGCCGTAATTCGCCTGCCGAAGGACGTCGGCGTACGCGTCCACGCCTCCGGCGGAATCGGCAGCGTCAGCCCGCACGGCCTAACCCGCGAGGGCGACGACTACGTAAACGACGCCTTAGGCAAAACCCCAGCAACGATTGACCTCACAATCGAAGGCGGCATCGGCTCCGTAAACCTACGAACGGATGAGTAGGGCAGGGTCGTCCAGCGTTTGCTGACGTGAAACCGACCACAAATCGCGAGTCACCACTCACTGCTCACGAATTACAAACCACGAGTCACGAATCACGTCTCCTTGACACTTTTCCCCTTCGCCCTTACCCTAGCGCGACTGGCTGCCTGTGCCCCCGCACGCGCACATGCCGGATGGAGTGCGATGCAACGCGACGAAATTCTGAAGCTACTCGAACAAGTAGGCGCCATCCGCACCGGACACTTCGAGCTATCCAGCGGACGCCACAGCGCCACGTACATCCAGTGCGCGCTCGTCCTGCAGCATCCGCAGCATGCCGAACAACTCGGCCGCGCCCTCGCCGAGCGTTTCAAGGATCACACCGTGGCCTGCGTCGTCTCCCCCGCGCTCGGCGGCCTGATTATCGGTCACGAAGTCGCCCGCGCTCTCGGCGTCCGCTCGCTTTTCGTTGAACGTGATCGCTCCGGCCAGATGGCTCTGCGCCGTGGCTTCGAGCTGAAGCCCGGCGAACGCGTTCTGGTGATCGAAGACGTGTGGACCACCGGCGGCTCCACGCGCGAAACCATCGGCGTCGTAGAACAAGAAGGCGCCCTGGCCGTCGCGGCCGGAGCCATCATTGACCGCAGCGGCGGACGCCTCGAACTCAACGTCACCGCCCGCGCTTTGCTCGAACTGGAAGTCCCCAGCTACGAGCCCGACGATTGCCCGCAATGCCACGCCGGCGGCATGCCGACGCGTCCCGGTTCCCGTTTCTCGCGCACCCATCCGTAACGCATCCGCGCGCACGGAAGCGGCGGATGAATCTGCTTTTTCTGAGCTCTTTCCGTTTTGCTCTCGTATTTTCTCTCGGCTTTATCAATGCCTTTACCAGTGTTCATCTGGGTTCATCAGGGGTGACTTTGACCTGCTTTCACATGCGATAATTCGATCAGCCACATGCAAACGGTCAAGCTAACCATCGCCTACGACGGCTCAGACTTCCACGGCTGGCAACTCCAACCCGGCCTGCCAACGATCCAAGGCGCCCTCCACGACGCCATCCGCCAAATCACGCAGGAGCCAATCACCATCCACGGCGCCAGCCGCACCGATGCCGGAGTTCACGCCCTAGGCCAAGTCGCGCATTTCAAAACTCACTCCACTCTCGACGCGCAAGAAATTCAGCGCGGCCTGAACGCGCTGCTCCCGCCAACAGTACGCGTCGTCGCAGCCCAAGAAGTCGGCCAGGATTTTCACGCGCGCTGGCTGGCTCAAGGAAAAACCTATCGCTACCGCATCTATCGCGGTGAAGTCCTGCCGCCCTTCGATCACCGGCGCGTCTTCCACTATCCCTGGCCGCTCGACGAAGCTGCTATGTCCGCCGCGGCCCGCGCCTTCGAAGGCCAGCACGATTTCAGTTCCTTCGCCGCTTCCACTGGCTCCGAAGAAGACGACAAAGACCGCGACATGCAGCGCATAATCCATTCCTCCGAAATCGTTCGCGACCCGAACCACGACGAAATCGCCTACGTAGTCCGCGGCCGCTCCTTCCTCCGTTACATGGTGCGCAAGATCGTCGGCACCCTAATTGAGGTCGGCAAAGGCCGCTTAGCCCCCACCGACATCCCAGAAATTTTCGCTGCCCGCGACCGCTCCCGCTCTGGGCCCACAGTCCCCCCCGAAGGCCTCTACCTCGTAGCCCTCGAATATCCCGACCCCACCGATTCCCGAGCCATGCATGCGGCGCGCCGCCACGAACGAACCACGTAGCGCCGGCGCTTGGCCGGCGAATCGGTGTTGGTAGCATAGGCAATCTTGCCTGTGCTCGGCGCTGGTTCATGCTACGAACCGTGAATGAAAAAAACAGCCTCAACCCGGCACCGATTTCGGTGACTTGGTGTCACTATTCTCTAAGATACCTTTGCGGGAGGATAAATGCAGAGCGACCCGGCAGGATGGGAGCTGCAAAGTGTAAACCATCCCCTTGACCTGACGTCGAAGCTCGCCGTCATCTATCTGATGATATCCGCGCTGGTATTTCTCGTGCTCGCAATTCGTTTTCTCCCGATACTGAGGCAACTCCGGGCATCCGTAACCGTGTTGCGTACAGAAAATACCCAGACGGCTCACGCCGATGGTCAGCACGTGAACGCAGAGAACCCAGCGAGGCACCAGTTCAGGGGAGCCAGCGCGGCCATTGAGGCCGCGCTGCTGGCTCTGAGGAAATGGATCCAATTGACGGCCTTAGTACTTCTCGCGTATTCCGCAACTGAAATCGCCGACCTGCTTCGGGGAATCTCGCTGAATAAAATGATCGGAATTAGCGCGCTGTCGGGATCGCTCGCACAGATTGCTTTGATGTGGATGTTCGCGTTTTGGCTTATGGTCGCCTTGTGGATTGCCCATTGGATTCTCAGCCACGGGTTGACGCGCGGCGCTGGTCCGCGAACAGACTCCTTTCGCTGATTCGATACCTAAAACTACGAAGAGCGCCCGCGCGGAGTGCGTCAACCAAAGATAGCGTCACGCGCAAGCTCTAAACCTCGGCCGTCATGGCGCATTTCAGTTACAATCACGAAAGAAATGGCGGTCCCTTCACAGCTCGCTTCACCTCGCTCGCGCGCGGTGGCTACCACTGACTCCATCAACCCCGCCACGCAGCAAGTAAACGCCCAATTTGCCGTGACGCAGCCCTCCGACTTGCCTGCGATTTTCACGAGCGCCCGCAGCGCGCAAAAAGCGTGGTGCGACCGCCCTCTGCGCGAACGCTGCGCCATGCTGCTCCGCCTGCGCGACGCTATCTTCACGCGCCGCGAAGAAATCGCCGACGCAATCTCACGCGAAGCAGGGAAGCCGCGCGTCGAAGCCATCTTCGCAGAAGTGCTCCTCGCGCTAGACACGGCCGATTTCCTCTCACGCCAAGTCCCGCGCTGGCTGCGTCCCGAACGAGTGCCGCGTCACAATCTCGCCATGAAGGCGAAATCCGGCTGGCTGGAATTCGATCCGCTGGGCGTCGTCGCGATCATTTCGCCGTGGAATTATCCGTTCTCGATTCCCATGGCCCAAGTAATTCCGGCGCTCGCGACGGGCAACGCCGTGCTGCTGAAGCCGTCGGAACTGACGCCTTGGTGCGGTCAACTAGTCGGCGAACTCGTCGCGCAGGCAAAATTTCCGCCGGGCCTGGTGCAAGTGCTGCAAGGCCGCGGCGATCTCGGCGCAGCAATAATCGAAGCCGGGCCGGACAAAGTTTTCTTCACCGGCAGCGTCGCCACAGGCCAGCGCATCGCCCAAGCCTGCGCCAAAAAACTAATTCCCTCGGTCATGGAACTCGGCGGCAAAGACGCAATGATCGTCCTCGCCGACGCCGATCTCGAGATCGCCTCCAGCGCCGCCGTCTGGGGCGGCTTCATGAACTGCGGCGAAACCTGTATTTCCGTCGAACGCATTTACGTCGAACAGCCAGCAGCTGAACGCTTCACGCAACTCTGCGTCGAGAAAACGAAAAAGCTGCGCGTCGGCCCCGCCACCGATCCCGACGCCGAAATCGGTCCAATGATCCGCGTGGCCCAACTGGAAAAAGTAGAAGCGCAACTACACGATGCCGCCGAGCGCGGCGCGCAAATCCTTACAGGAGGTAATCGCCGCCCCGACCTAGGCGCCAATTTTCTGCAACCCGCCGTGGTGACGAACGTCGATCACTCCATGCAGCTGATGCGCGAAGAAACATTCGGCCCCGTGATCGCCATTCGCGCTGTCACCACCTCCGACGAAGCCGTCGCGCTCGCCAACGATTCTCCCTTCGGCCTAAGCGCCAGCGTCTGGACCACCGACAACCGCCGCGGCCGCGAAATCGCCTCCCGCGTGCGCGCCGGTTCTGTGATGGTCAACGACGTCGCCAGCTACTACGGCATCACCGAAGCCCCCCACGGCGGACCCGGCGCAAGCGGCTGGGGACACACCCATTCCCGCCTTGGACTGCTCGAAATGGTTCGAGTAAAATACATTGATGTGGACCGCCTGCCGCGCATCGCGAAATCCTGGTGGTTCGGTTACACTGCCGAACTGGCCGCAGCAGCCAACGCGTTCGTCGAGGTGCTGTTTGCGCCCAGCTGGCGACGCCGCCTGGCAGCAATGACAAAGAAGCACGGAGCACACGGAGTAATATTCCGCCGCGACAGAATTTGAGGTTGCATTGAGGCAGGGAATTAAAGGATGTAGACGAAGTATGGGGTGTAGAGGAGGCAAGAGCGGAGCGCGGTGCCGGTGTCTCTGTGTTCTCCGGTTTTACTCTGTGTCCTCTGTGTCAAATCTTTTGACTCGGCCTTTGAAGTTGCGAACTCATATACACAGGAGCGAATCGAATGACCGACGCAACTCCAGAAACTCCAACGCCACCAGCCGCTCCAGCAGCTGCGACACCAGCACCCGCAGCCACCGCCGCGCCAGCAGCCGAACCGGAAGCCGCCGCAGGCCCGAAAATCAAACCGAAAAAACCCACCATGCGAGCCTGCGACGAAAAAGACGCCAAAGGCAAGCTCTGCTGCGGCCATCTAAAACGCTGGTACGACTATCCAAAAGAAATCGAAGCCCTGGTCGGCAAAAAAGCCGAAATCTATCGCTGCGAATTTTGCCAGACAATCTACAAACCCGGCCATACAAAGGCCCCGCGCAGCTACACGATTCGCTATTAAGGACCAGCCGCGCAGATCGCCAGCGCGCGTGAGAATTGAGCGCCCGTAGCCAACTCATAAAATGAAACACGAGCTTATCCACGACTGGAACACCTACACCGGCGCTGAAATCCCCACTACCCGCCGCGTCGCCCTGAATGACGAAACTCTGCGCGACGGTCTGCAAAATCCCTCCGTCCGCGACCCCAGCATCGCCGAAAAAATCGAAATCCTGCACCTCATGGAATCGCTCGGAATTGACACGGTGAATATCGGGTTGCCGGGCGCCGGCCCGCGCGCCTATACCGACACCGAAGCCCTCGCGCGCGAAATCGTCACGTCGCGCATGAAAATCCGCCCCAACTGTGCTGCGCGCACGCTGAAGAACGACATCCAACCCATCATCGAAATTTCCGAAAAAGTTGGCCGCCCCATCGAAGCCGCCACGTTTTTGGGCTCAAGCCCAATCCGTCGCCTCGTCGAAGATTGGACCGTAGAACATCTGCAACGCACCACCGAAGACGCCGTGAAATTCGCCACCGCAGCGGGGCTTCCAGTGATGTACGTCACCGAAGACACCATCCGCACCGACCCCGCAACAGTAATCACGTTATATTCGACCGCAATTCGTGCCGGCGCGCGCGCCGCGGTGCTGTGCGACACGGTCGGCCACGCCACTCCGCGCGGCGCCTACAATCTAGTAAAATTCGTCGTCGAAGAAGTCGTAAAACCATCCGGCGAAAAAATTCGCGTGGATTGGCATGGCCACAACGATCGCGGCCTGGCGATCGCGAATTCGCTCGCCGCCATCGCCGCGGGGGCCGATCAAGTCCACGCCGCCGCGTTAGCTTTGGGCGAGCGAGTAGGCAACACGCCGATGGAATTGATGCTAGTCAACCTGCGCCTGCTAGGCCTGATCGAACAGGACCTCTCGAAGCTGAAGCAATATTCCGAGGCCGTTGCGAAAGCCACGCACACGCCGATTCCGCCGAATTATCCGGTCGTCGGCCGCGACGCATTCCGCACCGCCACCGGCGTGCACGCCGCCGCCATCGTGAAAGCCTACAAGAAAGGCGACCAGGAGCTCGCCAATTCCATCTACAGCGGCGTCCCCTCGCATCTCTTCGGCCTCGAGCAAATTATCGAAATCGGCCCGCTCAGCGGCCGCTCAAACGTAATCTACTGGCTCCAAAAGCGCAGCATCACCGCGAGCGACGAGCTGGTAGATCGCATCTTCGCCGCCGCAAAACAAGCCGAGCGCATCATGACCGAACAGGAAATACAAGCGATCATCGCCTCCGCCCCAGCTGCAGCCAAAACCCGCTAGACACAATCGTCGCGCGCAGCTTCGCCCTCGGAATGACAGTCCCCGCTGATGTCTGTAAACTGTACGACAGGCGCGGCGCACGGACCTTCGACCCAGCGCGCAAAACTTCGCCGCACGAATCTCGTGAAACTCACACTAATCTGCTGTATCTTTCTGATGATGGCCACACTCTACGCGCGCGCTGCCGGTGACTC
>Ga0210390_10002415_pt1 | contig 16614 bp, 14 predicted proteins | sample IncBWH11OmetaG_FD_161050 | JGI IMG/M metagenome (GOLD analysis project Ga0210390, IMG submission 161050) | Forest soil microbial communities from Barre Woods Harvard Forest LTER site, Petersham, Massachusetts, United States - Inc-BW-H-11-O ... | reverse complement strand
CCCCAGCGCCCCATAGTGGATGGTCAGGAATCGCTGCGGCACCAGCACCTGCTGAGCCAGCAAGTGAAGCACCGGCAGAGCCAAGCCCAGCAGCGGTGGCAGCTGCCTTGGCTGCGGTTCCACCCACAACAGCGGAGCCCACCACACCAGCAATCTGGCCGGTTGTAGTCGCTGTTGGGTTGTCCTTCTGTGATTGCGCAGTTGCCGCCTGTTGAGTTTCAACAGAACTGCCACCGAGCCACGCAGGCAGAAGTGAATTGACTTTCTGTGCAGCGGTCAGCAGGTTGTAGTCATGCGTGCCGATGTTCTGCGCCATGGTGTTGGCGAATGCGTCAAGTGAATCGAATGGGTTCGCTGGTGGCACTGCTGGTGCTTCTGGACGAATGGCACCGGTTGCAGGGATGTCATCGAACGCACCAGCCTGCTGCACTGGTGCAGATACTGGTGTAGCAGCTGCTGCGGGCGCAGCAACGTTGATGTCATCAAAGGCACCCATTACTGAATCTTCGCGCCGTGGTTGATGAGGTATTCATACGCCTCATCAAAGGTCATGCGGTTCTTGGTGGCGAATGAGCGCACATCATCGAGGTTGCCAGTGCGACCGGCAAGACCCTTAGATGCAGCGCCACTCTGTGGTGCGGTGCCGGTCACTGGGGTTGGCAGGTTCTGACCCTGAGCGTTGGCACGTTCTAGTTCCTGCTTCTTCAAGCCGATGTTGTCAGATGCAATCTGGTTAGCCGTGTTCAGCTGGTCACGCAGTGTGGCCAGAGGCAACTTGCTGATCTTGGTTGCATCCTGTGTTGCTTCCAGCAATGGACCCATTGCGCGGGCTGAGCCCGTGCCGCCACCTGCGGCTGAAAGCGTCTGACTGATACGCTGGACGTTGGCAAACTTCGCAGCCTCACGAACCTGTGCATAGTCAGGGTCATTGCCGAAGTTGGTATTAAGGTCACCCAGCACGCTGGTTGGTAGACCACCCTTGTTGCCCTTGGCCGTGAGACGGTCAATTGCCGCAATCGTCTTGTTATTCTCGTCAATGACTGACTGCTGACCCACGATGGCCTGCTGAGCAGAACCAACCGCACTGCCGACCTTGCTGGCGGTCTCGGTCTGGCTGGCTGTGGCTGTAGCAGAGGCACCGCGTGCCTTAGAGGCAGCAGCAGCCTGAGCGATGATTGGTGCATCATGCGCAGCATCGCCATTCAAGCCCAATGCCTGCCTTACGACTGGGTCGCGTGCAGCGGCTGTTGGATTCTGGAAGGCCAAGTCCTGTGCGGTGGCCAAGTTCGTAGCCCCCGCTGAGGCGCGTGAAGATGCAGCGCCAGCCTCTGCGGTCATGGTCTCATTCTTCAGCTTCGCAGCCTGTGCGGCAGCTGGTGAGTTCTGTGCAGCGCTCTGGAACGTGCCCAAGAAGGCAGGGTTCTGTGTGTCGGCAGACCACAACTTAGTCTGTGGGTCTTGCTGAACCTTCACACCAGCCTGCTGCAACTTAGGTGCCCAATAGTTGGGCATGTCGTTGAGCAGCTGAGTTGCTGTCAATGGGGTAGCGCCGCTGGTGCTAAAGCCCAGATATGCTTGGTTGGCGGTCTCTTCGTTGACAGCTTGTCTGTGTGCATCTTGCTTCGCCGTTAGGTCTGCTTGGGATGTCTGTATTGCTGCCAACTTTGACTGAATGTCTACATTCTTCGCATCGAATTCCTGACCCTTCTGAATCTGACCAGCTGCCCATGCCAACACGGTTGATGGGTTCGCACCCTTCGCAATGGCATCCTTGGTGACTGAATTAATCATGTCACTAGAGAACATGTTAGGACGGCCAGAGGGTGAGAACATTGGACCGTCAACATGACTGACTGGGTTGCCGTTCTCATCTAGGTACTGGTCATTGGGTGCTACGGTCCACTTAGGATTGACACCGGGCTTGGTGACAGGCATCGAGCCATCAGGGTTGGGCTGCTGCTGAGCCTGCGCAGCGGCAGAGAACGCAGCCACCTGAGACTGTGCAAGAATCTGCGCGTCTTTGTACTGTTGCGCTTCAATCTGGTTCTTCAGCTGTGCACTCTGCGTCTCCTGTTGAGTGAGCGCACCTTGCTGTGCCGCAAGGTTAGTCTGTGCAGCCTGTTGAATCTGATTACCCAATGGAATTGGGGTTGTGGGATGTGTTGTGTACATCCCTTGAAGTGCAATTGTTGGGTCTAGGTCTGCCATGATTAACCTGTTGGTGGTGCTGAGTACGTAAAGCCACCATTGCCGTCTGGTGTCGCGTACATCGTTGCCTGATTAGATGGACCACCACCGTACGGTGTAATGGTTGCAGGGTTCGCTGTGTTGTATGGGCTGTTGGGGTTGTTATACATCGCATAGAGCGAGCCCAACGTGCCTGCGTTGTTGCCGATACCGTTGATTGCTGAACCGTATGCATTGGCAGCACCGATGGTGCCCGCAGCTGCTGCGTTGCCGTAGCCACCGAGTGCCGATGCACCAGATGAGCCCAGTGTGTTCAAACCACTCTGCGTTGAGTTCGTGGCAACCTGTCCACCCGTGCCCAGTGCGTTCAGTTCGTTGAACAGCGTGCTCTGAGTCTGTTGTGAGTTCTCGTAAGCCTGATTGAAGTCAGTGCTTGCAAGGCCGCTTGCGTATTGCATGGCAGCCGTAAGCTGAGCACCTGAGCCTGTCTGACCAGAGGCCGCACCCGCACGAGCAGCCGCAAGCTGCGTCTGAGTGTTGATGAAGTTGTAGTCAGGTGACAGGAAGAAGGTTGAAGGATTGTATGGGTTCTCAAGGCCACCGTAGCCAAGACCACCCGCTGTGGTTGGACCACCTGCTGTGCTCGTTGGTGCAACGCTTGGGTTGTAAGTGGTGCCACCTAGATTGCTTCCACCCAGTGAACCGGGTTGTGTGAGCGTGCCCGGTGACTGACTGCCACCAGTCGTGCGGCCATAGACTGGCTGAATGTTGGGTGACAGTGATGGGCTGGTTGGGTTGCCGGGGCCTGTGTTGTTCCAGTTGTAGCCTGATGCTGGGCCATTCCATGACAGGCTTGACTGTCCATTGGTGCCGTTGAACTGAATGTTTGGTGTGCTGAAGTCAGGACTGATGTCTAGATTTGGTGTCAACCCCATCAGATAGGCAAGCTGGCTCTGCGCATAGCCACCCAGTTCACGCGATGGCAACTGCATTCCAGCAGTCGCATTGAAGATGTTGCTAGACAGTCCTTCCTGTGCCAGTGCGGCCTGTTCCTGCTCACCGGCGGCTGTTGTGGCAGCACCGGCCTGCTGGCTGGCCCCATAGAGACCAGCACCGGCAGAGAGCACCCCACCAACTACTGCACCCCATGGCATCTTAAGCCACCTCTCTATTCACACAGAGCCATACGGCATCCGTGAGTGCGGTGACTTGATGCAACATGTTTGCCTCGATGACCACGCTGACTGGCTTGTCAGATGCATCGAGGGTCACGGCATAGGCGTCAGTCTTTAGAATGACACGCCCAGAGAGCAGCACAGACAAGTGCGCGTAAGCGTGCTTGTGCTGAATGCAGGTCATACCCTTCTTGAATGGCGTGACTTTGATAGACACACCAGCGCCGTGAAGGTCAGTGCCAATGTCTACATTGATCCCTTCTTTTAGTCCTAGCTGGTCTGCTAGTTGTTTGACTGTTGAACATCCCATGTCTTTCTTGTTCTCGTTGTTTAAGTGAATAGCACGCCACCAGCTTGCAAGCTGACAACGCTTGATGCGTCGCTGCGTGCCTGAATGGTGCTGCCCGCGCCGAGTATCGCGCCGATGGCTTGATAGACGCTGAATGGCTGGCCCGGCGCTAACGTGCCAGACCAGATGAGTGAAGATGGCCCCGCCAGTGCACCCGTTGGGCACAGGTAGACGTAGCAGGCATGAGCCAAACCGTCTGTGTTGGTGACGCTTAGTTGATTAATCTGAAGCGTTTCACCCACTGGCACGGTGTAGTAAGTGGTGACACCAGCGGTCAGCAATACACCGGGAACCAGTGGTGTTGGTGTGAAGGTTGATGCCATGGCTTATGGGATGTAACCGACGATGCGCAGCGTGAGTGATTGCCACCCACCATTGCCGCCGTTGTTGTATGTTGGAACGATGAACTGGAAGATGCCATTCGCATTCAATGGATACTCTGCACCGGGGTTGTAGCCCGCCTGAGACATGATGCCGCCGTAGTTCTGAGTGCCCGCAGCGCACAGGATGCGTGTGTCTGTCTGTGGGTTGTTCGATGCGTTGCCGTAGCTGGTGCTGATGCGGTAGCAGGCAAAGGCCAAGTCAACCGTGCCACCAGCCGCTGAGCCGCCCTGCAAGCCATCGCCAAAGCCATCAATGATGACTGCGGAGACGCCAAGCGGAATGCCCGCTGATGAGTTCGCATTAACTGAAGTCCAGCTGACTTCTGATGCGCCACTGAAGAAGCTGTAAGGACTTGCCAAGAAGACGGGCTTGCCGGGGCCGGTCTGCCACGCAATAGTGTTGGCACCGGTGACGGTCAGCACGTTGCCCGTGTTGCCGGTGGTTGATGGGGTCAGAGCCAAGAGCGCATTAGGCTGTGTGACCTGACCTGTGCCACCCTGACTGACTGGTATTACAGATGCATTGGTCAGAAGCACCTGACCGTTGACCGTGAAGGTTGCCGCATCGGGGAAGCTGACTGACGTGTTGGTGATGGTGCCAACAGGTGTGCCACCGCAGAAGATGGTCAGCGTGTCTGTGGCTGTGTTGTAGCCAAAGCCACCATTCAGCACACCTTCCGATGTGGTCAGGCTGATGTTCGCTGACTTCGTGCCGATGACTTCGAAGCCACCGACAGAGGTAGAATTAGAGCCAAAGACAGCGTCATAGATGCCTGAGTCATACTCGGTGTTGGCACCGGGACCAAAGGCAGTTAGACCGCTGAATATCTTGTTGCCGGTGACCGTCTGCTCAGTCGCGATGAGCACTGCACCGTTGAGCAATCCAGTTCCCCAGCCAATATTATCTTCAACCCATTGCTGCGTGCCGAACTGGTCAAAGGCAATGAACTTGTAGCTGATGTTGGCCTGTAGGAAGACATCCCCGCGCCCAGCGCTGTCTAGCACCACTGGGTTTGGGTTGTTCGCAGTCGCACCACTGGTGGTGAAAGTTACTGCGTTGTTCAGCGTACCGGCAGAATACGTGTTGATTGTGCCGTTGCTGAGTGGAACACCGTTAGCGTCAAAGAATTGACTCTTGATGAACGGCATTGGAATTGTCTGAATTGTCATTCTTCTTGTTCTCTCTAGTCAGTTGCTTATTTAGGTGTTAGTGGCGGGAACCGATGTACCAGCCAAGGGCGCTGCCCACTGCTGAAACAACCAGACCCCACACGGTGGCCCTGCCCTTCATTCGGTTGTGGGACGCTTCAAGTTCATTGACGCGGCTGTCCAGTTTGCTGGTGGTCTCGATGGACACGTCCAGCTTCTTGTCAATGCCTTTGACCGTAGCATCAAGGCTGCCCAGCATCTGGCTCTGATCTAGCAGCACCTTGTTCTGGTCTCTGAGAACGCCTAGCAGCACGTCCCTGTTGTCATCGCTGTTTGTGCTCATGGGATTCTCGGGAATGTTGTTGCTCTTGGTAGGTTGGGCTGCACAGTTCTAGGGGTCACAGGCAACACGTAGTAAATCCATATCCATGGCTGTGGCTGGCCATTGGCGGTGAGGTAGTTTGCAGCACCTTCACCCACTTCATTGAAGTTGCCACCAACGCCATTGGCTGTGCCGCTGGAACTCTGAGCACCTGTGTTCTGGAGTGCCACGGCGCTGAACTGGTAGATGGTGCCACCCACCAGCTGATTGCAGTTGATGTTGCCCGCCACGCTGTTGGCTTTGATGGTCAGAAAGCCATTGAACAGCTGACGGCAGCCAACCGTGTTGGCAGTGTTGGCCAGCGTATACATCACACAGACATTTGCGTTTGCCATGTTATATCTGCGCGACCCAAGGTGTAAAAGCCTGCCCGATGCCCGCAGGAATCAGCTGACTACCAGAACCAAAGTATGTGTAGTTGTAGGTGGTGCCGTTGAAGGTGTAGGACAGAGTGTCACCACGCTGAGGGGATGGGACAGAAGAGCCAAGGCAGTCTCTGAGCAATCCTCTGAATCCAGCAGTGCCAGAGACTGTGCCCCTACCGCTAACGCCAATGCGGCAGAATGGATACCTTCCCGCACTCAGCGCACCTGCTGTCAGATAAGGGTCAAGACCGGGAATCTGGTTCCACGTATAACAGGCACCCATCAAGAAGTTGGTTGTTGTGGTTGTTGTATTGGCTGGCTCTGAGATACCGATGAAGTTTAGTCCACCGGTAACATTGGCAAAGTTCTGGGATGCTGCCACGGCAGCAACGTTAGCAAGTGCCAAGGGATATGGGTCTGTGGTGAGTGGCATGAATGAATCGTAAGTGCCCATATACCAAGCGCCGCCGTTGCTTGGTGTGCTGGTGTTGGCGCAGCTAATAATCACACGGTCAATGAGCACGCTGTAATAGAACAGCATGCCGTTGCCGGTGGTTGGGAAGGAGGTGATGTATCCCATCGTACAGACATTGCCGGAGTTGTTACAGGTGTTGGCACCCTGACCAGATGCCAGCGTGTTGGCAGCGTTGGCGCAAGGCATAGAGCCAGCCACTGGTGGGAAGCCCGTGACGCTGTTCTGAGTCACGGTGTTATAACCGGCTGCAATGGTGAAGTAGCAGTTGGTTTGCGCTGTCACGTCCGTTGCTATTCCAATGTACCAGTCATTGCCAATGGCATTGTTGGCACCGGGTGACTTGTACCAAGACCACACAGAAGAAGTGTTGGCGGGGCCAGCGTTGCTTGTGTTCGCATTGATGAACACAAAGCCCACATTGACCATGTCGCTGAACAGGTTGCTGAAGACAAGATTCATGCAGTTTGCTGCGATGATTGAGCCGGTGCGATATACCATGTGATTCTCTTTAAGGGTGTGTGATATTTAGGGGCTTAGCCGTTGATTGAGTAGCTAAGACCATCAAGTGAAATGAAGAAGACGTTGCTGCCCGCTCCTGTTCCCATTGTGCTGCCTGCAATCTGCATCGCACCGTTGGGGAACATCTGAACACCCGTGACGCAATAGGTGACGGTGGCCCCAGTGTTGTTTGCTGACACACAGTTCCAACGGCTGTTGTTGGCAGGCAGTGGAAAGCCATTCGCGATGTTCACGGATTGAAACGTTGACACTGCAACATTCACGGCACCAATCAACACGCCTCTGATGTGCACGATGCCGAATGGGTCTGCCCAATAGCTCACGGGGTTGTATGTCGCGACCGCGCCGTTATAGGAAGTGTTCACCGTGGCGCTTGTCCATGGATAAGCGACATTCATTTGTGAGGCATCTATTACTTGAACTGTCATGATGGAACCTTATGGAGCAATGAGGGTGTTGTAGCTGCAACCGTCCAAGCTGACAAAGTTTAGGTTGCCTGTGCTGCCGAGTGGGCTGGCGGTGCAGATAAGCTGCAACGCATTGTTGTTCCACAAAAGCGCACGGATGCCACCCGTGGTGCCTTGCGTGTTGCCTGCTATCACGCTGAACGTTGTCAGATTCGCGGGTACGGGGAAGCCATTGGCAACGTTGACTGATGTGGCAGAAGCCAGCGTGGTGTTGACGTTGGGTTCAAGCAGACCCTTCAAGTGACAGATGCCAAACGGGTCCACCCAATAACTCACGGGGTTGTATGGGCTGATATTGCCGTTGTAACCGGTGGCAATCGTGGCCTTTGTCCACACAGGAATGAATGGGACGTTGTTGACTGACACACCTGCGCCCGTGATGGTCAGGTAGTTGCAAGCGCCATTGGCTGACACAAACTGTGCGCAATAGTCACTGGCGTTGGTGCCTGCGCCAACATAGAGACCCAGAGAGTTGCCAACGTTCGAGTTGCCAGCAATCTGCAAGCCATACTCGTTGTTGGCTGCGCCGATGTACAAGGCTTCCTGACCCGGCCCAGCATCAATGGTCACTGGCGTGGTGATAACCAAGCCATTCACATTGCTGTATTGAATGTTGGCCGTGCCCGCGATGTTGCCGTTGTTGTTGAACAGCAGGTCTGTGTTGGCGCTGTTCAGCAGCACATTGAACGCAATGTTGCTCTGGGTCGCGCCGTTCGCAGACGCCACTACATTGACGGTGGCAGTGTTGTTGAAATTGACGTTGCCGCCACCGTTGACCAGTGTGCCGTTAGCTGCCACTGCTGCCAGAGCGAACACGTAGGACGCCATAGCCTCTTGCACACCAATCTGGTCACCAGCCACGCAGTTGCTGGTAAACGTTAGGGTGGTGCCGCTGAGCGTGAAGTGTAGGGTTGGCAGCTGCTGCAAACCGTTGCGGGTCACGTCAACATAGTTGATGCCGGGTGGCAGGTTGGTCAGGTTGAAGACTGACTGATTAGTTGTGGCGGTGAACTGCTCAAACAGCATGGCGGTCTGTGCCACGCTGTTGGCGTAGATGTTCGCGTTGGCTTGGAACTGCACCACCTCAAGGAAGGCCACATTGAAGAGGGTGTTGGTGCTCAGGTCATTGCGAATGCCAATGTACATCGTTTGGTCACCAGCACTGGCTGTCTGGCTGGTGTAATACCATGGGTAAGTGATGGTGTAGGTGTTGACCGCAATGCCGTTGGCTGCAAGGTACAGCTGGGCGTTGCTGTTCGAACCACCACGCACCACTAAGTCCCAATCCGCCGCGACCGTGTTGGCAACGATGCTTAGCTGAGTGACAAGACCAATGCCGACGTTGGGCACGCTGTAGTAGGTATATTGAGTGTTCTGCGTCAACGCACCCAGCGTGATGTTGGCATTGCTGATGTAGTTGTTGCTGTAGTAGACACCCCCGCCACCACCGTTGCCGCCAGAGGCCACCAGTCTGGTGTCAATCTGTACCTGTCCGTTGGCTTCCTGCGTGACGTTGATATTGCTGGTGTTGCCTGATGCGACGCTGGCCAGAATGGCATCAACGTTCGCGGTGAATGCAATGTTGCTCTGGGTCGCACCATTGGCGCTGACAGAGACGTTGACCGTGGCCGTGTTGTTGAAGTTCAGGTTGCTGGTGTTGGACTGAACCACGGTTCCGTTCGCGTATACACCATCGCTGTTGGCCTTCGCATAGGCCGCGTTGGCTTCTGCATACGCTGAGTTGGCCTGCCCATATGCTGAGTTGGCCTGTCCGTACGCTGAGTTGGCTTGGCCATATGCAGAGTTGGCCTGACCGTATGCAGCGTTGGCTTGCGCATAGGCCAAGTTGGCTTGACCGTTCGCGGTGTTGGCTTCGGCATAGGCTGAGTTGGCCTGTGCGTACGCTAGGTTGGCCTGACCATAGGCCGCGTTGGCGGTCGCAGAAGCATTGGCGCTGTAGACGCTGGGCACAACGAGGCCCGTGGCATCGAGCAGCTGAAACCCAAAGTTATTGACGTAGAAGAGACCATAACCGGGTGGCAGCACGGCAGAATAGATGACACTGCTGCTGACTGCGGTCTGAAGGATGACCTGCGCCAGCTGGGTGTTCGCGCTGTCTTCGTTGACCAGCGACATGAAGCTGACCAGCTGTGTCTGGTTGTTCTGAGCAACGATGGTGAACTGAGCGTTGCTGTTGACCAGTGCCGTTGTGGTGTTTGGTGTGAGCCCCAGAGAGTTCAGCAGTGCCCACGACGCAGTGACCACAACATTGCTGTTGTTGCAGTTGACCGTGGCGCACAGTGATTGGTATGGAGCGAATAGAGTTAGCATGTTATCTCAGCGGCACACCCGAAGCGTTCATGACTTTGAAGCCATCCGCGTCAAACACGAGCGTGTAACCGGGTGGTAGGAAGACACGTTCAAGCACGTCAATGGGAACCCCACTGCTGTTGTTATAGATGGCAAGGTTGGCGCTGATGACATCGGCGTTGTAGATGGTCAACAGTTGCAGGTCTTGCGTTGAACCCAGCGTTGCTGGCGGTCCAAGGAGCACACATTCAGTGTTGCTGTTGCTGCTCGTGATGTTCGCGTTGGGGGTGCTGCTGCCACCCAGCACGTCATTCCAACAGACATAGATGTCCAAATTGGCATTGCTGTCTGGTAGTGCCGCCAGATACATGTTGATGTTGAGAATGATGGCAATATCAGACAGGTTGATAAGGTCAAGCACGTCGGCCGCAGTGGTGACGCTGTTCGCTGCCTGCTGGGTCTCAACTGCCTGTATGCCCACTGAGAGCGCAGAGGCTGACTGAGTCAGGATGAACTTGACCTTCTCTTCAAGGTTCTGCACACGCTGGGCAGATGGGTCAGCCAAGATGGGTGCGTAGCTTGACGTGACCGTGTTGTTGCCACTGCCGCCAGTGTTGGCAAGCGCTGCACTAATCTCTTGGAAGTAAGTGACCCATGGGGGCGTCAGGTTGCCCTTCTTGTCAGCGATTGGTGTCTGCCATGGCGGTGTTGGCGTCAGTGCCGGAGTGGTGGCCATGGTTACACCTTCATTGCTTCAAATTCGATTGCTGCACCAAACAGGCTGAGTGCACCAGATGCATAGCGCACCCTGAAGACGCGATTGCGCCCATAGGACAGACGCCACCATTCAACTGGGCCACCGTATTGACCGGTTTGACCCACTGGCATTGATATTTCATCGCTGTAGTTGTAGCCGCCATCATCAGACCAAGACAGCATGACCTGTGGGTTATCAACTACGCTGGTGGTGAAGGTGCTGCTGACGTTGTAGTCAAAGAGCACATTCGCAACGATAGGATTGCTACATGCCGTCACCATCGAGTTGTATTGCGTCTGGTATGGGTTCCAGTGGAAGTGAGCAATGCCCGCACTTGGACTGTTCGCGGTGTAGGTGGCTGCGCTGGCGAAGTAGATTTGAACGTTTGCGCGGCCGTCAATGAACTCCAGATAGTTGAATGCCGTCTGTGCTGGGGTCAACGAACTGTTGGCGATCCACAAGTCAAAGCCCGTTGGCGTGGTGCCCAATCCCGTCTCAGTCTCAGCAATCGCTGACACGTTGAACGTGACGGCGCTGTTGGGTGAGAGGGTGCCGAAGCCCGCGCCGCCATAGAAGGCAGCAGAGGCCGCATAACCGTAGTTGGTGCAGCCACCGGGAACCGTAGAGGCATGAACGTTCAAGGTGTTCTGCGTCTCGGTGCTCGTTGTGTTGTTGATGTTGATGTAACTGCCAATGCCGGTCTGACAGAGCAAACGGAACCTTGAATAGAAGATAAGGTTCATTTCGTTGCTGATGTGCGGGGCCTGACGCAGCAGGTTGATGTAGGCACCGTTGTCAGTCGCATTGGTGCCATCAATGGCGTAGACCATTGGCTGACTGTAGTCACCACAAAGCACCTGACCGTTATAGAACCATGTGAAGTCAGGCAGCCAACGCTGTTGCGTGCCGTTTGGAACGCTGATGCTGCTCTGCCATGGCTGCACGGTGTAGGTGCGCTCATGCCATGTGTTCAGACCCAAAATGTTGGTGACGGTGGCGTCATACGCCCATGAACTCGTGCCGTTGTAAGGATTCACCACGTAGAACAAGCTGCCGTTCTCTTGGTAGCAGTAGCCGGTTGAACGGGTAATGTATGCCCCGTATTCCTGCAACTTGTAGTCAACGGTGAGGGTTGAGACCTTCTGCACACCGTTGCCAACAGTCATCAGCACCGTTGCGCCGCCGCGCTCACTCTGAGCCACCCAGAAGGCACCAATCTCTGACTTGGCCAGAGTGTTAGGGGCAAGGATACCCACCTCGTTGTATGGTCCCTGAAGACGTTGGAAGGTGGTTGTGCCGCCAACGTCGTACCAGATTTCACTGGTCTGTGTGCCCAGCAGCCACAGCTGGCGGTTGAGCACGAAGAAGGCCGCGATAGGGTCGGCGTTGCCTGACTTGCTGGCGAAGTTCAGCGCGTTGAATGGTCCGACGCTGAAGAGACTTGACCAATAGAAGAGCGTGGTGCCGGGCTTCGCGAAGATGAAGTAACCGTCATAGTAGTCAACGAAGTTGGAACCGTAGAAGGCTGGGTCATTGATTTGCGTCAATCCAGCAGTTGGGGCGCTGACGCTGAAGTAGTAGCCATAAGGACCATCAACAATGACGCACTGCTGGCCATTGTCTTTGATGGACACCTGACCGCGTGAAGTCAACAGCGTGCCGATGACCACCGCACCATATGGGAAGAAGGCCCCGGTGTGCATGTAGACGGTCTTACCGACCACAAAGATTGATAGGCCATTAGTCGTGGTGTAACCACCGCGACCGTAGCCATTGGGGTCATTGGCGGTGACGGTGGCCTGAGCGGCAGCGTTTAGAGACGTGGTGAGGCCAGAGCGGCAGTTGAGGCCACTGATTTGCTGGTTGCTACCTGTCTGATTCTCGTCAACCCAAGGGTACCAGTTGACTGCGCGTGAACAGTCAAACTGTGGATTCTTAGACGAATAACTTTGACCTATGAAGCCCCTCAACATCGTCATGTTTACTGAACCTCATCAGTGTAGATGTTATAAGCGCCACCACGTGAATAGACTCCCTGCGACTCGGCTGGGTAAGACATGCGGGTGGTGCGCTGGTTGTTCCACTTGATGTCGCGCTTGACGCTCAAGAGCAGCGCTGACAGGTCAGGTGGAATTGATTTGCCCAGTTCAGGTGCGAATGAGCACGCCAAGTCAATGCGCAGCGCACGAGCGTACGCAGGTGGCAAGGACAAGCCGGTGTTCAATTGCAGGTTGCTGTTTAGTGTCTGCCAGAAATTCAGGTAGAGCGAGCCATTCACGCTGGGCAGAGGCCACAGGTAAATGTTAGCAACGGGCCACTGTTCGTCCATGTAGATGGCAGTTGGCACCATGCTCTGAATGTTCTTGGTGCGGATCTGGCCAAACTCATCGGCAGACAGAATGTTCAGAGGTATGTCAGCCGTGGGTGTGATTGCTGGCTGACGGAAGGCCGCGAACTCCAGATATTGCGGACGCTGGGCCATGGTGAACGATGGCGGGTTAGCGCCATTGGTCAGGTCTGGACCAATCGTGTAGTAGTAGGTGCCGTCAGGCTGATAGGTGGGGTTGTTCAGCTGCGCGGTCAGGATGGTCATTGATGGAATCAACAGACCATCGGTGTTCCAGTGGTCAATGATTTCATTCAGTGTGTACAGCGCGTCATTCAACATGGTGCCATTCAATCCCTGTGTGCCACCAGTGGTTGCACCATCAGAACCAACACCAACGAGACGCAATGAACGTCTAATGAAATACTCAACGGATACGGTTTGCATGCGGTCGCCTCAAATGAAAACGGGGCGGGCAGATTTGCTCCACCCGCCCCGTTCTGTTTGTTGCCCTCTTTAAGAGAGGGTTCTTGTCGTTATCAGAGCCGATTAAGCCTGAATACGGCAGCCGAGTTCCTGTCTCACGACAGCCCAGCCAAAGAGAACGTCGAAGCGCTCGATGACTTGGTCAATAGAACCCTGATACTGCTTGACGTAGCGAATCTGCATGCCGTCTTGGTCATCGCCGACCACTTCGACTTCTGCACCGGGTAGGTCACGGGCCAGAGGTGCAACAGCGAGCGCGATAGCGTTCTTGTTGTACATCAGGTTGACCTGAGTGGTGGTGCTTGCAGGACCACACCATGTGACGGTGTTGCCAGCAACAGGCAATGAACCGCAGGTTGCGCCCTGATTCAATACCGCGTTGCTTGAGTAGGCAATTGCTGGGAAGACGCTTAGAACAACGTTGCCCAAACCAGCGCCAGTGTTGGCGGTTGCAGCTGCCGTGACCGTCCAGACCTTCAAGAAGCCTGTTGAGGTACGGTTCAATGGGTTGACATCGTAGACGCCAGCAATACAGAACTGGTCACCCTGCACAACTGTCGCTGCGTTGCCGATACCACCAACAGACAACACCACGTCGGCGTTGTTTGAAGTGATAGACACGGTGCCGTTGCCACGTGTGCCGGAAGTGAACTGCTGAATGTTTGGAGTCTTGTAGAAGTCTGCACCGGCCAACTGACCAATCACACCCTTAGTGAACATTTCACTGATGGTGGCTGAAGGGTTGAAGTTGATGAACAACTGAGGCTGCACGGTTGCAGACGCAGCTGGTGACAGTACGCAGTAACGCTCACCTGATGGTGCTGACTGCTCGTCGAGACGTGCCATTGCGTTGAAGAATGGCTGTGAAGCTGTCTGGACGCTGTTCGCTGACTGACCTAGCGTGTTGCCAGTCCACTGAGCAGGACCGGTTGAGCCGGGAAGCAGAGGAGTTGCCAACAGTGCAAAACCAGCATACGTGCCAGCGTAGTTGGCTGGGAAGTAGTTGCTGTTGTTGACTGAGTAGCCGACAGTTGCAGCGATGACACCCTGTGAGTCGATGTCGGAAGCCATCTGACGCATTGCTGGTGTAATCAAACGGTCTGACAGGTCATCAATTGCAAGTGCGCGGTCCTTGCTGGTGAACTCTACGAAGATGTTCATCTGGTTGTTAGCCTGAAGAACTGCGTAATTGTCAGTGATTGACTGCTGTGAAGGTGCTGGACCTGAAGTGGTCACGTAGCGTGGTGGGATACGAATTCTCATCGTGTCGCCGACCTTTGCGCCCTGAACACCAAATGAGCCGTCGAATGAACGGATACAACGATTGCCCATGCCGAGTTCGTTCTTAAGAACGATTAGAGCCTCGTACGTGATGACATCGTTTGTCTGGAATGAATTGGTAACCATGTTAGGAATGAACCTCGATTGTTGTTGTTATGGACTGCGTGGCTTAGGCTCTCTTGCCTAACGCCGAACGCGCCGCACGTCTTGCTGCCTCATATTCCTTCGTTGACATTCCGGGCTTGAACTCAAAGCCCGCAGTTGCCTTTGGGTTGGTTGAGCGCGGAAGATTCGCTGAAGGCGCAGGGGCCTTAGAGACGTTTGTCTTCTGTGTTGTTTCCTTTGACTGCTTTGCCTGTGCCTCAGATTCAAACTTGGCTTCTAGCTTGCCGATGTGCTTTAACTGTTGGGCGGCATTCATTTTGGTGAATGCTTTGGCTGATTCCGAGTCAGAGCCGATGTCATACGCAATGCGTGCACCGTGTTCTGATTCAAGGAGTGCTGCTCTTGAACTATCAAACATCTTCATGTTTGGGTCGTTCATCACAGACTCGAAGTCACCAGCGGGAAGACCTAGTTCCTTCTCAACCTCAGCGCCGCGTTCGCGGAACTTGGTGAATGAAGTCTGAATCTTCTCCTCAAATGCCTTCCTATCAGCTGCCTGTGTCCTTTCGAACTCGCGCTTCTCAGCCGTCCAGTCAAGTCTTGCGTCTTCGTATTCCGCAACGGTCTTGAACTTTGGGTCAGAGCGTTCAGGCTTTGGTTTGTCAAACTGCGGACCGTTAGGGGACGGTGACTTAGGAGCAGGTGTCTGCTTCGTCTCCGTGGCCTCACGCTCGGCTTTCCACTTGCGTAGGTTCTCTAGTTCTGTGCGGTGCTCGCGTTCGCGTGCGGCCAGTTGACTGAGTCTCTTCTGCGCTGCGGGTGACAAACCCTCAACAGTTTCATTTGGATCGGGTGAACCAGATGCTGGAGTCTGTGACTCAGCGGCTGTCTTTGTTGATGCTTCCGGGGCCTTACCACCACTTGCTGAAGATGGTGCTGATGCTCGTGTAGGGAACTTCTTCTCTACGGCAGCTGCATACTCGGGTGATCCGGGCTTCAAACGGCGGAACTCTTTGTCTGTCGCTAAGGCTGAAACTTGCTCCTTAGTGAAGGCGACGGGTTCTTGACCGGCAGATTGACTTGCGTTGTCCATGTTACTTCCTAACAGGTGGGCATGAGGTTTCCCCTCAAGTGGGCAGACGGTAGACGCGCCATCAGTCGCGGTCAGGAATGAACCTAACTTTGTTATTTAGGCATCGGCGCAGAGACGCATCATTCCCACGGTGCTTGTGGCCCGATGCGCTTTGTGATGGTGGCAACTGATGGGTCATACAACACGTAGTTGCGAGTGCCACGGCCAGCTTGGCGGCTGCCATCGTCCAAGTACTTGGCACCCGGCACACCAGCAGCCGCGAGCGCTTGGCTGGCTTGGGCATCCCCACCGAAGCGGCGAGACAACAGACCGTAAACAGTGCCCCCAGAGTCACCGTCACCAATTCCGCCAACTTCCATGGTGTATGCCTTGAAGGCGTTGGTCAGCTGTCTTGGCCCGTTGTCTGTAGGGTTCAGATAGCCCTTTGACTTCAGATAGTCGCGTGCCATTCCCTGCACTGCATCAGGCTGCTGGGCTAGTGGCTTGTCCCAATCCAACATGTTGGCGACGTGTTCATCAGGAACGTCTACGTGGTAGAAGTTGCCCTCTTGTCTGGTCACGTCGCTCTTCTTCATTCCCTGTGCCATGTCGGCAGCACGGGCAAACCAGTTCTCTTCAAAGTCAGGATTCAAACGGCCACCGTTTGCTGCCTCTTCAGCTGCTGTCTTCTTGAAGAAGGCAACGGTGTCTGCTTTGCCGTGGTTGTAGACGGAACCCGCGACGTAGCTGCTCAGGGGGTCGCTGGTGGGCTGACCTTTCACTGAGTACGCAGCTGGCCCGGTGCCATCGCTGCCGGTGTAGGACT